>Ga0126338_10000807_pt1 | contig 18364 bp, 15 predicted proteins | sample OrbCmetagenome_2_FD_92529 | JGI IMG/M metagenome (GOLD analysis project Ga0126338, IMG submission 92529) | Coral microbial communities from Petempiche,Puerto Morelos, Mexico - Orbicella C C metagenome | ecosystem: Host-associated > Invertebrates > Cnidaria > Coral | place: Petempiche,Puerto... | reverse complement strand
AGGTAAACAACTAAATGTAAATTGTGCCACAGTTTGGCACTTGCCTTTGATTTACATCACGAAAACTGAAGTTAATTTTCTTGACCTTGTACCACCAATCTCCCAACGACGAAGAGAACAAGCTTTGTGATGATATATCGGTGAATTTTGTCTTTGCAACCGATCGCATCGATCGATGCAGAACGAAAGACTACTTTCACGTGATTTACAGTCATTTTATGCCAGTACAAGTTGTTTCGTAATTGATGAGTCAAAGCAAGTGTTACGTAGCGGAAATCAATTTTGTTTGGTCTATGCGTGTGAAGAAGAAGGCAACGCGTTTAAAAATTCTAACAACTTCATTATTCTGTGCCGTGAAATGAATTGACAAGCGTAAAGCATGTCTGAAAGTTTGTAAACAATTGCCTAAACAAATTAAATATAACAAGCGTTACAGACGCCGCAAGCTTACTAGTATTTCCTGGTTCAAACATGAGCTCAGTACGATATGTATCGGCAAGATTACAATAGACAACGATTACTGTCTTTCAGTTTGTGAAAATGTGTCCCAAACCATGGGATTAAAAATATTTTCCCCTGAATATGAATCATCAACTTTCATAAGTCTTACGTAACGAGCTGTCAAGACATACGCATTCAAGAGTTCGTAAATTGTTTATAAAAAGAAACGTTCGGTGCGACATTCACTGGTGGTACAAACTCTTAAAATAGCATTTACTAACCTCTTTGTTTCTGTTCACCAGAAAGTCGAAGGAGCATAGTCTAAAGATGGCTAATGCTCGAATTATTTCCCAAGTCGTTTTGGATCGGAACGCATTTCTCCCGTCGTTGAAGCTGAGACTACGGAGCGGTTGCTCCGAACTAGCGGCGATTTGATCCCTCTCGGGAGAAATTGTCGCTGTTGTTGAAACCTCAGCGACACTATGACTACTGCTTCTTGTTAAGAATACTAACGAACGAATACTATTTGGCGATCCTCCGTTAAAAAGAAGTTTTGATCTCAGAGACCTGACGCTCTTCGCCATTTCGAACGTAAACGCGCGGCTTTGAATAAATTTCGCACTTTTGTATTGTTGGCGCGACTTTCTCGCGCGCTCCTCTAAAACCTGCTTATCAGGTTTCAACCTTGGTATGCAAAGCGTCCAGAGATTACGACCAGCAACCAAAGCAACCTTTTCTTCGACATTTCAACATTTAAGGAAAAAAATTCGCTTGATTGCTGTCCAAAATGCACACCTAAGGCAGTAGATAAATTAGGCTTTTTTTAAAAGTCAAGAGACAATTATTGTAACGCTTATTTGGCAGCTGTTATCCAAAAAAGAAATGTAAATAAACTGGAGTAATTAATGATGGATGAGCGTTTTCTGAATACGTGCGATCTGATACGATCTGTAGATCTAGACAAATCGAATTGACAGTGAACTGTATACAAACTTGGGCGGAGAAATTTTGTGTACGTCGAAGGAGCCTAAAGGTTTTTCGAGTTGAAATAAAAATTTTACAATTTTTGAAGCTATGACCGGTTGAGAAACTGACTGCTGCACGAAGCGATGGTCTGTTGTCATGACAACAGTAGAAAATTGCAAGTCTTTCACAGGTTAGTACCAGTTATTCTCGCTTAATGCTTGCTATTCGAGACTTATCAAAACAGTTACAAAATTAGAATATTTTAATATTATTCATAAATGCCAGACAGGCTTTCCTTCTGTTACACAATCCCATGACTACAACAACGCAATGCCCTTGCTACAATACGACGTTTCGTACATTTTAGACACTGCAATTAAGTTCCAAGCAGTTAAGCTATGAGCCAATAGGCCAATTACGATATATTAAAATTCTAACTTGGCTTCGAGGCTTAGGGGAATAAAACGAAAGAAATGGCATCGAGGATGAGGGATGAATAATTAATCTCTTTTGTTTTATCCCCCTAAGCCTCGGAGCCAAGTTACAATTTTAATATATCGGAATTGGCCTATTTTACTTAGGCTTCTCCAATTCAAGAGTTTTTCCAAATTTCGACTTTTTATTTACCCAGTTCAACTAAATTATTTAAATTCGCGAGCACGTCGTTGTCTCAGACATGTCTGAGCACACACAGACAGGCCACTCTGTGTGTTCGTGGTTAAAAATTGTTTATATTAAAGGAACAGAATCTATGAGGGTTATGAACAGAACTCTGAAAATTGCATATCTAAATTACGTCTCGGTCTGAATATCCCAATAAAGTTAAATGAAACGTTAATCGACTCACGTATGGTGTTTGTTGGCCTTCCTGGGCCGTCTGAAGGGTCTTTTTAGGAAATTACTTTTGACCGGAGACTGTCTTGTTTTACCGAACACATAGAGTGGTCTGCCTGTGGTCTGAGTCGCAAGTCCCGAGGTTTATATATGTATGAGAAATACAACGAATGAGTTGCCAGTAATCGGATACCCGTGTTTGCGCAAAGAACTCTGGGATCGTTAGGGGGCAAACATAGCAAGTTTCTAGAAGGAAAAGTATGGCGAAAAGTTGTTTCGACGCCCAAAAACATGGTTTTGGGGACAGATCAACGCTTTTTCGCTGTTGTTTTATCGCAAATGAATTTTGGCAATGTTGATACATGGAAAATGTAAGTTTTTGTTTGAATAACAGTGAAATAAGTGGTGCAATTTACCGATAAACTCCCTTTTGCTTGCGTGAGGTTTATTGTGAAACTTACATTGAAGAGAATATTGAAAATTTCAATACACGCCTGATCTCGAAAGGCTACCCGGAGCAAATGGTAGAAAAGACCATCCGAGAAGTTAAATATAAAGACAGAAAGAAGCTCTAAAACAGAAATCGAAAATTGCAGAAGGAACTACTACAATTTCGGGCAATTTCACTCAACCGTCAATACCAAAATTTGGAAAGCATAATCACACACAAATGGCACTTTTAAATACAAATACTCAGAGATATACACATTTAAGGAGCCACCCTTGATCTGTTATAGAAAAGGAAAATCACTGAAATACGTGCTTGTAAAAGCAAAACAAAGGCTTTGAGCAGCACAGTAGCCACACAGCACAAGTCGCGCGGACTCATTTGTCATTAAAATCAACCCCAGACAGTACAATGATCGCCACCGTGCTTATTTCCAGTAATTGTTTAAATTCAGCGCGCGCACAAGGATTGCAAAAAACAAATATGCCGTCAACAGAGCGATCCAGCGATCATTTCATTTACTCAACACCCGCATTATCTGTGCTATTTTTCTCTATATTTAAACGCAGTGTATTGATGGCTTTATTCTTTTATCACAGAGATATATTAGAAAAGGTAACGATGCAAAGAACCCAGCAATTCTCAGCTTTTTCTTTGTTAAATGCATCGCATGCGCAGTTGCTCGAAAAATTGAGACCGATTGCTTTTGCAGAAACTTGCGGTTTTCTAACAATCCAGTTGTTAGAATTTCGAGAAATTTGGCAAAAAAAATAGTTCAGAGGCCACGTGAATGATCTATCACAAAAAATTTGAATTTTGATGTAGGGAATTTTTAATAATACAGAACATGCAGTGAAAACGATTTACGGCGAATTACGAAAATCTTCTAAGTCAAAATTTTATTAGAACAGTGTTGACAGAAGGGATGTAATGTCAATTCGTAGTGGGCAAATGATGAAAAAAATCTAACGACTGGATTTTTTTTAAATAAACAAAAAACATTTTTTGAGCCTTGTTTTTAACCAGCCCTGTTGCCATGGCAACAGTACACACCTCAGCCAAAATGCGAGAATAAACCCTTTTGTGGTTAACCTTGACTCTTGCAAAAAACGGGCGTTAAAGCATAAATAATTTAAAAGTAATGGTGAATTAGGCATACAGGCACTTGAAAACTGTGTTCGGCCACCTTGAGATTGCCTTGGGTCACTGTACTAACCGCTGACCAAAGATCTTCAAGACGATTTTGTAACATGAACACGTGCCACACACGCACGACAAAACATTTTCACGTTATCTCGTGCAGACGATCGATGTGTTTTGATCGGATCATTCACGATGTTTACCAGAAGAGAACTGAAACGCAGGCAGAAGAAAGCAAGATTTTGAAGTGAGTTTTTCTTCTTTCTTTCAATCATGTTCAATTCCTCGGGTATGTGGAGCACAATTCAAGCTCAAGAATATAATCGCGATACATATTTATAGGCAGTGAACGTTGATTATGAATCATATTTTTACTGTTACTATAATTTCAGCTGGGTGATATGTTAATGTTATCATGGCTTGCCATGTCATGAATGAAGCGGCTGTGAATGGAAATTCGAAAAGTAGCGAGTGGCTACAGAAAGGTGACTCGCTCAACATTAATGGAGATTCCCCACCTGGCACCCCAGAGCAGCACAAAAGGAAATGCAAAGAATCAGAAGAAACTAAGCTTAGGTCCAGCCACGTTTACCTTCGGCGCCATCGCGACAGGAATTTACATTGCTTGAAAAGAAAAGGAACTGAAAGCTTTGCGAAACTGGACCGCTTTAATAGAACGGTCCTAGCGCTGCAATGTTCGGGCCTCTTTGAAATCTCCACTGGTATCTTCCAGCTAGTTCGGGACAGTGATTTGCTTCAGAAGGAAATAAACAAGCTACAAGAGGAGACCGTTGAATTCAATAGGCGTTTAACTGAGCAACAATTCAAGGGACAAGAACAAAGTACAGCCGTGCCCAAGGAATGAGGAGCCAGCGAGAGTAGTTCTGGAAGTGGAAAACATCGTTAGTGTGGATGTTTCTTACCAGAATTCTGTAGCAATTTTATGTTGATCATAGAAGTGTACTTATCAATCTTGGGCCTGATTTTGCAGGGTAAGGAAATCTCCCCCCCCCCCGCCCCCCCCCCCCCAACCTTAGGCTGTGGTAAGAGGTAAAATGAGGAGGGGGCATCTTCCCCTTCCTTCCCCCTGTGATTATTGCCCTACCCCTCCCACCCCACCACAGACGCAGACCATTTGATTTCTCGACCTGCGATAAGGTACAAAACAGAGCCCCTGACAATACTAGTTATCATCAGTTGTAGGAAATTGTACTTGTAGTTTGTATAATTATTGAGCCTTACCCCAAGGTCACAGACAGTATAGTAATGTTTAAAATAGGCCAATTCCGCTATATTAAAATTCTAACTTGCCTCCAAGGCTTAGGGGAATAAAACAAAAGAAATCGCATTGAGGATGAGGGATGAATAATTAATTTCTTTTGTTTTATTCTGCTAAGCCTCGGAGCCAAGTTAGAATTTTAATATATCAGAATTGGCCTATTGGAGAGTACCCTTCCCATGGGTACTTTGATAATAAGAACAATGCTCAAGTCTCCATGTCCTCTGGTGGATGTTTTGTAAAACAAGCTCTCGGAACTGATTCAAGGTGCATGTTTTAAGAATCAGCAGACATTTCTCTGTGTATGGCTGCCTGCCGAGAAGGACAAATTTGAAGCTATGTCCTCTCTGATTTGTCCTCTGCAGTAATTTTTTTTTCCAGAGTTGGTTTTTATTGTTTTTGGTGAGCAGTGGTCAACCTAGCTGCATCTTATTGACCACATTCACTCATCTCAAACTCAGACTCTTTAATATTGTTAAATCGCATACCCTTACAATTTATCTGAAACAAATGGATACAGAATTCTTAATTGCCTGATGGAAGGCTTTTGAAAAGTAACATCTATACTAGATATCTGTCTGGATGTTTGTCTTATTCAGTTAATATGCATGCTTATGTAAAAGGAATATTTGTGTTCTTAATTTTGACTGTAAGCAAAGAAGGGAAAGTCTAAAAGCAGACCAATTGAAATGTGCATTAATTTTAGGGACATTCTCTGATCACGTTATTTTTTTGTGGAGATGTGCTATTAAAATGAAATCAGTATACCCTACATGCTTGCATCTATTTAATGTGCACTAGCTAACTTGAGATGTCTTTGTAAAGCCCACCCACCCACTCCTAAGCCCCTCCTCCGCTCTACCCTTGTACCCGCCTTGACACAAATAAAGGGCCAGCTGAAGAAAACACTGATACCAACAGGAGCTTTTACACAGTGCTTGCAGACCCATTCTGGATAGTCTAGTTGGCATGTAATTCACGCGATACGGCGATCGCCCCGTTAGCTCATTTACTTGTTTTGCCCATTTGAACTAAACATGGACATTTATCAGCTGGCATATCTAGAGCTTTTGCAATAAGAACTTTGTCAGACAGGTTTGAGCAGGTGATTCAAGAAATTTATGTATTTTGATGAAACATCCTAAAAATCTAAAATCAAATGCATAGTCATCAGTAATTACATTTAAAAGACGTGCTTCTGTTGGCAACTCGGTAATTTATTGACGTCTTCTACTATGTCTACTATAAACTCTTCAACTCTAAAAGGTTCTGAAAGTTATCTTATTAAAAATAAACTTACTGTCAAACTGCAGTCATTTTGAAGGTCTTTTATCTTGGAAGGTCAAGATGCCCGAGATGTGATATTTTTAATGAAGATCTCTCTAAAGTGGAAGTGTAAACATGTCTGAACTGTAATGAATAAACTGGAAACGTTTTGAGAAGAGTGACTGGCATGGGAATTAATACATTGTATAAATCGATTACATGTATTTGCCCCCAAGGCTACCTGCTAAGTTTTAACGTCTGGTTTGCAGTTCTTCTAATCTTGTATTGACTTGTAGCTTTTTGCTATAAGTGATCGTCACCTGTGCAAGTTAGTCGATTTCTTTCTGGAGTCTGAAGTTTTCCTCCAAGAGTTTTAAGGTTTGAGTGAAAATTTCTAGCAAGCCCGAGTGGAACGAAGGTTCGCGAAGGTTCTGTGAAATCGGTCATCAGCTCTCGCCGTGTGATTTGTTTTGCTTGATCTTAGTTTCAGAGAACTCTTACGTTTACCATGTAGACGCAGACCTCGGGGAGCATTTTCACTCGCTTCTTTAAAATCCAAAAAGTCTTCTAGATGTATCCTCTCGCGTTAAGAGTTCATTTAGCAGACGATACGCCGAAACTGTGTACTTTCTGTCGTCCTCGTCGGCCACGCAAGAAAGCTTTGGCATTCACTTTTTAGTTTTGTCTAGAGGTATTTAAAGTGCCTGCAGCTGAAAATTTTTGTTTTGCTTTCTTCAAAACCAGAAAATTTGCTATTCAATTTCGTGACGTCAAAGAAGTTTCATTTCACGTGCGGCGCTGTTTCCATTCAACAAACACACGTGAGATCACACATTATGTGGGAGTACCCGCGAGGGTCTGGAACTGCCCAAAGACCAAAATAGCACAAATACGTTCATATTTGGCCTATTTTTGGCCTTTTTACTTAGCGAAAGTGATCTTTTCGGTTTGAGTTCCCTAATGATCGAATGTTTCCGGATGTTTCCTACATCGTTTCCTAAGTGCAACAGTGAAGTGGAGGAAAAGAGTGAATATTCAACCGAAAAAGCTTGTCAGATTCCGGTGTATGCAAATATTATTATTAGGGAGCTTGAGCAACGACGACGACGACGCCGCCTACTAAAAAATGAATTTATATTTTACAAGCGAAATTCGCGATTGTCTAGATCTGTTCGGTATGTAATACGTAATGCGAGCATTCGATTCCAAATGGAAATACGCAAAATTAGCCGTCGTCGTCCACGTTCAGTAGGCGACGCAGAACTTGGTCATTTCACGTTGTTATCTTGCAGAGGACGGCAAAGAATTGTACAAAGATTTTTAACGCAGGTGCACAGCTATTGTTTTGCTCATTAAACCTTTGGTTTGGTGACGTTCTCGTTGCCGTCGTCGTCGTGGCTTTCTTAAGCTCCCTTATACTATCAAGTCAAGAACCACAGAATACAAAAGATGACTACAAAGCGTTTTAATTTTAGAAAAATAACCTGACTGATTGTGTCCTAAACTATGCCTCCTCCATTACACTCAAACACTCCATCTGAGACTGACTGACAGCTCCAAAAATTATTTAGATGATCCTGTGAAACAGAGTTTTGTCACCAGGTGTACTTATAAAATTGTATACAGTATATATGCCTTACTGTCCAAATCCTACTAGTTCATTCAAACTTATTGGTGTGTAGGAACAAAGTTGCTATGTTTATTGAGACAATGGCTAGCTCTCTCTGTTCTCACAATCCTCTGCCACGGCGGACAGTCTTTTCGCGCCCGCTTCCTGATAATGTACTAAAGCCATAATTAGCTTTTGGACGCGTTGCGGACCTGTGACCTGAATGCAGTTAAGGAAATCACTTAGTAAAACGTGATGAATTGCATTCACTGAAAATAACAATTTCGACGTCCGAAAGCGTCAAAAATCCAGAATTGTTTTACTCCGGTTATCAAAGTAAAACTTGGGAGAGAAGAGTTAGTAGTCTTTGGCCTTCCTCGTTACAAGCACCGCTCGCTTTGCTTTCTTTTTCAAGCTTCTCTCGCATCTGTTTCCGTAACTGCTTGCTGTGCTCTCTCGTAATTTGTTGAAGCTCATCGATCTCGGTTTGTAGCGTTTCATTGTTCCGCAAGAGCTGGGAAATACTCTGCGAGATTTTAAGTAGTCCTGAGCAGCGCAGCACCGCGGCAGTTCTCTGATATCTGTCCACATTCGATGGCAATACAGTGTCTTTCTTTTTGAGCGATTTTGAGTGATGATGCCGATGATGATGACTACGAGATCGAGATGATGATTCAGGATAACGTTTCGTACCTTTTACTCCATAGTTCTCGATCGGCAGTTCTTCAGAAGTAGAGGACTTTTGTTTGCCACAGTCCGAAGAAACATCGACACTCTTGCTCGCTTTCGATGGACTGTTGTTGAGTGTGGTCCCACTAGGAAGCAGAATTTCACACATATTCGCTCCCGGACGTTCTGAATTCGCTTTGTATTCTCTGTTTGTAGATGACGAAATCCTTTTGTGCGTTTCCAAGCCTGTAACGAAAGTTGACTTTGAACGATATTTTCCTGCAGCCTATAAACTTTCACTTCTATCACACGACTGTGTGGGTCGATGAAGTTCACTCTGACTTATCGCACGTCTCGGCACGTGAATGCAACCCTGCATCACGTGTACACGTGCATCGGAAACGTGAGTGGCAGATTTGTACTTGAATGGAAAGGACTGGGAGGCCACACCAAAACAACATCGCCCCCAGGGCATCGCCCACATAAACAACAGCCGAGTAGTCCATTGTTATAAGCCATTTGTTATTGATGTGAGCTATTTATTTTGATTTTAACTGACTAATTATTTTTGATGAGATAGTCTTATTTTTGATTTCAGGTTTTGCTTTTGATGTGACAGTTGTTGGGCACAGGTCGGACGTCTGAAAAAAATTTATATATATTTTATCTTTGAATCTCGCAATTATCTAGAATTATTCAGTACGCCAAGCGGTCTTAATTCCCTATTCAAACTTAAGATGTAACGCCTCTTGGTCATTTCACGTTGTTGTTTTGTCGAGGACGAATATATAATACGAGATGTACGAAGATTTATAACGCACGTGCAGACATTGTTTTGGTCAATAAACCTTTTGTTTGGTGACGTTCTCGTTGCCGTTGACTTCGTGGTTTGCTTAAGCTCCTTAGATTTGCTTGCCGATCTAAGTCGCAAAACATGGTTAAGAATCAAAGCACACCGCTTTTTCTAACCAATTTGTAACCTCCTTCTCCAGCCCCACTCCGCAAAAAAGAAAACCCTTATTGTCGGCTACTTGTACTTTTAGGATCGAGTTCTACGCTTTCCCCTTCAGGGATGCGGATTTTGTCAGGACCTTTTCATTTGATTTTAGTAAGGCTTTTGACTCAGTCTCCCATCGCGTTCTGTGCGAAGAGATAGTGTCGTATGACATTAACCCATACATTAACAACTGAATAATTCATCACATCAGGAAGTAGCAAACATCAAACGTTGGGCTGACGATAACCTGATCAAGCTGAACATCAAAAAGACCTTTGACATGGTTGTTAAGGGTAAAACCAGGATGCCCCTCCCAGAGTCCACGGATGGAATGGCTCAGTGGGAAGAGTGAACTAAAGCTGTTAGAAGTTACAGTCAATGAAGATCCATGTAATTGGGACACTCAATTCGAAAATATGCGTAGCAAAGCGAGTTCTAGACTGTACATCCTTAGAGTTTGTAAATACTACGGCCACTCGCTACAAGAACTTACACTGCTGTTTGACAGCCTTATAATGTCACTTTTGACCTATGCGATTGAGGTGAGGGCTTGCGCCCACTATAGTAAATAATATCTCTCCCAAATTAATACGTTTTGCAAGCGGGCTCTACGTTATGGTCATACCAGCAAATATACACCCATAACTGATGTAATTAGAATCAAAGATAGGCTTTAAGATAACTACTGATAGTACTCATCCCTTTCATGAACTGCTTCCACTCCAGAGATCAAGAAGCTTTAGGAAAAAGGGACACCCTTACATCCTGCCACATGTCAGAACTGAACGTCATAAACGCTGTTTTGTGAACAGATGCTTTTTCAATTTAATTTAATTGTTATTCATATATTTGTAAATAGTTTGTAATTAGTATTTTATAGCAGTTAGTTATATGAAATTGTAAATCTAGACGCATGACTCTGGGCATGTTCCTTTGGCATTAATACTATTTATTAATAAGAATTCTTCCTCTCATCTTCTACAGCTGGAGACTTCCTTATCTTACATTACATGTTAAACTGCTGGGGCAACATCATCTGCATTCGAGTGGCCTGGCTCCTCTGACCCGCTGCGCTGGTTTAGAAACGACTTGAACCTCAAAACCATAGTGTTGCCTGTAATGGTTATTTGTATATCTAACGCGTTCTATCACGAATGCTGTCCTCTTTAACATGGCTTTGTTACTAGCTATCAATTCAGTCTGTTCTGTTGAAAATAGTGGGTAGCCGCGGTGAGCCGTGTTTAACAAAATGGCGCCCGCTTCTTTGCCTTTCAAAGTGTCTGTGAAAAGGATTTAGATGAAGTTTTGAACGACTAGTAGATTCAGTCAAGATTCGGTATCGTTATCTATGCGTGATAGTTGACTCTGAGGGCTGTGACCTCGTCAACTATACACGCGATAGAATTCAATCTCGAGCTCGTAATCTTATTGTTACCACTTAAAAATAGAAAATTAACCAACCCTGTCCATGTTTTTGGACGAGCTCTGAGTGAAGCCTCAACAGAAGCGAGAGAAGTTGGCATCAGACCCCACTATAGCTTGGAAGGTTTGAAGATATCGTTTAACTAAATACCATCATTAATTATCATAAGTGGAGAGCTTGTCAACAATACACTAAACTGCAAATCTTTTCACACTATCTCGCAACTTAAGTATTTATTCTTTTCATAGATAATACACATGGCTTGTACAGAACAAAACAGAGTTGCAGGTTGGTTAAATTAAAAAGTATGCAATTGTAAATTTTCACTCAAAAGGCATGATCAAATTAACGTTGACTTGTGCTTCCACACCAGCATAAACTGGCATTTTATTTTTGCACAGTTTTCTAGAGACTGAAATTAAGGAGCTTTTAATATCTTGCACCTTCATGTTCTAAGAGCTTGTACCTTGTAATTGCGTTGCTAGCCTTATTTCTTGCCTTATAGCTACTTAAAAACATGAATATTAAAGCATGACATGACACTTAACTCTCACAGTGCCTCCCTCCACCCAGGTGTATGAATTGGCACCTGTGAACTTAGTGCTGGGGGTAACCCTACGATGGACATGCATCCCATTCGGGAGGAAGTAGAAACACTCTTAGTCACTTCATGCTAAAGAAACTGGGATATTAGCTCTGGCCTGATAGGCCACTTGACTTGCATGCAGACTTTACTTTTACTGTTACTGGGTTGGTTCAGATACAAAATGCGAGTTATGATTGATCAATGGTTTTCAAAGACAACCATCGACCAATCATAGCTCATATTGGTTACCCAATCCATCTCACAGCTCCTAGTGCCAAAACCTGCCCTTTAATCTTCCCAAGTTTCTGCCAGTGGCAATTAGTTCAAAGTGATATCTCAGGTTTTGGTGTTCATGAGAATGGATCAACAATGCATGTGACCCCAGATAATGCCTATTCCCCCCACAGAGGGGACTGGATTTCCAATCCCCATGAGAAATATGGATAACCAAAGAGCATAATGCAAATTAGTCATTACATGAATGAGCTGGCTCTAAGAGCCCTTTGATCTTTAAATTGCTAGGATTCAATTATTTTGGACTACTCTTCCATAGTTTCCAAAAATTATGTGCCATTCAATTGTGACCCTGAAGTTGAAAACAGATCTTCTTCTCTTAGAATGTATATATGCTGTGTGTTGTTTACTCAAATTTAGTTTACTTTTCTGGTCATTTTGTCAACTGAAATTCCATACAGTTTATTAAACCAGTTACACTTACTACAACTTTGTAATTAAATGGAGGGCCACAAGTTTACCATTCTGTGACTGTTATGTGTTTATCCTCTTTATTAGTTACAGGCTCCTGGTCAAAATAGCCCACAAACAAAAAATTGGCTAGATCAATATTGTTTGGAAATTGTCTGTTGACTAGCTGGTATTTTGAGCCCTGACATGATCACAAAAACGTTTTAAACATTGCAATTTGAACTACTGCTACGCTGTTATCACTGTGATGATCAACTAAAACTGGTCATTATCTGTCTAGTCTTGAGTGTGAGAAAACAGAGCCAATAAAGCCATGTCCTCTGATTGGTCATGATAAAGAAGAAATGAAACAAAACTATTATCACTATCACTATCACAATCACTATCATTATCATTAATTATCATTATCATTATCATTATCATTAATAACTTATCACTATCATTGTTATTATTATTATTATTATTATTATTATTATTATTATTATCACTATCACTATCATTATCATTACCACTGTTGCTGTCACTGCCATTCCCATTTTCATTATCATCCTCAAAACAAATCAACAGCTTCGTTATAAAAGCATGGCAATATCCTGAAAAGCAACAACCTCTGAGTCCCGGCCAACAGTGGATTAATAATTATTTAAATCCTCAAAGTAAACACTGACAACCACCACACACCTCCTAGCCTAAGCAATCTGTAAGTCTTCTATACAATATTCACAAATTCTTAGATTCCTGAAAACAAAATAACCAACATTTCCAAAACATGTACAATAAATTAAAATTCCAGTTTGATCATTAGCTCCAGTCCGCAAAGTTAAAAATGACTTTGGTTTTTGTTATAAAATTATTACATAAAATGCTCCAATACAGAAAGGGAAGATGTTATTTCTCTTTGTCTTGTAGTTCACTTATGCTGCCATTTTCTTGTAGTTTCTGCTGCAGCTGGCTTTTTAAATTTTCACTAAATTGAACAGCTTCTTTCTGCAGTTCATCAATTTCTTTTTGAAGATCTTCATTAGTTTTGATTAACTGCGCAATCTGAAGTGTAAGTTTCATTAGACCTGCTTGACGGAGAACAGTTGCAGTGCGACTGAAGCGACCCTCACTGCCATTATCCTTCTTAACCTTTCCTTTGCTGTAATGTCGTTTTATACTGTGGTTGTGATGGCGATGGTTATTGCTGGTTTTTGCCTTGATTGTTGAATCTTTAGACGTTGATGGTGGCATACCAAAATGGTTGCTTCTTTGCTGGCTTTTCGAGTCAGCAAGTGGATGTGAACTGTTGTTTACAATGTGAGAAGTCTTATGAAGACCAGATGGTGTGGGTCTTGGAACAATTACATCACCCTTTGTTTAATGACAAAAAAGTAGTTCAGATACATGAAGTTTTACCTTAATAGTGCTGTTATGATGATTATCCATGAAGACAACACATGACCATTATCTCCCCAGGAAGGGAACTCCTACATGAACCTACAAGGACACTTTATTGGGTGTTTAGAAAATAGCCCAAAGAAAATATACAAGCAAATTATCTAATTGTTTTCGTAGAATTCAAACTGAATTTTCCTGCAAATGACGATTCTAATTGTAGTGTTTGTAAGGTACATTTCGGTGCATCATACATAATATACTTAAGCGCACAATGTAAGTTGGGAAGTTGATTATTAAAGCAGCATGGCGGACTTCCAGATTTGATTCGTGTGTCGTATCCGTTCATTACAATAATCCAGTTCCATCGGTTGTGGAACATGACACTAATTATTTCTGATCTTAGTATTAAACTTCACGCTTTAGAGAATTTACACGGACTGAATTGTCAATTTGACATTTGCAGTTGTGTATGTGCGCTTATCAGTTTCTGTCAACAATTTCAAGCTTTTTAATTTTAGTCTTCTCAGCTATTTCATTATCCATTTGTTTCTAATTGTCCTTTCAAAACTTCGGAGAAACGAGGAAATGTTGTAATTTTTTGGACCAAACCAAGCTACTGCACACTAATGGCTGATAGTGTGTAATGGCTCAGCCAATCAGAGTACAGCATTTGAATGAGTATACTTGTAGAATTCTACTAATTAACAATTATTAGACTCGTGGCCCTTGAGGGTGAAGGGTCTAATTGTTTTAGTATCACCCAACTAGTCAGACAGAAAAGGCAATAATAAAGTTAGCAAATATAATGCAAGTTGAAGAAATATTTATTTGGGAATAAAACGAAAGAAAGCGTCATGTTCGATTGCGCCAATTTCGCTAGTCGAGGACTATTACTAATAGTCTTCTAGTAGCATAGCCAATTAAAATGCAGGATTTGCATTAGTCCACTAGCTGGGTGATACTAATGAGGGATGTTACCAGGCCATTTGCTCGGGAGAGAGGTGAGGTTACAGGTTGGTCAAGCTGGGTTTGGTAAATGGTCTCAGACATCCTGTTAGCTGTAACCCTGCAATCGTACCCTCCCTCGCTGAATTGTTTTCCTTTTCTCCCTTTCTAAAAACGACGCCTTAACGAAGGTTAAGTTAGAGAGACCCTGCTCCCAGCTTTAGCCTTCAATCAGTAGGCACGCAATAAAATGCCTTTTGGTTGAACTGACCTGAAACTGGTTTCTATTATCTTCAAAGTCTTCCGCCATGTAAAGTCACACTCTACAGCCAAGCACTCGGGGATTTAAAACCTGTAAATATAGTAAAGCGCCAAATTAAGTGAAAACTCTTTGAATCCGTTTGCCCACTGAACACTGATTTTCGTTTGAAAAGGCACGAAAATACTACGCATAGTCAACAACAACACAGTCCTCACTGTTAGTCATATTGTGGCAATGTTAACTAAACAGAAAGATAACCATACATGTCGTTTTATCCTATGTTTTGAGGATAACTTAGTCCATGGCTGAAGTCAACAGGACGGACAGCTATTACACGCACTTTACTCAGGTTTACTATGTAAGATCAACTCTCGAATTTTCGAACTCTGCTATTGTTAACTTGTTACGGTGTTTGTTCAAGCCGTGCCGATGTTTTTCTGTCCAAAGTAATAGCGAAAAAAAAGCCTTTCACAAACCCTCGACAAAGATGGCGAGCTGATGTCAACAATTAAAACCGCTTCAGTAGTGCGTTACGTAACCGTTTTCAGTCTTTCTCAGTAGTCTTCATCACATGCGAGCGGCGCAGAAACGTGACCATGGACCGTGACAAACGTGAGTGCACATCACCAACACCGAATGGATTTTCCGTGTTAGTCTGGTTGGTTCGAACCATTTCCAAATGAATTTTTTCGTATTTTCTGGCGGATGAGAATAATTTTCAGCAGTTTGACACGTCGTGTGTATAACCTAAGTGATCTGACGAGTTATTTTGAACGATTTTTCGACATCACGAGCGGCCATATTAAATTCACTCACGCGACTTGGAAACAAAACGTGAACATACATGACGCTCTATGCCAGGGAGGGTGACCGGAACGGTTCGTTGCGGGTTTCGGGATGGTACCCGATACAGTAATTGAGGAACACAAAAGAACCGAGTATTTTTTCGACCTCCGCACAAAAAAAGGGCCGAATTTCAATTCCCCAACTCCCCCAAAGGTAGGAAAGAAAGAAAGAAAATTAACAAAAAAAAAAAAAAAACGGCTGATGATAATGTTACGTATTACTCTAGTACTCTGGCTCCCTACTCGGTGTTGATTGCTTCCTTATAAACCTGAAATCACAATATTTTTGCAAATAAATCATCCAGTATTATTTATTTTCCCTCTTTCCCACAAGAGTTAATATCTCCATAGAAAACAAGTCCTTGCCTGCTTCAAACGACTACAAGCACAGTTCCCGAAATGATTCAGACAGTGTCCATTGATCGTCGACTTGCTACATCAAATAAAATTAATTCACTTGGTTATATTTTCCAGTATTTTCGTCCCTATAACCGTTTTCTCCTCTCTCGATTTCCGCTTGTGCATCATTTCTCAAGTCTAAATTTCGTTAATTGAGATTATAAAAATCCATGAAGTTCAACGGATCTTTCACCAGCGAAAAGTTGATTCCGTACGCTCAACCTCGTGGCGATGTCTGTCAAATTGAATATCACTTACACCTGATTACACTGCGCTGCGGCTCGCCGATCAAACTAAATTTTCAACTGTCGACCTCGTTTTACTTAAACTTACCTTCAGATAGTAACTACGAACTCAAGGAAAGTTTGACTCTTAAAAGGCAGCTTGCTTGCGAACAAACGTCTCTTCCGTAAGTTTTATCTTTTTCGAATCGACTCAGCGATGTCTGGTAAGCAATTTTATCTGCACGCGAGTCGCTGGAGCACGTGAAGAGAGCGGTAATTAAGAAGGCTGCACGTGCAATACAAATTTGGCCGCTACTGAAATTTAATTTAAAATAGAAAGAAGAAAAGAAATAAAACGATTTGTTTTTCCTCTGGCATGAATTGTAATCACGATTTGTGTGGGTGATCATTCATATAATGCGAAGAAAACACTGTTGTATGTCCCAAACTTGTTGTTGTTGCCGCACGTGCGCTTGACATGAAGACAGAAAAGTCACATTTGATTATCGACGGTCGATTACCGGTAATGCTCCGTCACGCAACGCTATGTTGCGTAACGGCGAGAGGGCCAAAAGAAGACTAAAACTTTACATGTTCCATACCCCTTGCATTTATTTTTGTTTGCTTTGTGTTTCCTTAGAGCCAGTTATAAAGAACAAAATAACGGGAACTATGTGTTACGCACAGGGAAAACGAAATGATATTGCGGTTTTCATGTGACATCCTCATATTCCGAAATAAAAATTACCCATCCTTCTGAGGTGTTAGTTCAATCAGATAAAAGACTCTCTAAGAACTTGACGTTTTCAAAGCTTTAGCTCGCCAGGGTACTTCGTTTTGTATTAGTAAGGTACGTTTGAAGTTCCAAGATTTTGCGTTGCGTGACATTAAAATGGCGACCTCGGCCCGAGAGCTGTCACGTTGATCAAAAGATGACTTATTTTGTAAGGTTTTGCTAACTGATCGGTCCTTGCGTTCTATGAAATATTGATTTCAACGTGTAGGAGACCTCGAGTATAAACGTCTCGTTTTAATGGCAAAACTCCGTGACAGCTGTTTCTGCTACTTTACGGCCGCCATATTGGTGCACTCTCCGAGGGACACCAACATATGCACCCCCCCGCCCCTCCCCCGCGGGAAGGCGTCTCCAGACAAAGCCCTTTAAATTTGGGTAAAATACTTCTCCGAATAACGCAGGTATGAAAAAGCTTACAGACCTAAGTCTTGACGAGGTTGTTGGTATATCAATCATGTATCATATCTATCATAAACAAAATTGGGGAGTAACCCCGCCGAGACGAAGCATGAAATAAAGAAAAACAGCGGATGATCTAGCTGTCAAAAATACGACAAACTCACGGGAGTGTTCGTGGAAGCATCAAAAGAACATTTGAATGCGACTGATTGACAAAATCGGACTGCTATCGGAAGCATGAGCATGATTTGTTTAATTACGAGTATGCCCTGATTACAGACGATACCAACTCCTGTCACCAATTAATCATAACTACAACAAAATTCGAAGAAAGGACATAGGTCACTGAGCGTAAGAGTCATTTTTGAATGAAAGGTTTTGGGATCAGCTACGAGGGGTATTCTGTCACAAGGAGGATCCATTTTGTGATTGGACACTTGTTCCTATTGGACAGTTTGTTATTGGACACTTGTTCCGGTTGAGCAGTTTGTTATTGGACACCTTGTTACTATTGGACAGTTTGGGATTGGACACCTTGTTACTATTGGACAGTTTGTTATTGGGCACTTGTTACTATTGGACAGTTTGTTATTGGACACCTTGTTACTATTAGACAGTTTGTTATTGGACACTTGTTACTATTGGATAGTTTGTTATCGGATACTTTGCTCCTATTGGACAGTTTGTTATTGGACACCTTGTTACTATTGGACAGTTTGTTATTGGACACCTTGTTACTATTAGACAGTTT
>Ga0126338_10000804_pt1 | contig 18393 bp, 10 predicted proteins | sample OrbCmetagenome_2_FD_92529 | JGI IMG/M metagenome (GOLD analysis project Ga0126338, IMG submission 92529) | Coral microbial communities from Petempiche,Puerto Morelos, Mexico - Orbicella C C metagenome | ecosystem: Host-associated > Invertebrates > Cnidaria > Coral | place: Petempiche,Puerto... | reverse complement strand
ATAATTTTGTGAAAATCTAGTTAATTATCCAATGTGTAAAGAGAGCCATGCTGCTATCTATTCGAGTAAAAGCTATGAATCCGTTCTTGACAAGAAATTACCGTGGGAAAGGGATCCATTTGTAATTTAAAATGTTAACTAAAGGAGTAAATGTCCACCGGCGCCGCTTTGAGTATCAGAATACCTAAATTAAACTAACTAAATAAATAAATAAAAACCGTCGAAGGTTTGGTCCATGCGCATAGCCGAATATATCAAAACTTCGTTCATTTCCGCAAGTCCACAGAGGTAATATATCAAAGCTGCATGTCACCTTAAACCAACCACCAAATTGAAATATTGCGAGAGGAATACTGGTTCTGAACCATGAACGGTATGAAAGAACTGAACACAAAGCAACACTGACAGGAGTCCGAAGGCCACTGATATATATCAGAGGAACCCAGGAGTGTTGTATCTATGGATTTGGAAGGGCCGTACTCCGATTATGCGGATTGCCATTACAACTTGGTTATGAAGCTGGGAGGAGCCGCCGAAAACGTGATTGACGGTAGAGAAAAATACATTTGTCGGTTGAGCTCTAAAATTTAAAGTCAACAAGTTATTGAAAGGCGCAGTGAAGATATGAATCACTTTCACTGCTCGTGGGCAATTCATATGTGACATGAATTTAACGTTTTGAAAGCTCAAATGCAAAACGTTCTCCTGTAAGATGGATAAGTTCTTGGTGAAGGTTTGAACTTTCCAACAATGTTTGAGTCCTCTAACACGTTTCTTTTCTCGAAATAATAAATAATAAATGGATAAAATAAATGAAATTAAAAACCTTCATGATATTAATTTAGCTGTTTTAGACACAAAAACGAAACCAAAACTCAATCGCACTTTCACCCAAGGAAAACGAAAACCGTCAGAACTGTGAAAGTAAAGGAATTTGCATTACTTTCTAAACTTTTCACCGAATAACAAAAGTACCTATATTACCGCGAAAAAGCATTACATATAAAATAGATTTATTCTCAGCCTGTGTTGTGATGGGTCTGTCCAACGCGATATCCCAAAGGATTCGAAGTAAATCCAGAATTTCTGCTTTCTAGTGGGATAAACCATTTCCATTCTATGAAACCTTGCGAGAATGAAGCAATAAATCAACAAGCGTGCTCCTTAGTTCTTTTTGAAAAAGAGTGATGTTCCGAGCCGAAATTACTGATCGGCGCAAGCGCTTATGTGATTGTTTGGGGTAAAGAACACAGAGTCAACTTGAAATCGGAAACGGGGCTCTGATGCAGACGAGTGAGTTGAGCTCAAAAGCCCTTGAGCTTGGCTCAAAGCCCTTGCCGAGCTCAGACACTGCATTGGCATTGAGTGCTCGGCAACTTTGTTACCCGTGGCAGATATCATGCCGTGGCAGATATCATTGGCTGCAGGTCAGTCACGACGTGCAGCATGTGGTGTGCGGCTGCACCACAAGCAGGTAGAAGACTCAAATACTGTGAAGCTGAGAGCCCTTGCTGTTTGAAGGGGTGACGACGAGTTCTGGATTTGACATCACTGGGTGTGATCTTGTGTGCTACGTCAGGTGCGTCCTCATTTATGGCGCTGGGGTGTGACCAGGTGAGCTGATTCCTCAAGCTGTTGTTTACTGATAGCTGATTCAGTTTTCAGGCCAGCTTCAAAGTCACGAGTCTTACTAATGACTTGTTAGGTTAGGGAAGGCAGATTCTCCCGAGAAATGAGGTAGCTCAGAAAGTGCTTGAAGGTGTCAATGGGGCCCGTTACAAAAATTTCTCTGTAGCCGGTCATTGACTGTTGATGGAAAGTTACATATCTGATACTCTAGTCGCACAACTGTTTGTTGCTGTTGAATACTCATCCCTGGGTCCGGTTTTAAAATGCGAAGGAAATTATGAGTACACTGTATGATGGGTTGCTCGCCAAGACAGTGGCTAGGGAGTTTAGCTAACCATTTGGTGGGACGTGGTTTATCCACATTCAACCTGAGGGAAAGCTCTTCCAAGGAACGCCATGGCTTTAGATTGTTTCACTCTCAATATCTTCAGTAGAATCATCGTAGTCCTCCATAATGCAATATTCTGAAGTTAGCAAGGAAAAACTTGAAGGCTCGTCAGGGATCCTCCGGGCTGGCATCCAAGGTCGAAGAGGGAGTCGATCAGGTTTGTAACGTTGGAGAGTCGATCGCTGAGGTTGTAGCGCTGGAAAAGAGTCGAAACAAAATCAGTGAAGAACGACCAGACTGCATCGATGAAGATTTTAGTTCCAATCATGGTGCACAGCAAACAGAATACCCGCCCACGAGCCGAAGTCTGAAGCAATGATAATATCTAGGCCGAGCTTTTTTGAGAAATTAGCAGTTTTTAAACAAATCAAATTTTTACCCCAGCCTACTTTGGAATCCATCTATTTTAATATTCAATAGTTCTTAGTGTTGAGTACAATATTGTTGCTTTGCTCTGTTGCTCTGTTGCTGTTTCTGCTTTCCTTGCCAGGTGGTCCATGAACTTCCTTCCGTAGCGCTTGATATCTCTTTGTATTTCCCGATTGATCTCATCATACTACCTCTGTGCTTTCTTTAAGGCTACTCTTGTTCTGCTGTTATTAATCATGGCCTTGTGCTTCTTCTTGGTTTCAATATTTCCCAGGGTTTCTATGATGACCCATTCTTTGTGCTGCTGGTTTTGTTTTTGGTCAAGGATCCCTTTAGGCGCGTCCATCCAGGCCTGCTTCTGCTCAGTTCATGTCTTCCATACTTTGTTGCTGTTCTTCATCGTGTAGACCTGCAAGGACCTGGTAGCTTTTGCTGAGTGCGATAAGAAAGTCTGTGAGGTTAAGTAGACCTTTGATGTTGTATGTTGATGCTGTTTTTGAGTCGTTGGCATTTTATTTTCTAGGTTTCAAGCTCCGCGTGGCCACAACTACGGGATGCTCTGAGCCACAACTTCCCCTATTTGAGAGTGTGTCCATTGGAAAACCAAGCAAGAGGTGATACAGCTCAAACACCGATTTCGCTCAAACTTGGCACAAATGTTTGGTTTGGTGAGTAAATGACTGTGGCAAAAAGTAAGTCAAAATCTTTTATTCCCCTCAAGTTACGAGGACCCCTTGCAAAAATGGCCATTTGACACTAATTTATGCATTTAGCATAAATTCGCAGCTAATTAAAATGATTTCCGCACAACATTCGAGCGATAATGGCAAAATTAAGTTACCAAAAAATCCTCATGGCATGGTAATATTTTGAATACAGTTAAGAAGAACTTATCGAGACTTAAGCTCTCAAGCTGGCCCCGCGAGAGAAAATTGAACTTGAAGTTATCACATATATGCATTTCACTTAAAACAGACGTTTTGCGTTATATTTAAATCAAAAACACAATAACACACGCTTTAAGCATTCTCACGAGGTTGACATTAACTTTCACGAGAATTTTTGAGAATTTAATCGCGGGGTCACTGAGAGAAATGAACTAAAGTGAGTAGTTTTAGATAGCGTTCCAAAAGTTGCCGTGCTGTGAGTAGATTTGTAGTAAATAATTTTTACACTCATCGCTCGAACTTTGAGAGGAATCCGTCTTAATTACCTGTCTTTGGTTCAGTATTTCAACTACAAGAAAAGCCATTTGAACTGGCGTACTGTTTACACAGGACTTTACGGTTTATGAACATTTCGTGGACATCCACGAAAACACAAAGAGCCATTATTATTACTATTTTTTGTCTTAACCCAACACTAGCTGAGCATTTTTCTATCGATTACGAGTAAAAACTCGGCGAAAGGAGGCATGCGGCCTTCAGTACGGGACTCTAATTTACTTCTGGTAGTCAAGGAAGGACGCTTGATAGAGAAGAGCGCTTTTTACAGACGCTTGTTTCTCTTTGAACATATATATCTCTGCTTGGTGATACAATCTAATGAAAAACAATAGCTAGACATCCTTTGAGTAAAGAGTTGTAACAACATGGGTTCCGATAGTCATAAGGTTCAATATAGCTTCAGGTAAGGAAGCAGACTTCATATTTAGTTCGTAGGTTTATTCTATTCTTATATACTCTGCTATAAGTTGGCTACCCTTCCAAATTGCGAAAATAAGATTTCAAAGTAAGGTTAAAAGAAAGAAAATAATCATAATGTATATTGTTACGTTATCATTCAAACGACAGAAAAGATACACTGTGAAACTCTTCTTCGAACTCAACTTCTTTATTTAGCGATACGCAGTGAAATCCTAGTTACAGAGAAGCAACTTCTAAACAATGCAATCTACCATCAAACTAACTTACGCCTACTGCTACAATTTCAGTCACCACTGACACAAATTCAGAAAACGTCGTTGTCTCCAAAGAAATCTCCTCTCGATCCACTCGACTTTAAATGGAGTTCCTTAATAGCTCTCTACGATTCCAGATCTCTTGGTATAGCTACTCCAGTTGGTCTCTGCCGACAACAACAACCCACGCTAGTTAGCTGAGTCCTTATATACAATAAGTTAATATCCTAGAACATTCTTGGAGCTTCTAACACAACTAGTTATGTTCAGTAGCATTACATCGTAATTAGCGCATTTAGTAGAATGTTCAAAACCGTTTCATAGTCTGACAGTAGAAGATTTTGTCATAGTCCGGCGACATAGCTCTTGAATTGTGCGATTTTTGATACAGTCAAGCACCAAACTTTGTAGGAAAATGTACATTCCCTTATTGATCAATTCCTGATATAGTGCCAAGCTCAATTTTCTAATTCCATATAGTTAGCGATAATTAGAGTTTTATTCATTAGACCCTCCGCGAAGTTATTGTTCAGGTTGTTTTTCGAGAATTGATTCACGTTTTTACCTTACGTTTTTATGTTTTTAATGCACGTATCACTGGAATAGCTATTTTTTCTCCTTATTTTAACTTCAAGTACAGGTAAGTTTCCCGCTAATAGTAGAGAGCTTAAGCATTGGACGTTTTTGATGTCACCGACATCAGAATACCGGGGAAGACTGGATCGACAAAGGCGTTTTCGGCGCGAAATTTTTGACTTAAGCTGGACACCCGCGTCACCCCGAACGTGACAGCTTTCTGTCGGAGGTCCTCCTCGAGTTTTTCTACCTCGAGATACTCTTCTATTAGCTGATCCAGTTCTGAAAAAGATGGGCTTGTTCCACTTGCTTTTGCTTCTCTCTTCATTCTTATTGAATACTTCTCTGCCAACAAAACGTACCGATCTTGCACTGATCGTTTTGTCATTGAATCCTTAAATAACGGATCTTTTAATCCACTTAGCGCCTCTGCGATCGACAGCCATATTTGTGCTCGGTTGCTCGTTTTCTTCTTTGCTTTAAACGGATTCTGCACTCTGACTTCTTTCATTAGTGCTATGTCGTGCTGTTCAGACCATTCCATGGGCCCACTACATGAAAAGAAAAAATAGAAGCGAGTGTTTACTATAGGTAGTAGCTGTATAAAATAATCGGTCATATTTAAACACTTAAAATAAACTTATATAATGGCGTGAAAATTCATGCACTTTCTTGACCGTGGAACACGGCAACGGCATAAAACTCTCGACAAGAAAGAAAACGACTAACGGCAAAAACAAACACAAAGCAAGATAAACTAAACGGCGACATACAAAAACCAATTCACAGTAAAACAAAATCAAGTAACAGAACCCGAGGCAACTTGAACCAAACGCACAGTAAGACACATTTTGTCCTATTTCACGGAATTTTCTACGGTGAAAAGTATTTTAAAAAGTCATTGTTTAAGTACCTCTAGAACACTACTTCTTATGAAGCATACACAGAGCAAAACAACAGGCACGGCAAACATCCCGCTTTCACGTCTGCGACCTCAAGTCAAAAACCTTTGCACATGCGTACTGACTGCGAAGCCCAAATTCAAACTTGCGGTTGACGTCCGTGAATGAAAAACGTCCGATGATTAAGCTCTCTAGAATCAAATGAATGAAGGCCTTAATTTGCGTAAGTCTGCATTTTCTCCGTAGTATTGCTGAAATGTAGAGAAAGGGCAGCAAGGCTTGCTGCCCTTTCTCTACATTTCAGCAACACTTTCTCTTGGTTCTGATGGCAGGAGCGGCATCTCATTCTAACTTGTGTCTGCAATTGGATGCAAATAGGTAAAGAAACCGTTGTTAGAAAGATAAAATGGCGAGCTTGAACATGTAAAAGAAGAAATTGGTTGATTTGGGAAAATTTGAAGGAGACAATGGAATTGCTCGGACATTTGAAATTCAACGTGTCACTTGGCATAAATCTCGTCGAATTCGACAGAACCAAACATAACCAATATGGATCACATATCTAACAGGAAACTGTCGCGGCCAAAGAAGCAGCAAACGTACAGGAAGTATTTTCCAGACAGCAAAAATGTTCCAGTATGTTCCTTTTGGAAGGAACCGACCACTGAGGTCGATTGAAGAGAGGCGTGTACAATGGTTGTTGACTCCGATCCTGCGGCTGATCTGTTGATCACGAGTTTTGCCATTTGAATCTAATATCTACGCTAAGTACAATTGACATGATTGTCCTTGAAGCCAAATATCATCTGAGCCGTCTCAGCGCTGGTCAACCGCGCGCGACGACATAACAATAGGAAAGTCATCAGAAAAAAGAAAAACGTAAATGCCACTCTATTACTATAGCTTAGTTGATTTCCCACAAACAAAATTCTAGACTGCGACAGTCTCGAACTACCTTTTTTTAAGCTCTTGGACTCGAGAGAGGAGTTTTGCAAAAGGCGTGGCGGCAGAAAAGCAAGAGATACATTTGTACACTCTACGCGTGTTATTGACTGCTGACACCCAAGTTAAAGAGGTATTGTTAGTGTTTGACGAAGACATAGGAAAACAATGGCAATACGGTGAATTTAGAACGTAGAGCTAGCATAGCACGTAAGGAAAGGCGCAATAGATCATTCATAGCCACAGGACCTCTTTCTCAGAACTGCCAAAAGGAATAAAAATAATTACCCAGACTTTGCTGGCATCGGTAACCACGATCCCTGCGAGACAAACGTTAACCTGTACTTCCAGTCATGACGCCCACCCGTAAATCCGAAGAATACACTCGGCATGTCAAAGATCAAGGGAGGCCTTTACCAGTATGTATAAGCTGCATGCTGCACGGAAATGTACTTAAGAAAGAAAGTGTTGACAAACTGCATGCTCTTGGCATGTTGATAGCCAAGCGCAACAGTGCTATCCTTGTCATATTTTGTGTGTGTGATGGCAATACATTCGTGACGAAGTCTATTCTGATACGGAAAATTTAAGAATACCTGAAAAATATGTAGGTTTTATTGTAGATAATGGTCTACCTAACTGGAGGCCCATCGCGAAGACGCAGAGCGTTCTTTTATTTTCAACGAACGTGGGATTCTAATTTTGATGGTTACCAATGCAAATCCTTCCCCTTCCCTCCCCCCTCCCCCCCTGATAGGTTCATTTTCATGTAAATCAAATTCGTTTTCATATGAAAGGTTTTAAACGAGGGCTTATTTTTAAAACAGAGGTACAAAAAAGTTCGGAAATAATAAAATAATTAAAATAACATAAAAGTACAATGTGCAGTTAACTGGTGTCCGTAAATTCAAATGAGATTTAAGTTCGATCAAGAGACTTTTTACGATAACTGCAGAAATTCTCGCGCGCACATTGGCTAATTTTTATTGTCAATAAGCGGACACACACATGAATATATAATCTATGCGATGCGTCAACGAGTGAGAGCGGACAATTTAACAATTTGTTATCGTAAAAAGCAAATTGATGTCAGTTTTTAATGCGTCTGTCCTGTTATTGACAATGAATTTCGTCATAATATTGTCAAAGTAGTCACAGCTTCTTTGACAATGTTATAACGAAATTCATGATTAATAACAGGACAGACGCATGAAAAACTGACGTCAATTTGTTAAATATATAACCATAGTCTCTTGGTTCGATACACTTCCGGTCAGAACATCATCACTGTTACGACCTAGCAATATTTAAAGTATTAGAAGAAGGAACTCTTGCAGGCAAATTTTTTTGCCATGAATAATGATATTTCACATTTCGGTTGCTGAAAAGAGTATTGGACTGTAAGTGTCACACTTGGGTCGCGAGTTTTCCCTCTGCTTACTAAAATTCTTGTTGAGAAATGTCTTTCATCTTTTCTTGGGTGTTTCCAAATCTAATATGGCTAAGTAAACAGCTTAAGATCATTATGACATCTCATGCGACTCTTTTGAACGGTTGCAATGCGAATGGCCTTTTAAACAATGATTCGCCGAAGTGAATTTTGGTAAATAGTTTCCGAGACAAAGTAAAAGTATTATCCGTTTTAACTGATTCTTCGGGTTCCTAAGTACAGAATTTTTTTCTGCAATTTACGCGTACAGTTCTGCTTCCTGGAAAAACTCTGAGAATTAGATATTCACCAATATAAACCGTGGCTGGCTTTACGTTAAAAAATAAAAATACAAAATACAATACTGGTTTAATGTGAATATAGGCTTAGCTATGGTGGTGCACTACAAAAGTTTACTAGCTAGTTTACAGGTATATCACTAGAAAAGAAATATTAAACTATATTGAATATGGAGTGACAAAAATTGGCTAAAATAAGCTAAAATATTGTAAAAAGAAAAAAAAAACAGTGAAAACTTCCTTTACATATGTACAAGCCTAAGATTAATTAATAAATCGACAGAATAATTAACTTATATACACCGCACTATGTCCATCTAGGTCCTGTCAGATCTTGTTTTTTAATACTATTTTTAAAAGCCTTGTATGTTTTAATAGTTCTTGGAGAGTCCGGCAGAGAGTTCCAAGGTTTTGGCCGATTTCAGGCCCTACGTAGTGTGGTATTGGCCCTAGGCAGTTTTAAGAGGTCATTTCCTCTGATATCATATTTGTTTTTTTCTGAGGTTTGAGGTGAGAAATTAATACTCGACAAGTTCTGCTTAATATTCGAGAATGACGTTTTCATAAGGATTATTTTTTCTAATTTAGCTCCAATATTTTTATCATCCAAGCGCAGTCTCATTTGAGATATCCAATGCTTATTTGTTTAAATCGGCAGGTGTTTCAAACTGCATGAGAAATTCAGTCCTTATATGGAAGAGAAAGTGCTATCGTGGACCGGTTTTCATAGCAGTAATGTACTCTCTGGTGTTATCAACCTGTTAAAGTTCTCACTTTTCGGTAAGATTTGTGGAAAAAAGGTAAATTAAAAAAAAAAAAACACTCAGTCCTGTTTTCTTCCTCACGTTTTGAGGCACGCACTTGTCTTATTTTTGCCCATTTTCTCCATTAGCATTGATTTCGTCCATTACGCCCATGTTAATGTAAATGTAAATGCAAATTTAATGTCAAACACAAGGAGTGCTTGCGCAATCGCCCGAGTCAGGGGCTCATGATAAAGTTATCAACCTGTTAAAGTTCTCACTTTTCGGTAAGATCAGTGAAAAAAAAAGTAAATTTAAAAAAAAACACTCTTAGTCCTGTTTTCTTCCTCTCGCCCTCAAGCCTCTTCGCCCATAAGTTGAGGTCGTTTACAATTAGCCAATCAGAAAGCTATACAAACACATTGACACGAGGTTTAGTACTAATATCATCTAATGCAGTTGTTGATAAACTTTAATACCATCGAACAAGCGCTGTCTATCTACATCACGTTTAATCAATTAATATTTGACAAACTTTTTTATCTTTTTTTAAACTTTTTTTTATTACTTTACAATGCTTACAATACAATATGGACACTACTTACAAGCTACAGCTACTTACAACTGGACACGATATAAGCCCGGGTATTAATTAACAAATGCTAATATCGCTTACTAGCGAAGCACTATTACCCATTACTTGAAATATCGTAACCTAACTTACAACACCAAGTGAACTTAATAAACAGCCAATAGAGCGGTTTTCAATTGAGTGTCGACCTAAGACCAAAACCACAGTAATAACTCTGGCCAATCACAAAGGACACAGACAATCCAACGGACCAATCAAAACTTGAACAAAATGCACGTAGCTAACCCGACGCGCGGGAAAACGTGTGCCAGTAAGGTTTTGGTTTTACATTTGATTGGATTAAAAAGTGGCACGAGATTTTTACCCCAATAGCGTATCGTAGTGACAAAAACCAATTAATTTTCGACACTCAAGTGAAAACTGCTCTAGCTCTTTTTTAAAATGCAATCGCAAAGGCAATTGCAAGTTACAAAGAAAGAAATACTATACTTAATATAATACAATCACTGCTTACCTTTCTTCCCTGTTTCTTACTTATTTTCAGCCAAGGTACACCATGGAATAAAAGGATCTTATGACCAATATACGTGAAGTTACATAAGACTAGTTATCGCCCTTCTTTTAATTTAAATGATTTGAAGTTTTGTTCTTCATTAGCGCAGGTATATTTTTAAAATTCAACCCACCTAAGCATTTTTTTAGTATTTGAGATCTTCTGCAATTCCATAGATATTTAGTTTGGCTATCAATAAGAATTAAAATCTAGCAAGGGAGATTCTGAAGCTTAATGCCTATTAACACGTCTTGTAAACTAATACCCCATTCACGTCAACCCGTTAAACATGTTTAAAAGTGGTTTAACTAGACAAGGTTAAAATTTAGCTGCTCAGACCATACACACCCCACAACTTTACAAGGCAAAAACCTGTTTGAATAACATATGTTAGCAAGGTGACTTGACCTCTGTCTTCTCAAAAAGACTGGTCTAGTTGGTGTGAATGGCGTATAAGATGAAATCTATTTTTATTAAAAGAGAAGTAAAATCCAAAATCTTGCTAAACAATCTTGAGTACATACGGTCGAAACAGAGGTGTACTAGAGGGTTTCTGGTTCACTCTATATCGTCTATAAAAACTCCTATCTAAGATAATTTGATAGTAGTATATAATGTACAGTTGGTACCTGATATTGAAAAGCCTTAACATAAGCCTCAGAACACGCAATATGCGAGAGAAGAATCACTTATAAGGTCAAATCGTGTTTCTGAACAAGAGACTCATTAGAATGTATATATTACAATGTATGTTATAGTCTTTTGATTTTTTATGATGAAAAAATGTCAACTGAAAACATTGTTTATAATCAGGGATCAAAGAGGATGTTTCTGATAAGTCTCTGCACTCTCAATAACCTCTGCAAGACCTCGTTAGCAGTCGGCCTTTGCCGGGGATCAGTCGCTCGACATCGTTCCATCACTCTCCGTAGTTTACTCTTTGTAAATCTGCTTCCGTTCAAATCGCCAAGAATTCTCTCCACAACCGGAGGAATCTTCCAAATGTCTATCTTTTCGTCGTAGGTTGGCTTCAGATCTGATCTGAAAGGTACGGACCCATTGAAAGGCCACCTTTGCTCTGGTGCCACAAACTGCAGCAATTCCTTCCTGTTTGCGCACAGTATTCCATTTTCGTCTCTGGCGTCTGGTGTGTTATCGAGGTCGTTCACAACCAAGTGAAAGTCATCCGTAATTAAATATTGCGTTAATAATTTACGTAGGGAAGCAGTGTCACACATCACACGAATTCCGATCGGACTGTTGTGCAGGTAGTTCATGATCTTCACATAATCCACAATCAACTGAAATCTCGTCTGTATGTTGTTGTATTGAGAGAACTCTGGCTTTTGAAGAAGTCTGTTCAGATTATTTGCTGAGCCATGTTTGTAATAGGCTGTTACAATCTGCAAGAAAATAGCAACGTAGACAGTTCATTAATTCGCATTGGCAGGAACGTCACACTATTCGAAATTAGATTTAGTGTCTTAGTGCACGTTTCGCTTCTTAATAGCATTTGATTTACATGGTCGATTTTCATTTGCCTCGATCGGCGATACTACCTATGAATTTAGCAGGTATTTTAAGAACGTTTATCGTTTATATCATTCGACGGAATATTTGAACCTTACACGGGACCCAGGGCTGTGGTGAAGGGAGATCATAACTCAGAAACATTTCTCTGGCTGCCGTTAACTGTAAATATTTTTTGAAGTTCTGCACCAATTGAACGGTCGAGGGTATTGATGACAGCCCTCCAGTATCCGCGCCTCAAAAGGATGGTGGGGAGAAGTGATCCTGAGTTTACGAATGTTGCTGTTATTCAGAAGCGTGAGGAAGAAGAGTAATAAAGAGGGTGCAGGCAGCGGTGGCAGCGGCAGTGACGCACTTAAACGTAATTGCAAAGGTTGAAAAAATAATCCCATATCGCTTGATGAGTTTAAATTTCACAGCTAGTTGACAATTGATACACACTATCTCATGGTCAAATACTGTATAAAACCTACTGAAAGTTAACCACATGCGAGATTTTATTGCTCACTTGAAGACAAGAAATGCTGCAGAAGATATTGTATGGCTAGCTCATTCTCATATGCATCCAAGATCATGAAATGTTTAGTAAAATGTTTTAAGCAACACAGGTAAACTTAAAATCTTGTCAGCAGCGCTTTATTAAACGAGAGCAACAGAGAAATAATCAAAGGACTGAAATAATTGAATTACCTTTAGCAATAAGTATTGTAAGATAAAGATATCGCTAGCCGAATTAAGTATAAATACAAAGTACTCCAAAATGTATACTTTCAAACTCTCAAATATTTATACTTTCATGAACCCTTCTCGATTTCAATGAACATATTCGCAGTTTATATTTAGACAACGATTCAAAACTACTCTTCATCAGAACTCTAGTATTGCCGTATTTTTGTTGTGTATTTTTTGTTTACCCATCAGGCCAAACACTGTTGGAAGCATTTTTCCCCAATTGGATTTCTCCAATTCACACTTTCTCAGCCTTTTCCCTCAATTAGATTTTAACTGAACGTTCCCTTGAAGGAATCGTGATTTGCAAACAAGGGTTTTCCAAAGCCACTAAAATTATAGCTTGGTTTAGAATTCATAAACAAAGGCCTTACGTGGCAATATTTAAAGATATAATCATGTAAACAATACTCTACAGCTTGCGAATGAAATCCACGTATATTTGTCCGTGTTCGTTATCATATCCCTGAAGCCAAGATAATGTTCGCGGTTAACTATATGTTCCTATTTTGTCTGTCGTTATATTCTCTTCAAAGTAATCACTTTATTCATGATATAAAATGCTTTCACGGGTTTATCTCACACTGATATCCACTCTGTCATGCGTAAGGTGTAATAAAACAACATAACTCACCTCTAGCTTTTCGTGACATCTTCCAATAAGACGAGTTACAAACGGTCCTTGAAGCTCTTCCATCCTGGTCATTCCGCGCAAACACTGCGTCTTAACTCGAGTGCTTGAGCAATTCACATACACAACGCGATGGCCGTTCCAGTCTGCCAGCCATTTTTCTTTCACCATTCCTCGGAAGGTGCGCTCATTCAGATGAACTTGGAGAGCAATATCTGAACAATTTAACAAAGGCTTGCATTCACTCCAGCCGGAAAAACCAAACGTCCCGTTAATACATGGTGCACAACCATTGGGCGTTGGAAAGGTGTTATCTGAACACGATATATTTTGTGCGTAGAAAGCGTCGGTGTTTTGTGTTATCTCGTTATTTATTTCTTTAGTGTCGTTAATATAACCGTAATACACATATATGTAAAGCAACACTAAGCAAACTGTGCAATAATAATAAATGACTCTTAAGAGGAGTTTCAGTCTGTTTTGTAACTTGTTTGCAAGGAAGCTGTCGATCATTGTTGTGGGCTAGGTGGCGGCCGCGTGGAGAAAAGAGTTTTACGCGAGTGGCATAATATTTTATTGGGTGTGAACCTTGGTAACCAGCTGACAGTTGTCATGTCATCATCTGTCAAAGAGAGTCCCAGACCATCAAGAGTACAATATTTCAAATGCAAATTTGGATTGTTTCTCCACGCAGCCCTGATATGAGAAGGTGTAAAGAATAAAATTAACTGTGACGTAGTACTCGAAATCAAACTACGTAGGTCACCAGCATTAGAACCGTTTATAAAATAAATGAAAAGGTTTTAGCTAGTTACATGCGTAATTCCTACCGCGCTTTTTGAAGTAACCGACAGTTGTAGGAAATTTGAGAGGTAACAAGGAGGAAGTAGGGAATTAAAGTCTCGGGGCTGTTAGAATATTTACTATATCCAAACTGGAGGAGCTGCATGAAGTTTTAGAGAGATAACACCGCCTGAAGTGCCTCGAGGTTATTGTTTCTACAAGCCATATACATTATCACGTTCCTCGCATTTAATTTTCAGGTAATATTCATTTCTTCCAAAAAGTTCAGCGGTATCAATTACTAAGTTTGCCTCAGTATAACTTTCTTTTTGTCGTACGATAGTCTTCTATGAGTCGGTTTCTTTGGATTCTGGGGAGGTTAAAACCTCCCCAGCAAGTTATTCCTTATAAATATTTATTTAAAATTTCAACACGTTTCTCTACTGAGACCATCAACCTCGCCAAGTTCCTCTCCATCAAGTCTGCTTAATTGCTCCAGCAACGCAAAGAAATATCATCGGATAATATCGTTTTAGTTCTATCAAAACTGCACGTAAATGGCAAAGCGAAGAAGCAATGAGCCGGTGACTCAAAGTACAATCGGAGGTAGTTTGCACTCGTTATTAAAATGTTTCCTATGAAAAGTACTACTCTCGTAATAATACGGCAAGTTATCTAATCCCTTGAATGACAATTTTCCATTGAGGCAAAGACAAAATTATTAACATTGTTTTTGATTTTAGACATGCGCAGACCTCTGTGTACTTCGATGCATTCTTGTGATGGTGTTTTCCGTTGCCAAGATCTAGCATTTAATCCGAGCCTTTTATCCTCCATTCGATTAGCAAACATATAAAAACTAAAGTTAAATATAATGACTGCTTCAAAATCAATATTACTCTATTTATTCAGATAAGAAGCACCTGGTTTTATCATTCGGGACAAAATCAACTGCTCCTTTTAGTAACAAGGGACGCAATTTATCAACGGACAGTTTGACATATTTTAATATTCCATTCTAACTGACCACTTCGCCGATGCCACGCTTTTCCGAGTTTTTTCATTCCAAAAAAAATATACGACTCCCTTCTCGATTTATTATACCGAGTTTAGTAATTATGCAGAATTTTATAAGTATCCGTTGCAAACTCATGGAGTATAGGATCCGAAACTTGCCAATGTTGACAAAGAGAAGTATAGACTTGCCCCCTGGCAAGCATTACTTTGTAAAACTTGGTAAGTCTAAGGTCCTTTATTAACGTTATTTCGCAACGGATTTTTATGAAACTTCGCATATTTACGAAATTCGGCTGATAAACTGCTCTGTGTTTTTCTTTTAATTTCTATTTTTTTTTTTTCCTATAGGTGTATTTTGTTTTGTTTCGTTTTTATTTTCTTTTTGTTTACACCAAATATGCAAAAATAGTGTTCATATTATTACGTGACAAAGTGGTCCGTTGAACTGACAATTAATTCAATACTTTAAAAAAACCGCTTTATACAACGACAAGAGCGTGAAAAATTTCCCCGAATTTTCCAAATTTCTTATCAGAAATCGATCTGATCGAGGAACAATTAAGGATCCCATAGCACCTTTTCCTTTTAAGAACAAGTCTGATCTGTTTATAAGCGCAGTATACAGTCAACTCACGATAACTTGAACCCTCAAAAAAAAATTGTAAAAGGTTCGAGTTCTCGGAAATTGAAAACAAATGACCGGCCGGAAAGAAAGAAAAAACAGTGTTTTACGTATTTCTATTCATACAGTGCACATTTTAATCAAATTTAATTCTAGAGAAGTCAAGTGAAAATGATACAATACATTTCTAAATTACTGAATAAATCAGAACGTATAAACTTCATGGGAAACAAAAGAAAGCAAAGCAAAGCAGCAGGAGAAGTCCAGGTATTGTAAACTTTGCAGATTTAAAAGAGAACGATGTTGGGCTACTGCTACAGAGTTCAGGCGATTTACGTTTTCAAGAATAGTTTCAATGTATAAGACCACAACACTGATTGTTTTGAGTTTTCACGTATTGGCAAACATGGTTCAACTTATCGACGTTAAAATCACGTAGAAAATGGCCTGAAGAGAAATGAAAATAGCTCCCAGTTAGCGGGAGGCTCGAGTTACCAAGGGTAAATCTACAGTCTGATGTATGACGAAAATCCAAGGGAAACCGATTTTGGCCCGAGTTAGTTAGGCCGAGCTTCGAGTTAGCGAGCGTTCGAATTATCGGGAGTCGACTGTATTCCTAAGCGTTAAAGAAACAAAAAGGTTGATCTTCTCAGAGTTTATATTAATTACAGCTAGCGTCAATATCAGTTTCCTAAGGTTTTTGATCGAAGAATTGAAAGATCGTCTTATTAGAATTATTCCACGAGCGCATGTTGGGTATAGCCATGATTGATAGCTAACGAGGAGCGTAGCACCGAGTTGGTACAGTCATCTCATATCCAACAAGCGCGAGTGAAATAATTGTTTGTAGAAACCAAATATCACATAAAAATAAAATTGAAAAAGCCGCCAAAAAGAAACTCTTAAAAAATCTTTAATTGCATTGTCCAATGATCCACTCTTTGATTAATAACAGATGCCGTCCTACAATGCAAATAAAACCACGCTTGACTAAATATTAGATTTTCTAACTCTATTTCTCTGTACATTTTATAACTCATTTAAATAATTTGCCACCACGTTCTTCGTAAAATAATTTTGACTCCTTTGCTCGTTCTAACCTTGCACAAAACGCGAACGACATGATTAAAATAGGCCACTTCCGAATTACTTCTTTCTCAAAGCGATTCTTGGTGCCCGTCCCTTCATGTGCAAATGCATGTCATTCACGTGCAAATTAATAATGGTTGAGCAGCAGGCCTCGCTTTGATAGAGAGACTTAGGTCAACTCGGAAATGGGCTATTGAATAGACCATATTCGTATTCACGGTATTGGACTGGAACTAGCTTGCAATGGAGGCTCATGCGGGGGAAAATAATTATAAAGAGATAAAAGTCATTTGTATTTGAAAAGACTTCCCGCGTTAGCCTCAGTTGTAAGCTGGCTCCAGTCCAATACGGAGAATACGAATATGACCTACTGTCTAGCCATCGATACAATTTGGAATAAAGCGGCATGTGATTTTGACCATTCCCAAGTAGAATTATTAGCCTGCAGATTCGTTTATCTCTTGTTCTGTTCGTCATTCACTTGTAGCTTTCACAAGACATTTTGGTGCAATACGGAATCAGGAATAAGGCCAGGGGTAAAAAGAGAAGAGAAAGAGAGATGAAAATCATTTACTCAGGTTTTAATTTTAATAGCCAAGCTATAGGGTGTGGTGTCAAAAAAATATCGAAACAAGCTGTTCATTTTAGTACATATGCATGATGAACTTAACTCACATTGATGGATCCGGGTCCATATATATATTTCTGAAGTCTATACTTCATCCATCTCTTTTTCCAATGTCAATATCGTTTTCCATTTCGAGTCTGGCACCGCACAATTAACTGCACATTCTGGATTACTGCATGCCGGACCATTTTTAGTCAAACGTAGTTAGTAGCGGTAGTAAATATGAAAACTAAACTTCCTGTGGATTACCAAAACCGTACTGTCGTTTCGATACTACACGATAGAAGTGGTTTTCGTAACTAACCAAAAAAATAGGTCCGCATTGCGTACGCGTGTTTAATGCGTTTTCAGTCAACTGGAGCCATAACCAGAGATGGAGAAAGGGTGAGCCGTTCATGGAGTAGTGGAACAAATCATAAGATTTAAGCAGGAAATGTTATTGACAGAATAAGACTTTGTTTACCGAGGGATGTCAAATTAACTTGTACAGGAAGTGTCGAGATGGTTTCCTGGAATTACTAAGCCTGTAAGTCCTGAATTACACTGAAGTTATGATATTAAGTTTTTATCATGATTGTACGGGAAATATAGACATGTTGAACAACAATCAATTTGCATGGAGAATTTGCTAAGTTCTTTCATTGAAATGAAACTGTAAGCACAATAAGAAGAAACCAATAATGCCAACACACTGTACATTTTTTATACTTCTTACAATAGCTTGTTGTAAGGTTACATGTTAATCAATGGATAGTGGTTTGTAGAATATCTGCTGGACAGAAGAGTGTTCCTGATGACGGAATCAGAGTCTCCAAGTGGTTGTCAGAATACAGTAGTTACACAAAGAGTTCTGTGAAGTAGCTCAACTCCTCTCATAAAACATATTGATGAGATGCTGATACAAAGTAAAATACTTCAGTGACAAAAAATAAATAACAATGGAGAACAGAGTGTTCCATTTCCCATTGCTCAGTGTGCCTGACTTTGGTTTACTAGGTTCTTGTGCTCACATCTGACATGGCATGGTGCAGATGTCTTGCGT
>Ga0126338_10000803_pt1 | contig 18398 bp, 13 predicted proteins | sample OrbCmetagenome_2_FD_92529 | JGI IMG/M metagenome (GOLD analysis project Ga0126338, IMG submission 92529) | Coral microbial communities from Petempiche,Puerto Morelos, Mexico - Orbicella C C metagenome | ecosystem: Host-associated > Invertebrates > Cnidaria > Coral | place: Petempiche,Puerto... | reverse complement strand
TGGCTTGTGAAATACTTGTTAAATACTTGTGAGATACTGGCTTGTGAAAGCTTGTGTGGTGCAACCTGCAACGCAAGGTGGCCTTGCGAAAGCGTATTAGCTTCGGTGCAAACCGCACGAGCCAAGCCGAGCCGAGCCTGGATATCTATTGGCTTGCGTGAGCAAAACAACTTCTGAATCGCCGAGAAAACTTGCTCAGCAACACCTGAATGAAATAACAAAGAGTATTGAAACGAGGAAACGAGGAATCTCGTAATATAAGCTTTTCGCGAGGACAGTGCAGTTAATTTCCAATAACAAAGCAGCACGACAAAGCAATTGAAAAATACAGATGTAGCAATGGTCGCCTAACTCGAAGACAATCACGCGAAATACTAGTACCCGGTCTATCTCTCAGGCTACCCATGTTCACAGAGATCTGTCACGTGACATCACGTCTTCAAACCCTCAAGATAGTCGCCGGCTATGTGGGATTAGGTAGTACATTGCATAATACAAATGAACATATGAAAGAGCATATATTTGGACTGCGGAAAAAGATATGAAGACATGATTGATTATCGCAGTTATGCACTCAACTTAAGCAGCTGTGGAATTAAAGCCTGAAAAATCCCGTTCAGGCCTGATTTTTTTCTTTTTTTTCTTTCTTTTTTTTCAGGCTTTAATTTCACAGCTGCTTAATTTGTGTGCATAACTGCGATGATCAATCATGTCTTCACATAACCACACACATGCCACATGTGGCATAATCCCACAAAAACTGTAAATGTTAATGACGAACTAAAATAGTGTCATAGATGTTGGCCCATTCGAAGCCATTGTTTCCTCAAAGAGGGCTTACATAGCCAAGTCTCCATTGCCTTGCTTGTGGGACCTTTGAACCTGTTGCTTTTCGTGAAATAATTTTTTTTTGCACTTCATTTATTATGACTTTTTAGATGATTGATTTTAAATGCAAACAAAATGATCCAGATGCGAGTTCCTAAAGGGCAAATACAACCGTAATAGCAGGTGCCTGCAAATTCATAATATTTGGTTTTAGCAACACAGAACGATAGCCACTTGATACACAGAAGTTTCGTTTTCCATTTTAATGTCTCAATATTGGATTTCTGGTCTCCTAGACCAATCAAACGGCAGTCGACCACCTTAAAAGGAACTGTTTTGCATTTGTCTTCTCGCTCTAAGTTTTTTTTGAAGTTTGTTGTACCTGTCAGAATATATGGCCAAGCAACAATAAGTAGCGAATACATAACAAGTCAGTATAGTGATACGAAAGAAAAAATAATAATAATAAAAAAAGCGAAGCGCTGGGATCACTTATATTTGAAGCATGTTTCAGCAGCACATAACCCTGATAAACTTGTGTGTGTACCCAAAGAAATGCCATCTCTGTGTATGATTGCACATAATTGGTTAAAACTTCGAGGGAAAGACAAATATATTGATATACTTGTCATATAGACCAGACAGACCCAACCAATCACCAGTACCTTACTATACAACACGTATTTTATTTTCTATTTTGTAAAATCGCCTGAAAAACGAACAAACAAACAAACAAAAAAACGTCTCTAATCCCGACCTCACCACTGACGGCTCTCTTCAAAGAACTAGATTAAACGTCTTGTATATCAGTGTCTATAGCTAAGTTAATTACAGTCTTCATTCGGTTAAACAAAAAGACGAATTCTTTGAAGTTCTTCAAATTCTGATAGGATTCGCTCACACAATCCTGGTTCAATTTTACCCTTGTCGTCTCGGGTACATTAACTAAAAGACAAGTTGAGACGATTACACAGTTTTTGTCCTATTCAACTTAAACTTATAAGAAATATAGCAATTCTGGCTGCGGATTGGAAAAACAAAACTCGTCACGAAATATAATTGGGTTGGCAATCGCCATTATCAATATGTTCAATTTCGTTTCACTCTTCTACGATAGTACACCATAGACGTCTTTTAATCTCCTTCTTAATGTCTCTCTTGAAGAAAGCGTAAGCTACAGGATTAATGGCGGAGTTTAAAACTAACAGAGGTAGTTTATATTCCTGATCATTACATACTCCGATTTTGAAAATAAATACTAACGAACAGCGAATATAAAGTCCGTAACACAGTAAAAACAAGCCTATAACAACTGCTATTATTTTGACCGCGGATTTTTCTTGAATTTTAAAAGAAACGCGATGATGGTTGAAACGTAACTGTCTTGCTCTGGAGCGGGCGGCACGCTCGTGCTTACAAAGAACTTGTAACATGAATGCGAAGCTCGCTATCAAAATAAAACAGGGGAGAAGCTCAAAAAATATCACCGTTACCCAATTCAGAGAGTCCCAGAAATGAGGGTTTTTTAAAATAAAAAAGTTCAGTGAGAAAACAATTCTATGGGCGAGTGGGATTGCCCAAGATAAGGAAACCATTTGAATTACACGGCGGCGCTTCATGAAGGTCAGGTATTTGAAAGGCTTGACAACTGCAATGTATCTATCCACTACTAAGCTGCACAGGTTCATCACTGAGGCGTAGCTGAACAGCAACCTTAGAGAACTTATCCAGGAAAGTTGTCGCTTGCACCCAGTTGCCATCTCACAAAAGAAAATTGATGGAACAACGCTCATCCCGACACAGAAGTCTGCCACTGCCAGTGAAACCACAAACGCGTTGGTTTTGGTGCGAAGCTGCCGTTTGCTGCAAACAAGAAAGATAATAAATCCATTTCCAGCCATCGTTAGGATGGAAAGAAACCAACCAAGAATCCAAAACCAGGTTTCCATAATCCCAGCCACAAGCTGTTAGTTTGAGAAACTTCTAAACACCGATGTGAAAACAATAATTTCTGAAACTTAATACATTTCAAAGCCACCTGTTCACCTTCTATTAAGACTTTCTCTTGACGTATCAGCGTATGAGATAAAGATGGGTTATTGACCAAGCGTGGGGTTAAGATAGCTCAATATTAGCAAAGTTTATAGATGCATATGTAGTGGGGGCCCACAAGCTTGAACAACAAAAGAGTTTTCATGCACTTTACACCAATAAGTAATTTGGATAAGGATTTGGTTCCTGTTGCGCGCTCGTAGAGGAAGTCAAATGAATAACCACAATCATTGTGCATGGTTAGAAAAATAAGTAATCTATAGCCTTCATTACGTCATTGGTGACTTCTTTTAATTTGTTTTGAAGCAGTTAAGCTTAAAGAAAAAGACAGCATTTATCGAAAATACGCTTGAAGTTTTTAAAGCGAAATTGTCTGAGGTGTGCCCCCACTCCCCCGCCTCCCGCTGAGGAAGTTCTTCAATGAAATTTTTAATTATATCTCTTGTTTTACAAACATTTCTTTTAACCAAAGCGATTCAATACAAACAGCATTGAGTTTTGAGTTCCACATTTCCCAGGAAAGCTTCTTGTAAATCAAAACGGCTGAGAAATAAGAACTTTTAAACAAAACACGTTAACGAAGAATGTGTATTTAAACACACGTGGAAGAGGTAATATATATCACTTTATTGGCGCGATTTAGTATGCAAATGAGTACCGGATATTCCAAATCAAATGGAAGTTCAACTTTACTAGAGCCTTTCTTTATTGTCACAAAATCAAGTATCAATCAATTCTTTGGCTCATACGTATACACTAGTCAATAATGTACACGCGTGGCTATCGTATATTAGTAGTATTCTACTAGTATACTAATGCAAATGCTGTAATCTGATTGGCTGAGCCATTGAACACTATCAGCCATTAGTGTGCAGTGGCTAGCGGTCGTCTAGGAAATGCGACGTTTTTTTTCGTTTTTCCAAAGTTTTGGAGGAAGATTTTGATGCAGACGGATAATTAAATTCCTGAGAAGTCTAAACGAAGGACATCTACGGTTTCTTGACTTTTAAAAAAGTTGTAATTTTTGAAAAAAACTGTTGCGCGCGTGCACGCAACTGCAATTTTAAATGACAATTCAACTCGAGCGATCTTTTTCAGGCGCAAAGTTTAATAATACGTCAAGAAATAATTGGAAACCATCATTTGGAGTAAATTATAGTAAGAATTCTACTATGCTCGATCGTGCCTGCAAACAGCATGTAACATTGATGCAAAGCAAAATAACAAAATCAGACATGGATGGAACTCAAGAAATATCACGTGTATCCAAAACAGTGAGTCAAATATCAGAGGTACTTTAAAAACACGCCAATTTAGTACTGCAAAAATAGTGAACGAAACTCGAATTCCCCAAGATAGGGAAACAGTTTGATTACTCGGCGGCGCGTCATAACGGTCAAGTATTTTAAAGGCTTGACAATCCACCGTAGGAAAAACGATGGCGGCTGTACATTTTACCACAATGCCTTGCGAACCTAACACAGCCTATAAGGCACTAAGAAAGCCAAATGTTTATAATGTTTGTCCCTGTACAAAGAACATTGAGTAGCCCGGGTTTGAAGATTTTATAACGTTTCTGTACGTTTTTATAAACGTTTTCAAAGTTGTCGTACGCTAAGAACTGTGGGTACTAGTCGCCATCTTTTTTCCTACGGAGGATTGCTACGGACCTATCCAGTACCAAAACGCACAAGTTGATCACGGACGCGTAACCGAACAGTCACCTAAACTAAGATATCCAGTAAGACTGTGTGTTGCACCCAATCGCTATCTCACAGAAGAACATTGCTGGAACAACGCTCATCCCGACACAGAAGTCCGCCACTGCCAGTGAAACTACAAACGCGTTGGTTTGCGAGAAGCTGCCGTTTGCTGCAAACAAGAAAGATAATAAATCCATTTCCAGCTATCGTTAGGATGGAAAGAAACCAGCCAAGAATCCAACCTTGGTGTGAAAATCAAACCGATCGACATATGGCATAGCGTAAATATATTTTAAAGACACCTGCACGTTTGGTTTTAATATTTTAACTTGACAGATTAAAATGAGGTAATAGCAATTATTGCATATTGCTGGAAACCCGAGCATTTAATAATCAGTAATATTAACAGTGATGGTGAAATTCTCTTGTTTTTATGACTGATGTTGTTTAAGGAGGGATGAAAGGAAGAAACGCATATTAGACAATGTCTTGAACACATTAGAGGCATTAACCTACAAACGTCGACTAGTCACTGGGAAACTTGAAATTCATCAGCTGAAAAACACCCGTCGGGTTTTACTAAGATGCCCCTTTCACGGCTACACACTGTAGCAGTGTATAAACTGTTGGTGCTCATAGGCTTACAATCCAACAAATGATGTGACTAATTTGACCGTATAAATACTGAGACTCCAAGAATATGGTTGTGCCTCTACTAACTATGGTTGTGCTTCTCAGCTTTTAGAATTTCGAGTTGAGTTTAACAACCTTTTGTATATCAACTGCATAATATGTTAAAAGATCAAAATATTCAGTAGCGGAGAATAAAATTGGACAAGAGTATACTGATTGTATCTAAGTTGCCAGTGCAAACCCGGCCATGAGGCATTGTGGGTAATGCAATAAAGGAAGATCCTTTCCTGTTCAGAAGAATACCGCAGTGCGACAATTACGTTCTAAGCAGAACATGTCTTACGTCCGAAGTCGTTTGACGAATATACCCAGCGCCAAACTGTGAAATTGCAACCAAAACTTACGTTAAAAAAAATAATAAAAATAAAATAAAATAAACTGTCAAATATTGCCAAAAAAAAAGACAACAACTTACGTTGAGGTGGTGGAGGTTAAGGCGGCCTAATGTTAAAACCAAGAGATAAAGATAGCTTCTATTGAGGATGAGTAACTCAATTAGGTAGACAGGGGGGTCTGGGCCTGGTGCACCGAATTCCTTGGACACCAAGGGATTATGATGGATGTAGTAGATTATGAGGTGTAGTAGCCGAAAATGAAAAGTGTTGTGGAAAGAAACTGCAAGAAAATTCTTTGGATGGCAAGATATCACCCCTGTTGCCATAACCCGCGCCTCCTGCGAAGACTAAAGACCATGCCAACAAAGACGCGGAAAAAATTCGCTGTAGACCTGATGAGTCCACCAACAGTAGAGCCCTACTGTGACTGTAGAGAATTAAAACACATGAAGAGAAAGAAGGATGTGTAGTGGGAAACACAGTTAGACGTCTTCTCAGTTCTTGTGCACGTGCCTGGTGAGTCATTTCACTGGCCATGGCGATAGGCCATGATGTGGAAAATGTTTGAATGAGCTGGAAATCAAGAACAAATTAACAAGACTGGTCGGACGGAACGCCAATCAATAGCAAAAACAACTCTAAAATACTCTTATTTCAACGTACAGCTCGAATACTAGCTTACGACTCCAAAAGAGTACAACTCGAATGGAGCTCACACTATACACGCTATTCGCTCGAATCACAAGGGTCGATGAATAATTATGCTACATACAAAATTCTCACGAAATGTTTCACGAAATTATTAGTCTTAAACAATGTCTTCCGAAAAAGACGATTCCATTGTAGCTGAAAAAAAATGAGGAAGAGGACATAGGAATAAATCATTTCTAAGAGCAATTCAGTGAAGCACGAGCTCAAGGGGAAAATCCGCGAATCTTCGAAATATCGTCTCGCATACAGGACATAACCTTCCATCATGATTATTCTGTGTTTGTATAGGAGGAAGATCCAAGCCAACATGCCAAAGGTTAACGTTGAGGTCAATGATCAGTGCAGTAACGTCTCGAAAGTAATGATTCTGTTATGTCTCAAGAGAGGTTTGATTTATTGAGTGATTGGTCACTTAAGCGACTGGTTAACTGTTTCTTGGATTGGCTGGCTGATTGGTTGGTTGACTGGCTGGTTCCCAGGCCAGTTGATTGGTTGATTGTTTGAATTTCTGGTGACCATTTCCATCGATAGATTTAACACGCTCGGGTTTCTCGACACCTTTGATCGTGCCTTATCTAGTTGATAAGGCACGCGATAGCCGGGTGGCAGTTTGATTTGTTGCTTGGTATTTTGGTTGGCTGGTTGGCTATTTTCTTTTAATGGTCAACTTGTTCTTGTCCAGTCGAACGTTACCTATATGACACGGGTGCTAAACACTTATTGAATCTACAAGTCTGCCAAAGTAGCTAATTTTTGATAACTTTTCAGTTCTATAAATTAACGAGGCCAAGCATTTTGTGTTCTATTGCGTTCACGCTCCTTAATCCTCTGCAGTTTCTGCAATGTATTTGGCCTCCTGCGTCAACGAAGATGAACTACGTTGACAACACTAACTCAAACACAGATCGCCCTCTTTGCTTTTTGTTTTCTATTTTTAATGCCGTAAGTTGCCTGCATTTTGTGAAGAATACATGACTGTTTCTTTATAACTGATTATTAGCTTTTCGCTGCTTTTTTAAACCTTTAGTGACTACCATTGCGAGGTATTCATTTATTTTAGAATAATTCTAAGTTAGCCCCTTCTTTGCTCATCTAGAATGATGAAGTAGGGTGTTTCTCTTAGGAATTTTGAAGACAGGTATACAAAATCCTAATGAAAGAAACATCTATTCCGCAATCAACAACCTTTGAAAAATATTCGCCAATTTCTTTTTCATTCATCCAAATGAGTTAATTAGAACCCCAGTAAAGTCTCTCATTTTTATGGCTTATTTTAATTGACGAAGGATAATTGGAAACCAAATAAAATGGTTGCAGAAATGCGTCTTCTTAATTAAACTAAAACACCTATAGGGTCAAACATTCGGTGTATTAAATTAGCTTTTAATTATAACTACAGCCACTTTTATGGTGACTGACATTTTCACGTCATTGTGTTGGTTTTCTAATCTCCTCGTCCAATCAAAGGCCATCTAACCACCTGAATGACGTTGTTTCCCATATATTTGTTGTTTTTTAAAATCTTTTGTAGTTTGTGTTCACAGTGGTCTTGCAATATATATATGTTGTGAAATAATACCTCACTAAATGTAAATAATACTGCTGTACGTCTCGAATTCGTCTTTAATTCTAACGATTCACTTAAAACCAAAATAACAAATACAGAAATTAATGAATACGAACTTAAACTTAAATAAACTGCAAATACAACAATACGAAAAACAGCAAAAAATAGAAAGGAAAAACGAGATTACTTGCAAGATCTGTACGGCACTCCGGAACTGACAACGACTGAATACAATACTGAACGCTTTTAAACGGAATTTTGAACTAAAAGAATAAACTTAGCGAGGTTACGTAATAAACAATAGACGATTACATAACACGACGTGAAAAAAATAATTTGCATTTAAAACTGCACAAAAAAGGTACGCAAAAAATTAACCTTTAACAACAAAGACAAAACAAAAAAGAAAAGGCGACCAAAAACGGAAAAACTTAACTCTCGTAGCTACACTAAGTGCAAAAAATATTACAATACATATATATAGTTTTGTTATTTACAATGATTATTAAAATTAAAAAAAAAAAAAGTAGAACGTTTAGTTTCGTCGAGTTGAACATTTTGTGAACATGTACCGAGAGGGAGTGGAAGTAAATAATCCGATACCTTTGCCGAGCAAAGGTAAAGGTGGGAAGAACAAAATACAATCAACTAAAGAAACAAGTTGTTATGCTACATGGAATTATTTTCGCTCTCCTTTCTGTCGATGAAGAAACATTTACACCGATGGTTATGGAAGGCTACCTAGCCGTCAAAAATGATCTAACAGTCTCCGTTACAAAGTTCAAAGAAAACCTGAAAGATAAATAAGAATTTCGTCGCTCGTTAAACACTCCTGAAGGAGCCTCACTTTCTACAATAATTGTCTTCATAACACGATCGATATTTTCTTTTACTTTTTTGCCATAACACAGCAGATGGATCGTTTAATCTCCTTCTTTATGTCTTTCTTATAGAAAGCGTACGCTACAGGATTAACGGCAGAGTTTAAAACTAGAAACGTTATTTTATATTCCTCATCATTACAATTTCCCGTCTTTAAGATATGTGCAAAAGTGCAGCGAATATAAAATCCGTAACACAGTAGAAACAAGCCTATTACAACTGCCATTATTTTGACGGCGGATTTCTCCTGACTTTTAAACAAAACGCCATGATTGAACCGCAACTGTTTTGCTATGGTGCGAGTAGCTCGATCGTGTTTGAAAATAACAAGTAACATTGATATCAAGCCGACTATCAAAACAAAGCACGGAAGAACCTCAAAAAATATAACACTTATCCAGACTATAATGTGAAGAAGAAGGGATGTTTTGAAAATAGACCAGTTTAGTATATCAACCATTCTAACGGCCACCTGGATTCCCCAAGATAAGGAAACCATTTGAATAACACGGCGGCGCGTCATAAAAGTCAAATATTTCAAAGGCTTGACAACTGCAATGTATCTGTCCCCTACTAAGCTGCACAAGTTTGTCACTGACGCGTAGCTGAACAGCAACCTTAAAGACTTCATCCAATAGAATTGTGTGCTACACCCAGTTGCCATCTCACGGAAGAACATTGGTGGAACAACGCTCATCCCGACACAGAAGTCCGCCACTGCCAATGAAATCACAAACGCGTTGGTTTTAGTGCGAAGCTGCCGTTTGCTGCAAACAAGGAAGATAATATATCCATTTCCAGCCATCGTTAGGATGGAAAGAAACCATCCAAGAATCCAAAACCAGGTTTCCATTTTAGAAAGGCTGCTAGGTTTACTTTTTGGTCATCGAGATAAATCTACAATTGACGTGAAAATCATATTTTCCAAAATACAATATCTTTTAAAGACACCTGTTCATGTTTGCACTAAAATTGCACCTTGACGTATTGAAATGAGGTACAGACAATTGGAGCAGGTGGTTGAAATCTCGGCATTCATTTTATATGACAAATAATTCCTATTTTATGAACAAACTAGCTTAGATAAAAGCAAAAGACACTCTTTGGAAGACTGATAAACGTTATCGTAATTGCACTGAGCATGCAGTGTTTAATCTTTTGGTCTCTTGAAAACGTAATTTAGGGACGGGGAAACCTAGGGACACCATCTTGTGAATAGATGAATCTATTAAACCAAGACAAAATTGGTTTCCTGAGAGAAATACTTGCTAGCTGTGTTCGATTCTTTCTTTTGAAAAAAATTTCATCGATAGCCAGCTCTGTGAATCAACTTTGTTCTTGATTAGTTTCCTAACCCTCGCTGAGATAAGTAGATTGCGATAAAAAGATGTGAATAATAACAATAATAAAAAGGTATTGTATCTCAAAGCGATGGGGAATCTATTATCAAGAGGGAGTAGACCAGACTCCAGAATTTTACAACCCCGAAACTAAGTTGCAAATGTTTTTTGAAAGCGCTGGCGAAAACGACTGACAATTAAATGAAACTTTGTTTAAATGGTTATTTTTTTCGAGGGGGATGGGGTTATTTCTTTTTGTTTGCTTTTTAAGAAGGCGGTCATTAGAGAAGCAGTTGGTGTTTGTTGCTGTATCCGAGAAATACATATGGCGCATAAACACAGCTTTTGTGGGTCTGAACCATATCGTTTGTTACTGCCTTCATGACTCGCTGGGCGGCGTTCTAGTTAGGCAGCTCCTGCCACTTCACTTCCCCGCCGGGAAGACAAACTAAGGGTGCGTTTCTTTAAGAAAATCCAAGATTGGATTCTTAAATCCGAAAGAATCCGAAAAGGTATTTTGCGTTTCTTTACTGAACCGATCAATCCAAGATCTCTCGGATCATGGTGCGTCAAAGGAACCGAAGAATCCACTCTGGAAGTGGATTCTTCGGTTCCTTTAAGAATCCAATCTCGGATTTTCTTAAAGAAACGCACGCTAGGCCTATGTTATTCTTTGATGTCCTTAAAGGGTGCTAATCTCAGTATTCTTTAATCGGAAATGTTTACCTGTGTGTTGTACTAAGTCTACCAATACTCTAGCTCATGGTCTACTAGGACTTCAGTACCTTTCGTTGACTGAACTTACGATATTTGGTTTCCGTAGCACATTAATTTCTTGCAACCGTTATGATGTTTGGGACATTCTAGTCCACCAGACTTACGAAGTGGCGTCATTGCGTGTTTTTGTCATCCCTTGATGACCTTCATTTGGGCTCGCGAGCTCGATGTACTTGAAGGCATCGAGACAGTGCAGGAATCGGTCACACACAGGCGCATTCTGACAGTGATATGATCGATGGCAAAATAAGTCCTTGTGAGTGGAGGAAACCAGGGTATTTACTGCTAGTGTACAGTTTCAACCGTGAAGTTTATTCCGATCTAAACATCCGTCCTGTTTTCAATAGCCCTTTTGCCGTACATGTCATAGCCAACACCTCTTTTCCTGTGATAACAACGGTCGGAATCGTTGGTGGAACTAATAGGATATTGTACTGATCTCACATCATCCGATGGGTGGTCAAAACTGTACCAATTGTCCAAACCAAGTCCAAACCTGGCTGCTTGCATCTGACGAGGAACGTGGTTCTACAGGGCAAGAACTTCCTCGGATGCCACGTGTGTGCTTTCAATCGCTTTCTTGTATGACTGGGATAAGTATACACAATTCTTTTAAAAAGTCTATCAGTGATTGTGGAAAGAATGTGAAAAGAAGGGTTGAGTATGAGTCTCTCCCTCTAATAGCCGAATTTAATGGCTGATCATGTTCCCTTCTTGCTTTCCCATTTCCGTGCACTTCTGGGAATATTTTAGGGACAGAGATAGGCCCGACAATTCAACGTGTATCTACTAAACAGGCTTAATGAAGGTAGGTAACTTGGCACAACGTGGGTCAAGGTATCATCTGGAGATAGCCTATCGGCATAGGATGGACGTCTAGACGTGCTGCTTTGTTAAGCTCGGTAAGATCAACGCAAACGCGCACCCTGTAATCATGCTTTTGCGCCCCTGCAACGTCTGGGACACTATTCTGTTAACTCATTAACTGACCCAATCAGACTCTTTGTCTCAAGCGTTCAATCTATTCCCGTAATTTCCTTGTAAGTGGTAAGTAGCAGTGATACTTGTTATGAAGTGTTCAGGGTAAGGGGAATGGCCACTTCCATCCAGCAATTACCAGAGGGAGATCCTTTACTCCGACAAGTTGCTTATCCCTTGTAGACACGAGTATCAGAAATACATGCGCTCCTTTGCCAATGCACCATATATGTATCAGCCCCGTAGCGGTCTTGTTCTGCATCTTGAGCTGACATGCTATTTTTACTCGGGCGTAGAAGATTAATGGGTGTTATTAGCTGGAATCGGTATGGATGCATTGAAAACGGGAGTGTGAATTGGGCAAAGTTGCTTTCCTTGAGATGTGGGACTTGACTAAGCCTCAGTTTGCATAACTTGGTTGACCATGTTAACAGTTTACTCGTCGCTACTATGAAATAATTTCTCATTATCTCTCAGATAGCTAGATAGTCCCTCTGGGGGGCTGCAGACAATTGCAGTATCTTTAGTATCCGCACTGTTTGTTCAGAAATAACTTCTTTTGGGTTCTTACTTGTTCTTTGTCAGTCAGTGTTGATTTCAGTTTAAGGGTGTGGTTAATTCCTTCGCTTCCTAACGCTTTCGATCTTCGATAACTTTTGTTCTTTTAACTTACCTTTTCTAGACTTTTTTCGAATTTCGGTGAAAATATCTTCATGGCTTTTCGAAGTAAAAGGGGAGCTCCCTCGTCTTAAAACCTCATATTGTAACCTTCCTCCTGACAATAACGAATACATTTGTCTTCAACAGCTTCCTCGCAGATATCACCAGGACATTTTCATCGGTAGCTTGTATAGGTTGACATTTAAGAGCCAAAATCCTCTCGTTCCGTAAGATAAGGGTCCTGTTTTGAAACGTGATCGTCAAATTTAACCATGGTGGTCACGTAGTTGACACTTGCTGTTGTCTTGGTTTTCGGCAGGGTAAGCTTGTGAAACGCGGGTGCATTCCAAAACCTGACTCGTCAATGTGATCTAGTAGTACCCCATCTTTATTTCATTAGGTTCTTCTGATTGCCTTGAGGTACACATAAACGTTTTGTTTTCATTTTTTCACGAAGAGCAGGCTTTCTCGTTGAAACTTCCAGCACATATGTATACCACGACATTTTTGTTTTAAATCATGTGAAAAAGAAATATTTTGAGACTGTTGAACTGCTCGTCCGGCTAATCCGAGCACATTTTGCTTTAGATAAACTTCGAGAATTCCCTAATTCCTAAACCATACTGTGTAGCGTAAAAACACCGGAATCTTTATCATGTTACCTAAGACATTATTTTCATTGTTCACTTGCACCCAGCCTCTCACTGGTTAGCAACGTTTACAGTAACAGTACCTCTGAGATTACTGCATTTGCCAGGAACAAATAATCAGAATAATTAGCGACGACCCATACTCAATTCAGGAATCAATGGACTAACGGAACGCCTAATGCAAAAATAGTCAGAGGAAGAGAGGGTGTCTCCGGGGTAGATAGACGATACCATTTAAGCGCAAGATATTTTGACGACAAAGGGAGTTTATTAAGATCACATCTTTATTTTATCTTTAAAGCGGAGATATCCAAAACTTACCAATTAGAGGATTACCAAGAGGGCGACCATAGGAGGCATTGTAAAACGTCTAGATTCTCCTATTTTTCAATCTGCAATTTAAAAAAACTATCGCTAGAGCCAGAATGGCTGCAAATTCAATTATATTGCCAAGCTTGAAACCAGTTGGTGGAAAATCTGCTTCAAACGATCCGCTCAACATTTGGAATATTTATTTACTGACGCTTGTTTGGTCGGGTGGCAAAACAACACGAAATATCTCTTTCAATATTCAGCGTGTTCCAGAGGGTGGCAAATGGTTTTTGCGTGATCGCCCCAAAATTAACAGCGTGAGAGTGTGGATTGTGCGTGTGTTTATATAGTGCAAGACGGAGTTACGCTATTGCAGAAAGCATAGCAACAGATAAGACATGAATTGTCTAATTAACGAAAAATGCATAAAATCCTTCATCGAGCCAAATTTTGCTTGTTAGAGACAGGATAGGTCAATTGGACAGACTTATGGAGAAAAGAGAAAGTTTTGGAAAAAATTTTTTAAACGAAAAACCGTCGTTGATCCCGTGGAGAGCCAAGGTACTGAGTTCAAAGTTAAATTTCTGTTCGGAATTGTCTGGTCTTTCATTGTTTTCTGACGTTCCAGTCCATCAGGCACTACATATCAGACTTTATAAAGTTAGTGTATCTTTAATTTTACCCTCAAAATTTCAAGGCAATGTCAAGATCAAACAAAACGAATGTAAGAGAACAAGCTGGAGCTGTCTTAGCTCCCCCTTGCGATCGCGCCTCTTTAATATTCTGTAAACGCTTGTTGGCAGACTAAAACCAAACACGTCAAAATAGATCGACCTATTTGCTCTTGCTTTAAATGACGAACTTTATCTTCGATTATCTGCAAGGTTATAATTTCAACTTACTGATTCATTTTTTGTTTACTTTTAATATTACCTTTTTGATGTTTCTCTACAGTCTCTACCTTAGTATAACTTTCTCCTTAAAACTAAACTATAAAAGCAGCCAGAGAGTGTTTATTTTGTTGATTTTGAAACATCTCAACGTGTGGTTGATCTCTGTTTTGTGATGCTCCGAGCAAACGAAGCTCATCTGTTGACAAAACGCAATTTAATGTTTAATTTTGCAGGAAAAAGAGAAAAAACACTACTGAATAAAATATAAATAGCCGGAATAATAACTTTTAAAACCATTTGTTTTTATTAATCATTCTCTGTCAGCATTTTTGTTAATTCTCCTATTCTCATGACTATTTTCGATAGAAAGATGACTTGTTGTGGAGAGAAATAAAATGGACAAGAGGTCCTGTGCTAAATTAAAGCTAAAACCATAAACACAGGTGTTTACTGAATTAAGACATCCGGTGCAATTAGTGTAGAACGATAACTACTCGTTAGAGACAATTATTATGTCTTGGTTTTCTACTTAATCAATCAAACGGCAATAAGCCACTTTCAATGAAGTTGTTTTGCTTCTACGTCTTTTGTATTCTTTGAAGTCTGCCGTCAGAAATGTCGGTAATTGTCAAGAAACTAATATTGCTATCATAATTAGCGAACCGCAGAGACAAAGCTTTTAACTATAAGGATCATAACAGCTGAAAAACGAAACCTTAAACCACTTTTTCTATGCCCCGAAAAAATAAGCCTTTTTCAGTCTTGCTAATCATGAGACGAATAGCTGTGGAAGTTTTAGGATGTAGACATCAAAAAATATACCAAAAAAAAAACAAAAAACTACAACAACAAAAAAAAAACCAACAAAGGTCGAAGGCAGCATACGCCAGTCCTCGATCAAATACAACTTTTGCTGATCGGTTTATTACCGGTTTTGCAATAAGATGAACATAAGGAGCACTTCGGAAAGGCATTCAGCTCATAGCATTCCTTAATTATTAGTTGTTAATTCCTGGTCATGGGCTACAGGAAATGCACATACACTTGATTTGTATAGGAAACGCCAATACTTAGTTTTTGTCTTTGTTTCTGCAATATTGGCTTCTTCCACTGGAAACACACAGGCTATATTCTGATATCATATTCACTCTTCTAATCAACTGCAAAGCCACCATATTTTGATTTTATTTTCTTTTTTTGTTAAGAGTAGAATATACATTATGGAAATTCTCCTTACAGAGCCAAAACTCCTGTAACAGCCGGTGTCCCTTGCAAAGTTATACTTAGTTATAGCTACACATTTCTCTCAACATCTTCATTCCGCTCGTTTTTCTAACTTTCTACGGTAAAACAGTTGTTAACAGGACAGGCAGCACCTAGCTTCTTTCCTTTTCGCAACTGATACATGATTTAATCTCCTTCTTGGTGTCCCTCTTTAAAAAACCGTAAGCTACAGGATTAATGGCTTACTTTAATACTAACAGAGGTATTTTATATTCCTCATCATTACATTCACCGTTTTTTAAAACAATTACTAGCGTACGGCGAATATAAAATCCATAACATAGTAAAAACAAGCCTATAACAACTGCCATTAACTTAACCGACGCTGCGGATTTCCCCTGAGTTTTAAACAAAATGTGATGATTAAAACGTAATTGTTTTGCTCTGGTGCGAGTACGAATAGCATATAACATAGATGAAAAGCAAAATATCAGAAGGAGGCATGGAAGGAAATCAAAAAATATCACAGATACCCAAAAACTGATATTAAATAAAAGCAATATTTTAAAAATATACCAGTTTAGTCCGGAAATCGTAGCATGGGCAACTCGGATGCCCCAAGATACGGAAACCATTTGAATAACGCGGCGGCGCGTCATAAAAGTCAAATATTTTAAAGGCTTGACAACTGCAATGTATCTATCCAATACTAAGCTGCACAAGTTCGCCACTGACGCGAATCCGAAAAGCCACCTCACCAACTTGATCTCGTAAGACTGTGGGTCACACCCAGTTGCCATCTCACAGAAGAACATTGATGGAACAACGCTCATCCCGACACAGAAGTCCGCCACTGCCAGTGAAACCACAAACGCGTTGGTTTTGGTGTAAAGCTGTCGTTTGCTGCAAACAAGAAAGATAATAAATCCATTTCCAGCCATCGTTAGGATGGAAAGAGACCAGCCAAGAATCCAAAACCAGGTTTCCATTTTTCAAGTTTTACTTGTTGATCATTGAGGAACTCCCACACACTGAATCATATGAATTGTTTTCGTAATATAATTTTAAATACATCTATTCACTTTTTCTTGACGCATTATACTGACGTATTAAAATAATGGGATAATAACCAATTTATGCTCATGGTTGATATACCGATTGATTAACTGCACTTGTGGCTGTTTCTGAATTTATAACTAACAAAAATATAAAGCAAAAACAAAGAAGGCCTAATTTTAAGAAATTTTTTTTGTTTCAACAGCCAATACTTCAGAAATTTAGTTTGTGTTCGATCGCTTTTGTTAGATGAGTTTTTTCGCGTTCAGTTGGGAAGATTAGTTTTTGGTTGACATGGTTTATAAACTTACTCAACCGTTATCAACCAGGATGAAACGGTTAAAAATGCGAGGGTAGCAACTGCTGTTATTTCTGAAGGCTTTTTATCTCGGCTCGTGGCGCGTTACTCGATCCGTATGATACACTGGATACGAAAGAAATAGCACAATCTATAACGGTGTAAATTAACGAAAATGCGGCAGTCCCGAGCTGTTTAGCATGCGCGATTAGCGAACATAAGACTCTTATTGTTTGCGATGGTTGTGCGAAAACGTGGGGTTTGTCTAGAATGTCTCCCTGTAAAGGTTGAGAAAGCACGAAGAACGTGACAGCGTGGTAGCCGCCCGCATATGCATGTTGGCCGGCATGTTACGAACAGGTAGAAGTCTGATATAAACTATAGTTCAAGATTAGAAAAGGTTTTTATATAGGGAGACTTGAACCGTGTGAAGTAAAACTGGGTGCTGTTAGAACTTTTATTCTAATTCAACAAGACAGTTAATGAAGAGGATCTGCAGCTGAGAACATCCATTTGATGTTTATTGAAAAGAATTTATCAGCTGTAACAATTAGCATAAGTTGATGAGTTAGTTTTGACCTGTTTCAGTCATGTTGTGACTCTTCTCATGAATTTCTAATTTTCGGACTGAGTTAACCGGCATTTAACTATACCTGTTCGATTTTTGCTTGTTTTGGTGTTTCTCCATCTTAGCAAATTGCAATTGTACGGTAATTTTAAGTAGTTTCCTTCGAGTACAACTAAGCTAAAGCGGCGATGAATCGTTTATCTTGTTAATTTTGAAACATCGCGGAAAACACTTTTAAACCAGATAATTCCCACTAACAATAACTTTGACAATAATTTCGCAATTAACTCTTTTTCAAGTCAAGTAACACGAAGGTAAATTCTCTTACTTGTAAGATTTACTTCGTTGAAAAAGTCTTTTTCGGACCCAAATAAGATGTGCCTTGGCTATAGCTAAAAATAAAAATACAGGTGTTTATAGCTGTAAAACATCCGGTGCAATTAGCCCATAACAGACACAGACATTTTTTGTTCTTGTAAAAAAAAAATGACAATATTCAGAGAGGAAGCCACATCAGCCTTCACTGGTTTTTATGCGGGTCTTCTATTTTGGTCGAACTGGAATTTGGAAATGTTGGGTTTTGTGGAGAGAGGAAAACTCGAGAACCCAGAGAAAAACCCTCGGAGCAAAGCGAAGAGCAAAACAAAAAAATAAAAGCGTGTTGTTAGATAAAGTGCCTGCTTAGTTGGAGCGATACCATATATCAATATGCCTTATTAAAATCATTTCGCAATGAGCTCGGCCTTGACCAATCATTGAGTGGTCAGCCACCCGACTTCAATGACGTGGGTTCGCTTGCGGGTGCTCTATATCCTTTGAATTTTGCTGTCAGAACTGTCAAGCAATTGTGGACACTAATATTGTTGTATTA
>Ga0126338_10000802_pt1 | contig 18406 bp, 10 predicted proteins | sample OrbCmetagenome_2_FD_92529 | JGI IMG/M metagenome (GOLD analysis project Ga0126338, IMG submission 92529) | Coral microbial communities from Petempiche,Puerto Morelos, Mexico - Orbicella C C metagenome | ecosystem: Host-associated > Invertebrates > Cnidaria > Coral | place: Petempiche,Puerto... | reverse complement strand
CCCAGATTTCTGCTCTATATGCTGTGGGATTTGGTTTTGACTTCATACACTATAAACAGTCTGCCTGTTTGCTGTTCAACAAATAAACTCCTAAAGACATGGCTAGGAAAAGCCAAGTTTTTTACCTACGTTTTAACTCGAAAACAAAGCAAAAACCAGCGTCAAAAATACAGAACCACGTTTTTCTATTACATTGAAGACCACATGCAAAAATTCAACTAATTTGGAGCAAAAAAAAAGAAAAGCAACCAAAATCGTCACTTATCCCCTTTTATGACTAGCTTCTTCATTTGTATTTGTGACAAGCTGTTTTTAGCCATTTATTTTGTAAGTGGCTGAGCCATCTGTTTAACACAACTTGCTTGCATTTAAATCACATTTGACAACAAAAATAAGGCTTGAAAGGTTAAAGTGGCTGGTATCAGTCATGCAGAAAAATCTAAAGATAACAAGTGGATTCAAAACTAACCTCTAAAGCGCATTTTCTGCAAATGAGCAAACAGGTGTAACTCACAAAAATTAATTGTTAGGTCTATGATGAATATCCCACTGTATACATATCACAATGGCTTCAGGCCAGATCGAATTGCATTTGTGCATTCATAGTGCTACCGAAGTATAATGCTTGAATTCTGTTTACTTTACATTTTATTTTTAGCATGCCTGAGAGTATAGTCTAAACTTTGACACAATATGTAAATTAGTCAGAATTTATTCTCGTTGACTGGTTTTCATTTCATCTGATATCAGTATCATTTCATTCCATGAAATAAAGCAACATTTGTCTTCAATACAGAGCAGTGTAAACACTCCTGGAATGGAAGACATGGAATTCGAAACTGCGTGACAATCTGTTTTAGGAAACCCTTCTGATAAAGGGTTGTAAATACTTAAGTTCCAAAAAATTAGATGCAACCATAACATAAGGAAAATCTAGGGATCACAATGAGCCGATTAACAACTATCGTTTAAAGCTCACTTTCCAAGAGTAAGCAAACAGGTATAACTTGAAAATTATTTGTCAATAAGGGTTGAATCGGGGCAGATCGAATTTTGTTCATAAAATTAACGGAAGTAAAAATGTATCCTGTCTATGTGATCTACATGTAGCATTACACTTGCATTACACTTGTTTGGTTTAGCAGTGGATATCTTTGTCTTGATGTAATTCATTTGTGTAATTTTTTATTGTAAATCAGTAGTAGCATGTAAATTCCACATGTAACTCAGTCACATGACTGCTAGGTGTGTATTTTTCAACAAACGATTTATCTAAACAAGGCAGCGCAGACTAGGGCCTACGATAACTCTTAGTTGTTGTTAGTGCATTGTGAATTTTAACTACAGATTAAGAACCTTTTTGCTATTATATTTATTGATATAATCTGTTTATGATCTATATTAAACAAGAAGTGAGCCTATAAAACAAGGCTGAGAGGTTGGGCTGGCCAGTAACAAATCCCAACCGACAACCAATGTTCCCATTGATTGGCTTATTCACCCAGGTCTAATTTAGAATGTATTGAGTAGCATTTGTTTATTTATTTATTTTTATTTACTATTGTCGTTCATTTGGTGAATTCTACTTGCTGCTTGCGTTTTACAAAGAATGCTAACATTAGCTTTTCTCACTTGAATTGGATAGCTTTATCTCTTAAGATATGGGCGAAACAACGAAAATTTTAAACTTTTGTTGTTAAATGCTCGTGGAATTCACACTTTTGATAGAAGCAAGGCTATTTTCAATTGCTTGAATTGGCATGCTCATGCTCCAGCTCATAACTGCCTATTCCCAACAGATTGTAGATCAAAAAACATGATGAAATTTGCAGCCAATCAATACTAATCAATACCCTCCTGGTTATCTCCTGATTACATGTTCTTCAAGCAAACCTAGTTTTCTATTGATTGCTATCACTAGGAGTGTGTAGCTACTCCAATTATTCCTGTCCCGGCCTTTAGACCCATCTATTTTTAGTTTGAATTTACCGCAAATTCAGACCCCCGCAGGAACCTCAGTGACCAATCACAATCAAGGACTTTATAATTTCACCGGAAGATTAGGTCGAAATGTCCATCTGAGGCCGCCATTTTTCTCCTTACCGATTTGCGCTCATATTATAGCCCGGAACTGACCTTTTTCATGGGAAAAGAAGCCTGAAAATAGACAGGTTTGTAAAAATACCGTGACATGGGTTTAGTATGGGAGTTGCAGGCTCCTAACCAAAGTTGACTCTAGGGTACTTACATGAAGGGCTAACAGCATATCGCAATGCATGTAATGCATAATAGGGTGATTTCTGAAGAGTGCTTTATTTGGCAAGTACAGGAAAGATGAACACTTCTGCTTTATGATATGGCAGGAGCCCATAATGGGCTCTAGGATATGGCTCAAACTGTCAGAGTCAAGGGCCCAAAATTAAAAAAACTTCTTGCGTAGCCATTTCACGACTAAGTAGGAATTTTATTCAGAAAAGAACTCAATACACAAAAGCCGTACAGAAAAAAATTTCCAAGACTTTTTTGGCCGCTAATTTTGTATACATAGCGAATGTAATGTCTGTGAAAGATTCATGCATTCCAAGAGACACAATCGGTAGGCATACATCACGAACTCAATGCTCAAGGGTTTGCAATGCATTATAGGGCGATTTCAAACATGATCAGCCATTTGCGACCCATTTGCAAATTTCCCGATGTGAGGAAATTCTTACAGCAAAGCAAAAGGATAGATTGCCTTCCTTTCTTATATTGAATGTTATAGAAGCAAAGATCTTTGACTATGTATTCCTGGAAGGACATAATGTCTGAGAAAATAACCGTTATTGATCGTCAACACAGAGAAACGTAGCCGCCATTATGGTAGCCTGTGAACGCAGATGTATTTTCGGCTGTCGACTAAACCAGAGTTTTTGGTCGCCAAAGATTTTAGCTGCATTGGCGACTGAACTGGTCGCAATTTCGAGGTTTCAACAATGTATCTAACTAAATTTCATGGACAGACAATACATGTAACTTGGTGTTAGTGAAATGTTCGGACATCATGTCCGATCATAATGTGAAATTGGCTGGACATATTTAAAACTTGGTCGGACACTGTCCGATGACCGACTGTTATTTCCAGCCCTGTTAATTGATCTTGACATGTATTGATTGGTATCAATTGTCATCGATTTCATCAATTGGACACCCCGGAACACAATAATTTGGAATTCTCAGTACTTTGGCATGTTATTTCATATTAAAGGGTACCTTATATGCAAGAAAAATGGGTACCTTTGTTGTAGAGCTTGTATCGTGCATAAGCCCTGATATCTTTATCCCGTTTTGTTACTGACACCTGAAAAGAATGAAGTTCTGACGAAGGAATCCAAGCCTTGTTGATGTTCAAGCAATACTCCCAGTGTTTCTTTTTGGATAGATCCTCTTTGTCCAGCCACTCCTCATCACAATCTATCTCAGGCAGTGGAGACCAACCAACTCCTCTTGACAGGTGAATAACATGGTCTCTATCCTCTGCTTCTGAGAATTGGATACTAAGTTCTAACCCTCCAACAACCTTGTCCACATCACCATCATGCATGCCACTTTTACTAGGCAAGTATATTGGGTACCATCCTTTGACTCCTGTGTGATGAGCATGAGCATGTACTAACCAACAAGACTCTTATGAAATCCTGTTATCAACTCTGAGTGTAGATGCAACTGGGAGGTTTGTTTACATCTAGTCTATCCATAACTAACTAGGGGAAAATATTGGTATAAGAGTGATTGGTTAGAACACTAACCTGTGTAAAGTATTTCCTCAGACTAACAGCAACAAACCTCATAGGAAAGTGTGAACAGAGAAGCGAGGCTTGTCTAAATCAGCTGAGCCCAAAACTTTACAGGCTCATAAGCAGAAATAAACAGCTTTCTTAAAACTATGGTTCATGGACATGAAAAATAGCTCTTACAGCCCTACATGTATATATGTAATGAAATGTGTTGAAAGACCACTCAGATCTTGCGTGCATATGTTATTTAGCCCACTCATCAATTAGCTTCCATATACACTGAAGCCTACTAAAATACACATCAACAATATGGTTATGTAAGATGCAATAAACCATTACAACAGACTGTTACAAAACATTGTAAAAAAAACGGTTACAATCAAAGATTGCTTGTTTGAATGCACTTCTAAAATGTTAAAACTTATGTACATGCTTTTAACATGTTATTATTTTAAGTGCCAGCGTGCGCGCTCTGGGAAAACGAAATGCAGTTAGTTAACAATATCTAAGAATGAATTTTCATCGGTACTGGCATGTGGAAATTAGTTCGTTTCGTTTATTTAGTGTCGCCAGTTTTGGTTTGGTGATGATGAAGTGCTCCTCAGTCGTGCGTAGGTTGCACCGCTTTGTCACATTTGAGTAGGGTCTCGCCTTGGTAAGGATCTTCCATTTGATGGTGTAGTGTTGCTGTTTACTTTTACTCTGCCAGATGTGTTTGCCAAGTTCTGTGTTGTTCTTGTGCATTTCCTTGTTGAACGACACCTACGGGTTTTGCTCTCAGACGTCGCCTTGGCCTGATAAACGATTCCTTTAGAAAGGCAGTTTCCTTCTAAGGGGCATTTGTCCTTCTTCCTGCAGTTGCATGTTCTTCCAGCCTGGTCTTGTGTTGGTTGTGCCAAGTTCTTAAGAACAGTTTTGTTACATCTAAGTTCTACGTGCTGGCACCTAAAAAAGTTCATTCTTAGATTATAGTTTACCAATTGCATTTCGTTTTCCCAGCGTGCCCACACTGGCACTTAAAATATTAACATGTTCAAAGCACGCGTATAAGTTCTTAAATTTTAGAAGTGCATTTGAACAAGCAACCATTGATTGTAACCGTTTTTTACGATATTTTGTAACAGTTTATTGCGTCTTGCTCGACCATATTGTTCATGTGTATTTTAGTAGGCTTCAGTGTATATGGAAACTAACTGATGAGTGGGCTAACTTTATGTTAGCCTACGAAACAGAGCTGTATTAAACTCCATACATGTACGTACTCAAGGTCTGAGTAGTCCCTCAACATATTTTGCTGTATCAGCTCCTTCATTGTAAGTACTATATTGGTTCCAGCGGCAATCAGCACCTGAACTATCATACAATTGTATGTTTAGTATAATTTCCAGAGGTGAATATAAGAATTGGACATTCTGATTGGTTGAAAACCCTCATCATATGACACTATAGAGAGCTTGGTTACTAAGCTTGCCATCTTTGCCATCTCGGAAAGTAAACATGGCGAACAGTTGCTGAATGAAGTTTTCATTCATTCGAAAGACATCACTCCAAGTCCAGGATACATGAAACAGGGGAGAATTTTCAGAATGACTGCTGTCGCCCTTGGACCAAAAATCTTATCAAGAACTTGCATTCAACTGAATGCTTTTAAAAATCGTAAACACAGTGGTTGCGTCAATTGATTAAAATTTATTTTTCTTCAAACTAAAGGCTTAAGCTACTCATTTTTAGGTGATCATGTCAACTGTGAAGGAAGTCAACAACGATAAAACAAAGGTACTGGATGGATTTATTTTTCATAGTGTTTCGCTCATTTGTTTTGTTGCCGAACTCAATGATCGATGTACATGTAAGCTTATTATTAAAACTATGGCTACAGAAACATGAATGCACACGAACAATTACATCTGCGATTTTATGTTTTAGTCTGTTATTTTGTAGTCCTTGATATTCACCTCTGAAAATTATTCTAAAACAATTATTCGCCTCAGGCTCAGTGAACATTGGTGAATATATCAAAGTAAATTAACACACTATACACAGTCAAAAATTTACCATTTGCATTCAAATGTTGCTAGAAGATGAAATTAGGTGGACCAACCTGTTTTATGAGCAAGAAGCTTGACAAGAGGTACTTTTCCCACACCAAGCAAAACATCTCTCTGCCCTCCAGACTTGACTTGCTCCATACCTGATCTTATTGTCTGGTCACCACTCACTCCTCGTGACATTTGATGCCTGGTTAGAGTTTGTACAATCTGCTTTCACAACACGCTTTTAAAGTGCCCCTATGATGAAATTCTCAATTCTCGACTCAAAAATACCACACGGGCTGAAATTATGATAACAATTAGTACACAATTTGCATAAAGAATAAAAAAACTTCGGCTCTTATATTTGTGCAATTTTCTACAATACTTGTTATCTTAATTTCAACCTGTGAGGTATTTTTGAGTGAATGACGTCATTTACTCCAATTCTCAGCCAATACTTGGAACAAGGAAAATTAATGGCAGCAGTAAATTCTCAGAAACAGAGGTCCAAATGTTCGTAAGAGATTGAAATTAGGCAAGATATCTAGGCAAGACCTATTGTGTATGAAAATGTAAAAAATAGATATCGAGAATTTAATCATAGGGGCACTTTAAGCAAGGTTTGGTATTAATAATAATAAATAATCTTTAATAAGGAGACCTACATCACAAAGTGGTTTACAGAGTCCTCTATTAAGATTTAACAAAAGCAAACCTAGAAAAAATGAGCTAGATTAAAAAAAAACTAACATATAACTCTACAGAACTGAACATATAAGGAGACATGCACAAAAATCTTACGAGCATAGCTGTACAATGTTTTACAGTATTTTTGCACATGTCAAAAGGGATACAAAACCTTGCATATGTCATAAATAAAGTATATAATTTTGATTAAATGACTCAAGCACCAGTTATCCATCAGCCTTCCAATGGTAGTTTCCACAACATTAAGCAACTCAGGACATTGCTCTTTCCTCCTGATGGATGCTAGGCCATTGCAGGTCAGCCACTCCTCCAAATCTATTTGTCTCACAAGATGCTTGTAATAGTTCTAATTATCACAAGACAATTAAAATTGTCTTGACCATTAGAACACAGCACAGGGAAAATGGTCACCATGGACCAAGATTTTAATGTCTGGATCTTAAGCCATTAGACTACTGAGTACTCCCACATTTAACTACTCCTCATCTGCAAGAAATGTAATAAACCACTATCCAAAGTATAAACTTACCAAACTTCAAACACCATTTCAGATTTTTCCAGCTGTTCTGCTAAACTCAGATTTCTTTTAGTACCACTTACATCAGATGGCAACACTACTGGTAACAATATATCTGCATTGTATGAAAACTCAGGACTGAATGTCCGTGCCACAGTCCTTGTCACATGCTTGAGCTTCTTTCCCAGTGGGAACTGCAGCACAATGTATGTGTTGACACCAACCTCTGTAGGATATGACAGGCTGGGGTTGGATTCCACATGAAAAAGTGCTGCTGCCTATGAGTAAACAAAAATACTGTGGCTGACTTCACCTGGGAAAATCTTTGGGTCAAGGAAATGACATTCCACAATGAACACTGGCCTACAAAATCAGTAAAGGTGACTAAGCAATTTTTTCACATTCTCCGCGAACAACGAAGTTTGTAAGTCATGGACAGATCCAGGATTTTTCAAGGAGGGGGGAGGGCAGGATTCTTGGGTTGTAAAATCAATGGGGGAAGGAACCCAAAATGTTGCAATTTAAGAATTGGAACCTAATTGAAAGCTGTTACACCAGAATTATTAACCATGCCAAAATGCAGAAATTACAATCATATGGCAATACTTTATCACAATTTTATATCAAAGCCTACAAACCCAGATCCAATCTGAAAAGAGATCCTTTAATAACCATCTTTTACTCTAAGCTATCAGTGCTGAATTAAGTTACACTATTTTATTATAATAATTTATTATACTACCCAACTTTAGGTTTGGAACTTTCAAGTTCAAAACCTAACTTACAACACTGTAACTGTATGAAGACATGATTGATCATTGCAGTTATATGCACAACTTAAGCAGCTGTGAAATTAAAGCCTGAAAAAAATTAAGGCTTGAGCAGAATTCAAACCCATGACTTCTGCAGTACCAGTGCAGTGCCCTAACAACTGAGTTATCAAGCCAACTGGGAGCTGGTCTCATTGTGAGTTCGTAACATACCCGTAGATGGTGAGGAAATGCTGAAATGAATAATTATATGAAAGATGATAAATTTGAACTGTGACGAAATGCATGAGACACTTCACCTTGAGTCCACAGGCTTGAAACACTCCAAGTGATAAACAAACTTGATTGTTGTCTTCCATCACTGCTGTATGTCTTCCTTTTGGATCCTCTGTTTTCACTTGCTGATATTTAACAGTGATGTCAAGTAAGCCACTGTCTCGCACTTTATCCTGTCGCATATTATCCACCTCAATTGCAGCAAGGACTCTCAATGGTAAGGAGAAGGTCTGGAAATTTGCTTCACCTTGTTTCTGCATAGTTACCATTGCACACAGCTTTGCAAGTGGCAGACTTGCCTGCATGTGAAAATAAAATTAATATAACACCGTTAAACTAATGGTCCATCCAAATTGGGCTGACAAAATTTGTTCAGCTCTACCAAAAATTGCAACAAGTTTTGTAGTCCCCAAATGTTTACCTTGGTGCATGCATACAGACTTAAAATACAAAAAATAATATAATAAAGTAACTACAAAATGTCAGTCAGATATGAAATGAACTGAGCACCTTGTCTTTGTGGCAAAAACAACTTTATTGATGTTCAACTTAAAATCAATTGGCAGATGTCAGTTTTGATACTCAACAAAAATGTTTCCTGCTCTCAGAGGCTGGAACATACATACATACATAAATTTTATTAATGTGTCGAGATATTTAGCAGATAGGGAAATAACCCTCTACTAATCGGGGAAAACTTAACTCTTGAAGTTTGGTAAAGGTTAACAAAACTAGAAAGACTTAAAAACCCTCTCCACACTTTCAGAATGAACTTGATGACTGCTATTTATGCAAAATAAATATAAAGAAAAAACTGCTTAGTCTAGATGGGCATTTAATGCAAGAAAAATGAGAGAGATTATGCCTTAAATGTCATTACCATTTTCGTGTTGTAAAAATTGTGAGACTTCCATGTGTGCATTTGAGATGTCTGAAATGACTTGTAAGTAAGGAGCTTTTTAACTTGGAAAATCCAAGTTTGGGTATGGATGGAAGATTAGCTCGATCCTTTGTTCCTTCGCTCCTCTTCGCTCCTTCCCTTCCTGTTAGACTTTTTGCCATTCTGCTAACCGATGTATAAAGTAATTTGATGTGGATGTGGAACGATTTCCTCACTGAGTGATCAGTTTAACTGCATAGGTAATGTTTATTGACTTCCAAAGATATTAAAATATGAATTTTTGAATGAATATAGCCATGATTAAAATTTTTATCTGGGAGCATTGAGAAGAGTTTGAGTGATACATTTCACTACAATTTATCAGTAGTGTAAGTACATTTGGAGATGACAAGATGATATGAACAAACAGTTGATGAATAGAAGAAAATACTTAAGTAATTACACAGGGCTTGGTGTTCTGCAGTCACTGATATCACCTTGGAAAGGTAAGTAAAAAAGAAAAGAAAAGAAAAAAAGAAATCATTACAACACGTGGTATTCACATTTGGTCACCCAACCAAAGGAGTGAAGGAGTAAAGGATTGAGCAAATCTCCCATCCATACCTACATCTTGGATTTTCCAAGTTAAAAGGTTCCTCAAAGGCTCAATACTTGCACATCATGTAAGACATCTCAAGACGTCTCACAGTTTTTACAAATCAATAGAAAAATTTTTATGACATATAAGGCATACACTAGTTAGTATCCGGACTGTGAAACTCTTTGTCTTGAGAATACACTTTCTTCAAAGAAGCTGGAAAACAACATGATTACAGCACCATTTTCACATTACAATCAGTCTTTACAAGACATTTTATCAAATAAAAATCAAACCGCTTCACAAAGGATTGCAGCTGAAGTCATAATAGAGTATTTTTAGTCGGTTAGTACTTTTTTAGTGCATTTCTCTACCTTAGCCACCATTTGGTCTCTGATATTTGGATAGTAGTATCTCTGCCAGAGTTCAAAAGGAACTCCACCTGACCCTGGGACAGTAGGAGCAGCCAGCCAAGAACCAGTGAATGCTGCCAGTAAGAGTTTCTGAACTGGAAATCCTTGAGCAAGCTTCAGTGTATGTCTTGTCACATCATGAAATACTGGCTCAGGCACACACAAAGTAGTGGGGGTACGATGAGGCTGAAGACTGAGTGTGCCTTGTGAATGAAATCAGAAAACCTCTTACTATGGATAACAAAAAGAGCTCTAGAGTAAATTATTTTTACGAGCAGTACTTAAATGCAGAGTAAGGCTTTACCTAGATTGTTGTTGTTGGTAAGGTGACAATGGTAATACAATGAAGTTTCAACTGCTTTATTTTAATAGCACAGTCTTTTAAAAAAAAATTGAGCTCAAAGTTAGAAATGAATTATTTATTGTTAGTTAGCAATTACTGGTCCCTTGGGAAAAGATAGTTTTGTTTTCCCTTGTTTTCATTTTCCCTTTTCCCACTTAGAGTATCAAGACAACCTGCCTCTATTAAGGACGGTGCCTATTTTTGTTAGTGTGCACATCTTCTGTGCATTACGTAGGCGTAGTTTACATGCCACACACATGCTAGGGTTGAAATTGATGAAATAAACTACACTAACTTTGCTTAACTATTCAACAAGTGATTAGATTCTGTCTGTTTGCAAAAGCTACATGTACAGTGTAAAGGTCAGACAGTATTTTTGCTAAACTAAACGAGTTTTGTAAGGGACTCTAATGACGGTGTTGATTAATAACCAATTCTGTTGTTAAAAACATACCAAAAGTAGTTTTCTTGTATGTAAAACCAAATTCTGAGAAAATCTCTGAAGAAAATGTTTTTTGTTTTTTAAGAAAAATGCTGACATGAGCCTTTCTGTTGGATATTCAAGGCTAACAGAAGGGATTGGTGCAAAAGGGATGTTTGCGCCATTTTAGGTCATTTTCTATTTTTGTTCAGATGTGCCTGAATTTTGACATGTATATAGCTGTTTTGACAAAGGTTGTCCCACAACAGCATAAAAGTGCATGTGACAATACTTATTGGTATTATGGGTAGTAACAGTTTGGCGCTAGTTCGTCGAGGTTCACGGTGTTTAGCTAAAAGGAAAGAGAAAGCATTTATACACGTGTTTTTGTTGTTTCCTTCTGTCAGTGCTGAAATACCTTGAACAAGTAACTGTAAAACCACCATTACCCACAATAACTTTCAACTTCGTCGTGTTCGCTTTTACACTTTTGTAAGACAACCTTTCTTGAAACAGCTATGTGTAACCTCCAATTTAATTGAAAATCATTACCCTGTATTTTTTTTCCTGTTGTGCTTAGTTTTCAAGAAATAACATATGCAAAAAACCTTTGTTTTTCCTGGCAGCTTTCATTGCAATTCTTTTCTTGAAGTCAAAAGAGACATTTTCTTTCTCCATGTTCAGATACAGTTACTTGCTGATTAGGTCAGGGCTTTGCAAGTTTAAAGTAACCTTGTTTTGAGTCTACATGTATTTCCCTCTAAATTAGTGTTTATCAAGCATAAACAGAACAGACAGGATTGTTTTCAAAACTCATTCAGTTTAAATTGCCAAATTGATGAAAACACATGTGTGGCTACCTAGTTTTCATTTTTGTGTTCCAATAGCCTTTCCTGAGATCTTCTTTTTCCACATACATGTAGTCCTTATTTACGCAAAAAACCTTTATATCTAGTAGGCACTGTCCTTAATAGCTTGCTTATAATTCGACAAGAGACTGATCACAATTAATATTAATAATAATAAAATTATTATACAATTTTGTCATTACAATTGAGGTACTGTGGCTTTACTTGAATATGCTTTTTAATACTGAAATCTTCAAAATGCTAACCTTCACTTGGTCCATAATCAGAATCCAGGTGCCTTTGGAATGGAAAGTGATACTGAACAAAGCAGTCAGTTTCACCCCAAACAGTGTTACCAAAGACTGACAGACCTTTGATGTCCTCGACCACAATCTCAAACTGATGCTCAACTACAATGAATCAAGAAAACAAATTATGTCAACACAAACATAACATAAGTGTAAAAGGCATTTTCTAGTAAAATATGATTAAGAACTATGAGCTCTTAGCTGCTCAAAATCTTAAAAATTAATGGCATTCATGCAGTGACCTCATGGTTAGTGCACTTGTCTCCGGGTCGAGCAGTCTGGGTTTGAGCCCTGGCCGGGCACAATGTGTTGTGTTCTTGGGCAAGACAGTTTACTGTCACAGTGCCACTCTCTACCCAGACATATAAATGAGTACCAGCAAGCTTTATTCTGGGGGTAACCCTGCGATGGACTAGCATCCCATCCAGGGGGGAGTAGAAATACTAGTAGTTGCTTCATGCTACAGAAACCAGGATAAGCTCCGGCCTGATGGGCCACTTGGCTCGTATGCAGACATTACCTTTTTACCTGGTACATTCAAGTCACCAACAAACAAACACTTCAACAAGAAATTCCTGTTCAAGTTTTCAGCTTCAATAGATGATCAATGGAATGTTGCATGTTTTCAAAAACCCATGTGCCTCAAGTTTGATTTACATACACTATGAACCACAGGTTTGTGAAAATGCCTGAAAAAGGTCTTGATAAACCATGAAAACAAACATTCTCATGGGCCATGAACACAGAGATTTCAAGTTTCATGCCCTCATCCAACTAAATTGCTCTGAATCATGGTACATTTCACAGAATTTTCATGGGATTTTTCATGTCTTTACCATGGCTTTTCCATGGCAATAACCTATGGTCAGTGCCATTAATTTAGCAATGGTGAAACTTTGGAAAGGTACTGAAAAAGCTGTTAGTTTACCATGAAAATATGAATTTGAAAATATGGTTTTGGGTTTGTAGTGATTGCTAAAACCGGAAGATCATTAAAAAATGGAGGACAAAACACATCAAAAAATAAAAGACAGTGTCCTTAAAATTGGAGCTAAAACATTCTTTTAGGCAAAATTTAATATTAAATATAAGACCTCAAGTATTTCGCTTAACACTATTTTAACCTGTATTTATTGTTTTTTAATTTGTGCAAATTACTTCCTGGAGTTAAATTTTTTACATTTCACTTTTGAATCATTTTTTAATCACACTTTACCAGGAAATACCACAATTTCGCAATGAATCACGAGTACACCTCCTGAATATTTGTACATTAATTCTTGTCCTGAAATTAATGCTAGGTACTATGTGAGATTCATAAATTCACATTGATTTGAACCAGTCTGTTTACCCATTATCCAACCAGAAGTTATGTCTCTTTTAGTACAAACCAATTTTAACTACAAGGAAATTATACAGAATTGAAGGGTGCCCATCACTGTTTTAGCCTCAACAAAATTCAGTTGAATTGCTGAATGTTATACTTCAGTTCATACTTGTTCCTTACCTAAATACAATTTGCCAATAGTGATTCCAGTACTTTTCATGTTGTAAATTATTGACATTATTTACTAAAAATGGACTGTTGGCAACCAGAATTGCAATGTCGGTTGCCTATACTTGTAGCTATCTCTTTTGTGACTAGGTGTCACATAAGGCCCCAAGGCCAATCACCAACACGCAACTATTTTTTAGTGTCTCTCCTATACCCAGCCCGTTTCATGAAGCTTGAACAGGCATAGAAGTTTTCGTAGAGTGCTACATCGCTAAGCGTTTATCACCGCTCAGTTTGAACTTTTTCTCTTGTGTACATATAAAACGGTGGCATGTTACCATGATTACCAACGGTTTTGGTCTAGTGTAAAAGTTTTTATCCAACCCTGTGCCCGAACCTGTTTGTTAAAGATAATTTTACATAATGAACTATACAGCTCTAGGATCACACATATCTAGATAATGAATGCTACAGCTCTACAATCACACATTTCCAAATAATGAACTCTTTGACTCTGTAATCACACATTTCTAAATAATGAACTCTACGGCTCTATACCTCTATGATCAAACATTTCTAGTCATTGAACTCTACTGCTCTACTGATTTCTAAATAATGAACTCTATGGCTCTATGCCTCTATGATCAAACATTTCTAGTCATTGAACTCTACCGCTCTACAGATTTCTAAATAATGAACTCTGCGGCTCTATGATCAAACATTCCCAAATAATAAACTCTATGGCTCTACGTCTCTAAGCAAGGCTAAAAAAAAGTGTTGTCCAGTCGTTCGGGACAAGTAGGTTTTCCTGCTGGCAAGTAACTTTTCATTCTCGCTTGCCCAATGGGCAAGCAGGGCGAGGGCCCAGGGAAGCTGTCTTTAATTCAAGTTGTCTAGAATTCAATCACTCATTTCTAAATAATTAACTCTATGGCTCTGTGATCAAACATTTCCAAATAATGAACTCTACATCTCTAAGCAAGGCTAAAAAAAAGGGCCGGCCAAATAACTATTCACTCTCACTTGCCCATTGGGAGGAAAAGATCTTTCCAATCATACTCAGATCGGAGTGATTGGCTCAATGGCACCTGAAATGCATGCTGTCATATTGCAAACCCCTTTTTGGGTAGATTGGAGCTAGTTGGCTCATATCAAGGCTCATCCTTGGAGACCCAGGGGCAGTTAGTGGGGGCAGGAAAAAGTCCAAACGGACAATGAAAAAATTTGGCCGAAGAAAAGTGACTTTTCTTTGTCCGCATTTTTTTCTAATCCATTTAGACCTTTCCCCGCCCCCACTAACTGCCCCTGGGTCTCCGAGGATGATCCAGGCTTAAAATCTCCAAAATGTCCAAAAAATGGACTTCCTGCAAAATTTTATAAAGTTTTTTGGAAGGATGTCTCCTTTTCTTATATGTTGTCTTAACAAAAGCCATCAGAAGAGTAAGCTTGCTTTAACCTAAAGAAGAGGCATCATTTCATTGATACTCAAGAAAGACAAGGCACTACAAGAACTGAAAAAGTGGAGATCCATAACTTTATTAAACTGTGACTACAAAATTGCATGCAAGGCGATTGCTTCAAGTCTTAAGGCTGTTTTGCAAAATTTAGTAGACAATGACCAAACAGGGTTCTTGAAAGGACGATCTATTGCAGAAAACATTTGCTTGATTAACAATGTCATCTCATTCACAGAATCAAAGAATATTTCCGGGTTACGTCTCTTTGTTGACTTTGAGAAAGCCTTTGATACTATAGAATGGGCATTTGTTGAGAAAACACTCCATCATTTTGGTTTTGGCTCCTCTATAATTAAGTGGATCAATTTGTTTAACCATGATATCCAAAGCTGTGTTATAAATAACGGTTGGTCCGGGGGTTTCTTTGAATTAAGTCGAGGTGTAAGGCAGGGGTGTCTGCTATCGCCTTACATTTTTATCTTGTGTGCAAAGGTGTTAGCTACCACCATCCATAAAGATAATGAGGTTAAAGGAATCACAGTAGGCAGCACCGAATGTAAGCTCAGTCAATATGCAGATGACACCACTCTGATTTTAGATGGCACTCAAAAATCGCTTGAGCACTCCTTTGCTATATTGTAAAAATTCGGTGGGGTTTTGAGCTTGCAAGTAAATTGTGAAAAAACTGAAGCTCTTTGGATTGGCTCCAAGAAAGGATCAAACCAGATTATGTGCTCTGATAAAAATCTTAAACGGGCAGATGGCAAGGTTAAGGCTTTAGATTTTTGGTTCTGCATTGATTGTGAAGAAAGTAAGAAGAAGAATTACAAAAAGAATGTCAATAAGGTAGAGGATATTTTAAATAATTGGAGAAACAAGAGATTAACTTTACGTGGTAAAATCACAGTTATTAAGGCTCTAGCTGCATCACAATTTGTTTATATTCTGTCATCAACAATGTGATGTTCAAAATTGCTGAAAAAAACAATCTTCCTTTTAAATTCCTTTGGGATAACAAGGGCGAGGATATTAAGCAGACTGAAGTGATAGCAGATTACCAAGATGGAGGACAAAAGATGCTAGACATAATAGAATTTAATAAAGCCTTGAAAATTTCATGGATACTTTTAAAAGTATATTTCAAACGAATGCAAATCTAAATGGAAGTGCTTTTTTGATTTTCATTTATCTAAGGCAGGCAGGAAATTAGTTTTTCTCGGTAATTTGGCACCAAAAGATGCCAGAAAACTTTATTTAAAAGATGATGTCATCCAAGAACTTATTGAGCTGTGAACAGACTAAAATTATAGGGATTCCTTTGCCTCTCAAGCTAATTTCAGTACCATGGACTACCCTACGGACCCCCTCTACGGACCACCCTAAAACAGTGTAAAAATAATAAATAAAGATTCCACTTACGGGTTGTCTAATAGATTCAGACTCGTGTCGGTGATTTTTCGAGTGTTACACGGCGCAAATGTATCAGACTTGGGTTTTTAACACCCCACCCCCTCCCAAAAAAATGCCTAAAACCCATTTTCAGCGTAAGGAGATGCCGATGGTAAGAAGGAAAGTTCTTACATTCCATTCGTGGCTCAATCTGGCTATGGAAGATATAATATTTTCAGGCCGTTAATTGTTGTTTGTATCTGTTATTCTGCTGAGCAAATTGTGAAGCCTGCAACGAGTTCAATGGGAGAATGGGCTGAACAAAATGGTAGAGGGAAGAGAGCACAAATTTTGAGGCTTCCTGGAGACTTCCCCATACGTGTCTTTCATATACTTTCTGACCACAGCAAAGGAAATGGCAATGTGTAATGATTTAAATTGCACCCGAGCCTGAATCCAGGTCTGTTATATTTGCACAATGTAATGTTCGAAATTTTGCTGTCACAAGTAATCTATTAGACAACCCGTAACTGAAATATTGATCTATTATTTCTATTATATTTTGGGGGGTCCGTAGGGGGAGTCTGTGGACTGGTCCATAGGTAGTTCGCAGACCCGGTCTGTAGTGGGGGTCCACGGACCGGAGGTCAGTGTTTTTGGGTTACCCAACCTCAGCTATCAGGAGTGCTACAAGATCTCTGAAATTGACAATGCCAGGTGAAAAAACTGTAGAAATTTCAACAAACCAAGTCAAGCGGCTTACAAAATCCTCATCACCAAAGAGTGCACTTGCCCCCCAAAAAGCCAAAAGAAATGGATTCGAGACTGTGAACTCGTCGATGTGGAAAATTTGGACTGGGAGTCAGTTTATCTACTGGATAATTTAGTTTTATCAACTGGGTTGATAATGTAAATTGGCCATCATAAAGAGATTCCAAAGCTGACATTTTGAGCGTTAGCCCTTTCGTCAGAGCAAATCCAATGAAGCTCCGACGAAGGGCTAATGTTCGAAACGTCAGCTTTCGAATCTCTTTACAGTGGCCAATTCACATTATCAACCCAGTTGATAAAACCAAATTATCTTGCTATACTCCCCACCGACACAGCACCACAGTTTCTTTAGAAACTTACCCCATCTACCCAATTTATCTGCTACCTAGGACATGTACATTAAGCACGAAATTAAGGAACTTTAAGTTCAAATTTCTCCACAGGAGAATAGCTACAAACTCTTTCCTATTTAAAATTAAATTATTTAAATTAAATTAAATTAAATTTCTTGCCAAATGAGGATTTAGTCATGAGCTTTGACAGTACAGTAGAAATCCTGTAGTGCAATGTCGATGCTTTGGTATTTCAAAGCCTGCACATTATTGCAGAAGCAAGTGCGACACAATTTGCAGCTGTAACATTACTTTCTTGAAAACCACGGGACAGAAAATTTGCACTACTGCATGGGAAAACCTAGTGATTTCGTCTGGCTTGTTACATAGCATGCCTTCGGGTTTTATCATGTAGATACTCTGAGATTTCATTAGAAGCATTTTTGTTGACAGCATTTAGAACCTTTGGGTACAATTCTGAATGTGGCATGCCAGTTTTTGTCACATATTTGCCTTACCAAACATTTAGTCTTCTCGTCGCGAGGAATTCTTATGAGGACATTTCCAGGGTTGGTTTTATAAATAACTTTGACTTGGAGGCCTCCTAGGGGAAGATTATCTATGTGCACATACTGGTCAGGATTATTGTTATTTTCCTCCTCAAATGTTTCAAGCCTCTCTTACCCAAATTCCAAAGTTTTCCAAGAAGATTTTCTGTTGTTTGTTTTTGTCACAGGCGATAACACTTGAACCGATTTTGCAGATCTGGCATTTCCAGCAGATGGTTCTTTACTGGAGTTGCCTTTGTAGGAGTTGACTTGCTAATTTTACCTTGTATTGATTCCTGGACGAATGAATACAGTGATCCAAGGTTTCGAATCTTGCGAGCACAAGGATTACAAACGTGACTTGAATAATTCTCAAGTTTTAACTTTCTGGCAGATTTGCGTTAAAGTGCCACTGAAACGAAATTTTCGTACTCTCTTTTATTACCCCAATTTGTAGTTTCAAACGTGCTTAAAATAATGGTGAACTTTATTTCTGTCAAATCCTAACGGAAAGTGCTTTTTT
>Ga0126338_10000800_pt1 | contig 18411 bp, 8 predicted proteins | sample OrbCmetagenome_2_FD_92529 | JGI IMG/M metagenome (GOLD analysis project Ga0126338, IMG submission 92529) | Coral microbial communities from Petempiche,Puerto Morelos, Mexico - Orbicella C C metagenome | ecosystem: Host-associated > Invertebrates > Cnidaria > Coral | place: Petempiche,Puerto... | reverse complement strand
TCGGTGAATATGTACGTTAATTGTTGGGGATTTCGATTCGCAAATGTGCCGAGAAATATAACAACAAAAAAATATATATGTAACAGGCTCTAATAAGAGTAATTTCTCTTTCGTTAAATTACATTAATCAGAAAATCGAACCGTCAAGAAACGAAAACTCAAGAACACTTGAGCTTTGATTTCGACAAAAGTCGTCTGTTGTGCACTACGTTAAAGTTTTTCAGTCCATAAAAATCGAGTCAATACTTACAGTCAGTGCCTCTTAGTAAATGTTTGCAGGTTTTTCCCACTGAATACTCGTTGTGGGCTTATGTCACTGATCAGATCAATCAAAAGTATACAGCGGCTTGTAAACATCCTCCCACAGTTACAAAGCAATATCTTCGTCGATCGTTTGCCATTTCACTTCTAACTCAAACTTCCTGAATCCGGGTGGGCACTCTTTCTGTAATTCTTGAAGGGTTTTTCGTTTCACCGTTTCTTCAGCGCCACTCCGAGTGTCAGTGTTGTTATCAACGATGGAAACACGGTCTGCACAGGCGTGTCTCTCTTTACGCCCTGCCTTCTTTCCACTCCGAAAAGTACCAACTGTTTTACCACTTTCTTCATTCTCTCCTGGTTTGGCCATGCATGCTCCCATTTTAGATCGAGAATACTGGAATGATCGCTGTCCGTGCGAAGTGTTGTTCCTTTTTGGCAACTCAAAAGGGAAATTGCCACCAAAATACGGTTCGTGTCAGCTAGACACAATGGTCAAAAACAAACTTTGCGTTCTGCGAAATTTGATTTATATCATTTTTACCGTTCAGCTGACACCAATGATTGGGTGCCTTTCTCGCAATGAGAATTTTCGTTAATATCCAGTAACGGTTCTTGCATTCAGACACGTGATTTCAACAAGCTTGAGGTGCCCTGTCGATCCAGGTAGCGGGTAGACACACTCCAGTGAACGTTTTTTTTTTAATTCAGTAAAGAGGCGAAGCGATACATTTTCGGTGGTATAATGTTGCTTAGGGTGGCTCAAACTAGTTTCCAGCACTTTCCAATACTTTGTTTTGGTGAGTCATTAGAACCACCCTTCAGGAACCCTTCAGGCTCTATAACCTCGTTCTCAGGTTTTTGCAGATACTTTTGAACGGGCGGGCAATTTCAAGAGAAAAGCCACTGGGAACGAGGTTGTGGTGGTAAACAGGCGTGATTTTTAATGAGTCTCGCGCGTGTCCGTGCACACCGTAAACGTGTTCCATAAAATAGGGAGATTTTCTTCGGTTACCTTGACATGATTAACGTGTGAACACAAACGAAGCAACAAACTAAAAGAGAGCAATATGATTGGTTTAGCAAACAAACGTGAAAGCTTGCGGCTTTTGGTTGGTTTTAGCAAACAAAAAACAAAGCGGACGAATTTTGATTTTTTTCCTTGTATGAAAACAATCACAGTGCGAAGGCGTCTTAATAATACTGTCGGAATTTGTTACCACGGAAACTGTGAATTAGCCCATTTGGTTAACGTAAGAGATTTCCGTAAAATGTCAGGAATATTGCAAGAAAACGGGTGAAAACGAAACTAAAATGTTTAGTAAATTCCATATGACCAAAAAGCTAAACATTCAGTAAACAAGTCAGATGTTATTTGTTTATCCCGCTAAACTCAAGCAGCTCAGTTAAAAAGCGTTTATTGATACTGAGCTATGCTAATTGTATTTATTTGAAACCAGTGGGATCGAGTGTTCTTTTCCCAAACGATACGAAATACTTAGCAATCGCAATTATTTTTGAAAGAAATGGAAGTGACTTCAAACTGAATTAATTGCTTTCATATATTATTTTTATTTCTTCAATTTACCTTATTCTTGTCTCTATTTATCAACGCACTTGACACAATCATATGTTAATTAACGAAAACAGAAAGACCTGATTTTTTTCATATCGATAAAAACAACTGTAACAAAATTAAAAAGCATACAGGTAGCTAGCTGTTTACAGCAAGAAAATATCTTGTCTTGTTTACAGTAATTACTCTCGCGAAAATTTTATCACATAATAAGAATATCAATCAATCAAAAAAGAACAATAATTTATATACCTTTTTTCCAGCCAAATGTGATATATACTACGCTGGAATCTTCAGTACGAAAAGTCTCCAACCACAGTCAGAGTTTTACCTCTTGTTAACTGTTCGCAGGCCTTACGGCCTTCATTTTTTTTTACACTCATCAGTAAAAGATGTACAGCGGTTTGAAAACATCTTCCCACAGTTGCAAAGCGATCTCCTCGTCGATTGTTCGCCATTTAACCTCTAACTCGAACTTCTTGAATCCGGGCGGGCTCTCTTGTTGTAATTCTTTAAGAGTTTTTCTTCTCACCGGAACCTCAGCGCTGCTCCGAGTGCTGTTGTTATCACCCAAGGAATCACGCTCTGCTCGGCTCTGTTTCTCCGCTTTTTCTTCTCCTTACGGCTCCGAAGATCACCAAACAGTTGTCCACTTTCTTCAATCTTCGCTGATTTGGTCATGCACGCTCCCATATTTTTCACCTAGAATACTGGTATTGCTGTCCGTGCGAAGGGCTTTCTCAAATTTCCCGAAGCTAAACTCGACGATCAAAAGCAAAATATTTGTATTGTAGAATAATATTTATACCTTTTCTACGGTCTGCAACTGACGCAAATGGGTGTCCTTCTACGTAATACAGAGGTGTTTTTGGTTTTCGGTAACATACGTTGATCTCAAACGCGTGCGCGTAAATGGAGGTGCAATGAACATGCTACAACTACGTCAACTCAGTCACGTGACGAAGTAACTCATGTGCTTTCGATGATGTAAAGTAGCGCATTATTTTTCTTTTTTAAGTTGTGACCATAAAAACTCGAAGTCAGCATCTGTACGAAGCGTACCGTAGCAGGGGCGTTACGCGGACCGTGCGAAAAATACTGGAAGAGCCATTTGCCGAAGGCGCCCCGTTAGAGGTCTGGGGTCTAGAGTTTCTCCCCACTTCTATCACGATTGCATAATTTACGCAAGTGTTGTTGTCGATCAAGTTCCTATTTACAGACGCTGGACTAAAGATTTTCTCGTATCTCCAATTTGATCTTAAGTGAAGCGATTGTCAAAATGGATCGATTCACTGCCCTTGGTAGTAAACTTTATTTCTAACTCTTAAAAAGTAGCCCGACCATGCTCAAGTGAGTGCCTGATAGCCTGAGGAAGCGTCGCCTCGTTCTGCCCTCACGCAATATTTTGGCAATCGCGCGCGAAATCCATTGCGAAAGTGTTTCATTTACAATAAAAAATACTCTTTGTTGGTTCACAACTGAAGACTTCGTCAGGGAATAAAAACGTTCAACGTGAGGCTAAAAAGCCTAGAAGACTTTTTTCACAGAGAGGTATAGAATATAATGATTGTTGTTTACTTTTCACTTAAATTTTGCAAAACAAATTCTGCGAAGATGTCGCAATACCACTAACGTAAGTTGTAACCATGGCAGCTAGGAACCGGCCAGTACCTTTGGTAAACACTAGAGTTTTCGGTGAAATTTAGGAATATTAATTGAGTGGGTGATCTGAAATTTTGGGGATGGTGAGGGATACAAACGAAAACGTACAGTAAATCAGCATTAAACCAACTGAATCTGAAAATTAATAGCAAATGAGATGAATGTTTTCACGTCGGGTAGAATTCAATTTTATAAAACGTGCATGGCCAACCAAAAGTTGGGTTAATATTTGTACAATTTCGCCATTTTTGGATTTCAAGCCTCATTTTGTAATCTGAGGTCAACACTGGATAACACAACGACATTATGAAGAAGTAAATAAGTCAATAACGTTAAAAGGGCTTGACACATTTCTGGGATTGCGAGGATCATTGAAAGAAAAACATGCGGGTTGCAATCCTTCGTCGATTATCTTGATTACTCTTTAAATTATTCTGAAAATTAGTTTTCTCAACTAATTATGTAGAGGCTTTTATTTTGCTCAATACAAACTTTTATAGCGGTTGCGTAAATATCAACTACTATTCACCCCCATATCGGTAAATATGTACGTCAATTATTGAGTATTTCGCAAATATACCGAGAAACATAACTGACAACAACAAAAAATATACATGTAACTGGCTGTAATAAGAGTAATTTCTCTTTCGTTACATTACATTAATCAGAAAATCGAACAGTCAAGAAACGAAAACTCAATAATACTTAAGCTTTGATTTCGAGAAAAGTCTGTTTTACACTACGTTAAAGTTTTTCAGTCCATAAAAATCGTGTCAATGTTCACAGTCAGTATCTCTTAGTAAATGTTCCCAGGTTTTTCCACTGAATACTCGTTGCGGGCTTATGCCACTAATCAGATCAATCAAAAGTATACAGCGGCTTGTAAACATCTTCCCACAGTTGCAAAGCTATATCTTCGTCGATCGTTTGCCATTTCACTTCTAACTCGAACTTCCTGAATCCAGGCGGGCACTCTTTCTGTAATTCTTGAAGGGTTTTTCGTTTCACCGTTACCTCAGCGCCACTCCGAGTGTTGTTGTTTTCAACGATGGAACCATGGTCTCCTCGGGTGTGCTTCTCTTTACGCCCTGCCTTCTTTCCACTCCGAAAAATACCAACTATTTTGCCACTTTCTTCAGTCTCTGCTGGTTTGGCCATGCATGCTCCCATTTTAGATCAAGAATACTGGAATGATCGCTGTCCGTGCGAAGTGTTGTTCCTTTTTTGTAGCTCAAAAGGGAAATTGCCACCAAAATACGGTTCGTGTCAGCTAGACGCAATCGTCAGAAACAAAATTTATGTACTGCGTAATTTGAATTATATCTTTTCAACCATTCAACTGACACCAATGATTGGGTGGCTATCTGCCCAATAAGAAGTTTCGTTAATATCCGGTAACGTTTCTTGCACCTAGACACGTGATTTCAGCAACACTGTGGTACGTTGTCCATCCACGTAGCCGGTAGACATGCTCCATTGAACGTTCTCTTAACTCAGTCACGTGGCGAAGTGATATGTTTTAGATGAGGTAATGCTGCTTAAGGTGGCTCAAAACGGTTTCCAGGACTTCCAAGACTATGTTTTGGTGAGTCATTAGAAGGACTCTTTATCAGTCGATGCCACAATCATGGTATCACAAAAAACTGCCCAATCATTGGGGAACACGTTGTTATCATTTTCGTAACACAAGAGATTACCATAGTAGCAGTATGACTTGCAAAAAAAACCCCTTAATTGCAGCTTTAACTGCAAAACGAACCCTGTCAACACCATTTTGTTATGAATTTTAATTTGCAGGGCAAGAAACAACTTGCAAATTTTCCAAAAAAATGGCATTTCTTACGTTTTCTGTGGAATGTTTTTAATACAATGCCCAATGAAACATTGTAGTAAGCTACTTAATTTAGTTATCTGTGGTGCGACTGGATAAGTGTTTTCGGTGCAGATCAGCCATCGTTTAACATACATGTGATTTACAAGCAAAGTACAAAACATGTGCTCTTTGGACTTGCTGGGAATATAATTTACGGATTTCCTCTCGCTTTTCAGAATTAGCCCCATTGATTGGGTGTCTTTGCTGTGTTGGCAAAAGCGTTACCATTTCCTGCCACTTTTCTTGATCTCAGATACGTGCAACAGTAGTACAGTATGTTTACCACTTTCTCTGTTCCTGTGTTTCCAGTACGCATGTCCAAGCTACATTTTACACTCAGAAACGTGACTAACAAATTTGATTCTTGGGTATTGTTGTGTATTCGCATGTTCGTTCCGGGTCGCAGTTTTCGTTTGACCAAGAATTTCCTTAAATTACCCTGTACAATGTGTATCTCTGCAAGCGTCTCGCGATATCGATGATGGGTATTGAAAAGGTCGAGAAAGAGGCCAAACTTACTTTCCCTCTTTTGACGAGGAAAGGCGCTCCACTATAATATCCGTCATATTTCACAGTTATCCGATACGCTCACGTTTTTAGTGTCAATTCCCTTTCCCTAACACAATCTAATGCCTGAGAATTGACTTACTCGCAATTTCACTTGCTTTCAGAAGGCTCCCGAAGGCTCTCCAAGGCACCCGAAAGCCCCCGAAGATCCCTGAAGGCTCCCTTGCCGGCGAGTGGTTTAACAAGCGGTTCAGAATGGAAAGTTTAAGGTTATCAAGGTTCTGTGAACGATTTAAGATCGTGTTCATGAAAAATTGTGATTTTGATCAAGAGAGTCTTGTTTTGATGTATTCAATAAGCCTTCGAACATAAGCCTGTATTCGACTATCCAAATTTGTGTTGTCCATCTGGGAATTTGAAAACACAAAAGTTTACAATACCCCAAAAACCGTTCCTCTGGGCGAGAAAGTTAATTTATGAAGGGACGCATTCAATTCAAATAGCGATATTTCCATACAGCTTGATATCTCGTTTATTAAATAAAAAACAAAACGATTGCTGCTGATCAAAAAGCCAAAAATTTCACAAACTTATTGTTTTTATTCTGGGTCGTTTCCAGGCCATGTTGTTTTTGCATTAGTCAACGCTGACCAAGAGCAGCGCAGGATTCTTACGGCACTTTAAAGATTTAAAGAGACAACATTTGTTTTCAAGTCAACCGTTTAATTGGTGTATAATTGGCAAGCTGCCTTGAAAGCTCAATGCAATTGAGACCCCCGCACTAGACGTTATTGTTCAGCCCAGTGATCCTTTTGAAAAGATAAAAGCAAATAGTTTTGGATTTTTATTTTCTCGCAGCTGTAGAGTTCCGCCTTAGCGCGTTTGTTTTGTTGTTTGTTGTGATGTAATTTCGGCTCTTCTTATTGAAATGTGTTTCGCAGATCAAGTTTTATCAAACTTGGCATGTATTATTGATCATTTACCGCTGTAAAACATGTACCGTACTCTAAGTTAGCGGAGGTTTTTGGTAACAAAAACTGAAGTAAACCTCCAGGGCGTTCAGTTCCCATTGTGTGGTATTTTGGTGCGGTTAAGTCGATCTAATTTTAGTCCTAAAAGCACTTAATATTTTCCTTCCTAATTTACGTAGCGAAGCAACTCAAGCGAAATAAAAACAAGCATAATACGCGGATAATAAGGTCGGCAAATTTAATCAAGGTAGTGGCTACAACAGACTGAAGTGATCATATTGAAACACAGCATGTTCTCAAAATAGTTGCGCCCTGTTAGGCGAGCTTTGCGTTTGAGTTTCGTAATGAACAATGACTTGCTCTCGAGAGAAGACTCCTTTCAGATGAAACTTCATATAAACAAGCAAGTTTCTGGGGCATCTGTGCAAAATGCGAGGTCAGTAACTGTTCCTCTGATGACAGTCAGTTATACAAACAAAGACGGTAATGTACTGGGATTAAAACTGGTCAAAGCTTTAGGCAAACAAAATAGCCCATGTCAAACACAAACGTTCCTCACTACTTTGTAGAAGATATTTACATTGTTGATACAAGAAAAGCCGACGACCAATGTAATATATCAACCAAACTTTTGATACGTTGATTTGCAAGTTCGGGTTGTATTTGGTTTTCAATAAACGTAACATGCGACAATCTAAAGGGTTCATGCCGAAGTGTCGCGGTAGAATAACTGAGCGGAAGAAAGGCAAAATTATTGAATCCACAAGAACGTATTCACAAGCGCGCAAGAAGACTACTTTTCGTTTCGCACTGTTTAGAAAACGTTTAACAGAGCTGTATATCGTCCCTACCTTACTTTCTGTTGGCTTTGGTTTACAGCATAAGTTAAAGAATGTATTTTGACTTGAAAATGATGAGGTCGAGACGACACGTCAGACACATCCTCGAGGGACCTCAGTAGAGTTTGCATATTTTAGACGTAAGCTGTTTGGCCTAAAATTCATTCGCATATCTTCGTTTTCGACATAAGCGTTTGCACTGTGATTACTGATGTATCCAGCTCCACCGTTATTAGAATAAACTCGCGGTAACAAAGTGTGAGATGTATATGTTTTCACGGTTGGATTTCGGCAAACGAGAAAGCACATGGAGTTCGATAGTAGTTCTGCAATTACCAGACTTCTGCTATCTTTCCCAGAAACTAAAAAATATCACATTTCTTTCAAACGTATGAAAATGGAATCTAACACAGACTAAGGAAATTCGTTCATTTCTCGTATATCTGATGGCGATATTTTTCACTTGTACCAATAAATTAGACATTTCAACACTGCCGGTGAACTATCATTTGAAACTGAAACTAAAAGTTCGCTTGGTGGAAACCAATTGGCCATCCAATGAAGAGAAAAGTCATTTACGACAAAGAACAAAGTTTATCTGTAACAATTTTGTAAGACTTGAGTTCATTTACTGACAGTTCTTTGATCCTAACCAAGGTGTTAATTTGTTTTGTTTGCCACCTACCCTTAATCTTGAAGGCATACTATTCATGATAAACCGCAAAATTGAAAGGAAGCATATTACAGGACATAACGTGCAATCCTCTAAAGAAGTGGTCATATGTTTATGCTTGGCGCGCAGAAAGATGTTGGAGTGAGCGAAGACGGAAGGTCCAAGTTCTTGTGAACAACGGAGCTCTCCCGACAGCGGCAGCTACTAAGTACACGCCAAATCATTTCAAAGCACTCTTGAAAGAAACCTTTTTTCTTGAAACATCTTTTAGACATTTTTTCCAAGAGAGACCGCCAAAAGGTTAATATAGATATTACTGACTTGGCTCGCTGTAGTTTGACTGAAAGTATGTGCCATGAAATAAGTTAATTCAGGCGAAGAAACGTAGTTTAACTGCGCAACACGTGGGGATAGCTTTCTGTGAAACCAAAGTGAACCTTTGAGTAGGGTTGTCTTTCTTGCTACTTAAGCCACTGCAGAACCAATACAGCTCCTAGTGAATAGAATCCACACTAGGAACTGAAAGCGTCCCTCAAAGCTAAAACCTAAAAGCTTTGTATTCATACAACATGCACGGCAAGAAAAGAACAGGCAAATTTGGTGTCACTTAAATTATATTTCGTTCACATTATCCAGGTAGAACTGATGTCCCTGGTTCAATACGAACTGCTGACTGTCCAATTAAAAGTTGAAATACTGTTGTGGTCATTCCTATTTTTCAGTAGAAAATAGATGTTAAAATCTCTTATTATTACTTAACCGTGTAAAAACTTACAGGGAAGGCATTTCAGAGAACACGAACCACTCGTAGCCAAGAGGCATCATAAGCTCCGTCGGATTTAGCAACGTTTCTGCTTGAAACTGTAAGATATATTAGTTTAATTAAGGAACACATATTTCTAAAACTTCTACTTAGTTGCAAACAGTGCGGTCTCGCATCTTTTTTCCAGCTGGAAACCAAAACAGGTTAATATTGAATTTAATCCTTGTGCACAGCTCGTTAAGTTTACAGTATTCTTTGACTCCTTATACAAACAGTATAGTCCTATAGTCATGTTTGGGAAACAAGTTCTTATCGACAGAATTAAAGGTTCATAAAGAGTCACAAACAAGCACTCGGACATTCCTCTGCAAGAACTGAATATCGAAGGTCATGCAATATCAACTCCTTTATCTTAACCATGAGGACTTATCAGTTTAGGAAAAGTCACACATGCACAATAATTGAGATATCTCATGTTTGGGGTTGGAGATTGGAGTTCGAAACTTTATACATGCCCTTGGCCTCGACAATGGTGTTTAATGTGATCTGATTTTTATCACCATGCTACAGTCTTTAGGTGACCCAGGAATTATTTAGTATGTTCCTTCCGTTGTTAAGGATTCTCTTGATAAACTCGTTAGCTCTTCCAGATGTTTATTATGTTGACTTCACTAATCGCTTGAACCGAAATTTTTAAAACATGATCGACTGGACCAAATAGTCAAATATCAATGATTAAGTCAGATCAATTAAGAAGAGGAGCTATCATGATTAAAGCAAGCCATTGTCAGATAGTTAAGAACATTGATATAGGTTTTGAGAACTATATAAAAATCAAAAGAAAAGTGGTTACTTCAAAGCCAGAGTTCAAATCCGTGGCTGACACGAGCTTGCACAAATGACGTGCAGTCTTCATTACTTTTGTTCCATCACCACTTACAATGGCGCACTCATTGAGGTAATCTTGATCAGCCCTCGAGTATTTAATCTCGTTGTAAACCATGTGTTCTTAGGTCAAATGGACACCCTTCCCAGGTGTGGTAAGACTATGCGACAGATGTATTCCCCTAAGAAACGGAAGGTTCGTACAGGGTTTGAACATACTCGAGGAGATTTTCACAGCAGGGTAGATTTTCCCATCTTGTCTCGATCGTTCTAAACTTCAAGAATTAAACAAAGGGTATAACATTGCTTAAGATACTTTAAAAACCACATGTACGCAAATAAATTCCCACTTTACAAATTTGTCATGTGACAGCTGTCGAAAGCTTGCGTGGAGTGACAGCCTTACAAAGTGATCAACCAATAAGATCTCGTTACCATATCGATACACAGCGAGATAGGCAGGTGATGAGAATACAGAAAATCATCATGCCTAAGAGATCTATACCGTTCTGATATATACCCAAGTTCTCAGAACTAAGACTGATATTTGCGTAGCAATCAGTTGGGAGAATTAGGTTTCTCAGGTAAAAAGAACAGCGTTTTGATCAAATGCTCTGAGACAACATTTTGAACATAATCCAATGACGTTACACGATATTTCACAGTGAAAATTCTAAAGTAAACAGCAGCGAGATTGACTTGGCTTTTTCTAAATATAACCAAATTTTAATTACATGATTCAAATATAGTCTACATTGATAAACGTTTACTTCATGTGGCAAACAATAGATCATTTGCAAAATATAAAAGAGTCGTTTGAGTTTTGGCGTGCCGCTCCCACATTATATTACATTGACACGGTTGTGAAAGGCGTGGCCCAAATTAGACAGGGTGCGGGTTTAAAGATATACCACCTCAAACCGGCATTGTTACTCTATACAACTCAGCGTGCAAACCTACACACACCTTGGTTTAAAGTTTAAAGCATGTGCCTCTTTCTTTAAAAGGCTACATTGAGGATTATCGGAAGTTTAAAGTAAGCGCAAAGCATTTGTATGCTCCACCTGTCTCAACACGCCGAACTACTCAAGGGGAACTGATGACTCAAAGAAAGCTTGTGCACTTCCCCAAAGGACGAGCATGTGTCCCTCGCAGATTTATCACATGTTTTTCTCATGTTTCATGGTTCACTTCATTGAAAAAAGATTCCTTATTTAAGACTGTGTAGTTTCAAGCACTTGTTCTCTGCAGAAGGGGGACCATAAACAATAGCTTTTGTTCTGGTGCGTCGCGTTGACGAACGCCAATTGCAATCGAAACATGTATTCTTTGGGCCTCGTAAAATTATGTCTCCCGGTATTCTGTCTCTAGCAAGTTCTTTTATCATTTATCAGTATTTTGCTAGAAATCTTTATTTCCCCCATTGTGAGGTATATTTTTCGGTTTCTGGTTATGATACAGATTTTCAAATTTGAATTCAAATGTTAGCCATGACAACTTTGTTTTAATGTCATCTAGGTGACCATTTTTTATTCCACGTTATCCAACTGTTTCATCAGACAACGGGTACTAATGTTTTAGGGAAAAAAAATTTATGTTGTTGGTTACCAAGAAGTATTGGGACCCAAAGATCTCTCAATATGCCAAATATACTTTCAAACCCGATTTTATAGTTTCTGCTAATATTCAGTGATTCTATGATGCATTTTCTTGTCATTAAATACGCTTAAAGAACTGTTTTGCTTTCAGCGTTGGTTATGACTGCATTAAAGGCAGGTTGTGTTAAATTAAAAAAACAAAAACAATCCCACAAAATCTTGAACTTCGTGTCAATACAAGTTAAATGGTCGCCCTTAGCCAGACATGCATAGTTAATTGTAAAATCCATGTCATACTATCACAGTGCATTTAAAGACCTACAACGTACACTACGAGAATTTATGCTAATGCTAACTTTACATATTTCATTATCATCCAATAGATTCAGGTATTGATAAGCTAACAATTACATGAGACTATAGTGGGAAACCTCATCGACTCCTAAAATCCACAGAGGGCCAGAAAGAAGTCGATACAGAGGGCATTTTCAGTTCAGTAGCTTTTGCAAATTCTTCTTTTCCTCTTGAATATCTGTTTAAGAAAACGAGAAATTGGTTCTTGTTTAATGTTACGAAAAACAGTTGCGTGGAGAAAACAGGTCCCATATTTATGTAATAATTAGCCGCGTCATGGCCTTCCAAGTTACCGCGAATTTTATCGCAAAGCTCTAATTAAAGTGCGAAGAAGGCGTGTCGGAAAATAATAAGATTGTGTCACTGTGGTTAGGCAGAACGTGGCACTAGCCTTGAAGTCTATCGACAATTTGATTGCTTTAACAAAGGCACCTTCCTTGCCACGGGTAACACGACAGAAAAAATAAAAGAAAACACACAAATTTGCTATACCGGCCAAAAAAACACTGTGGAGTTTGACATGAAAGAGTTACCTGAAATAGCACATTTTGGAAACAAATATGGAAATAATGGTATGAATTGAATAGAATTAATATGCGCTAAACCGATTATTTTTGTGGAGTAAAAATAGATCGTTATAGCTAAGCGTCGCTATTAAGTACAGTGTACATTGATTTAGATTAATTACTTCTTCAGTTTCACGTCAACGGACCAATTAAACACATTTAAGTCCACGTGTTGATTTGAGCAATGGAATGGCTTAACATTTTCCACTTCTGAAATAGTTTTTTTTTTATAAGACGTTGCTTGGTCACAATAATTTTCGTGTCTTATGCCGCAAAGAACAAGATGATTTCTTCTAACCCGAACTTAATATTTATTCATTATAGAGAATGTTAACATTGAAAATGACTAAATGAACTTATTTGGAACTTTAGAATTCAGTCTTCCGATAGTAAAGGAACAAAATCTCTGTGGAGCAAATCACTCGCAATTATTCGCAAAATACCACAAAACCTGTGATATCCTTTGTCCTTGCCTTTTTTTGTTCACTTTTGGAATATAATTCACTGATATGAATTACTTTTCTCTCCCTGTGATTGTACTTAGTTATCATTAAGCCTGATCAAAGTACTCAAATTAAAGTAGCTTGAAAGGGTGTATTGTTTGACATTTCTTTATTTTACAATATACGACTTTTCTACCACCATTTAGACTCCTGAAAGCTCTTAAGCGATCACAAGGTAAAAAATACAATTATTTTATAAGTATTTTACATCAGTTTCACAGATACTGTAGTTATCTAAGACTTTGTGTATCAGTTATTTTACATTTTGTCAAACCTCCGCAGTTTATCCCTAAATATATATCTACGTTGTTTACAAATTTAAATAAACAAATCTTGGATGTTCTCATGCAAGAAACATTGTAAATTGCGCTGCTGACATCTTCGACTGTTCGAGGGAGTTAGTTCTCTAATTATCGTTGCGATAATCTTATTAGCGATTGCACTCTGATAATGTACCTCGTTGACAACACGAAGTTGTAAAACACACCTCTGGAAAATAGCTCGTGTAACCTACGTGTGAAAAGTTAACATTTACAACCTCTTCCTCAAGAGAAGAGTTATCAGAACAAAGCATTTCGGAAAGATCTCGTATGTAATCTTGCGCGAGTCTTAACAGTTCTAGTTTGGTTAATTTTCGTTTGTTGTTAGTGCTCGGAATGGCTTTTCTCAATGCTTCCATGGCATCGTTTATGGCCTGGATACGTCGCCTCTCTCGGTTGTTAGCTCTGATTCTTCGCAAACGTGGTTCAAGGGGATTGTTTTTTGATGATTTCCTCTGGGGGTTATTAGAAATCCCTTGCTGATAAAACTGATCTTTATTCCTACTTCTCATCTCTGTCGAATCCATTGAAGGGACAGAAGGGCCGTCGCTTGGGCGCTGTCCCGAATTGTTACTTTCTTGAAAAAACCATTGCGTTGGAACTGTGATTTCTTCCATGGAGAAATCAGACTTCAATCTTTTTTCAGCAAACGTCCAACTTTAGATTTGCAGAATCTGTACCTGCCAACTTTGAAAAGAAAACGGAACGTAATTAGATATATAAACATAGCGAAGAAGGAAGTACATCGTAATTGCCCAAACGAAATCCCAATGAATTTGGCAGCTTCTCGTAAAAGAAAAAAAAAGGTTGGAATGAAACTGATTGATAACCTTAAAATTTTGTTCAACGTATTTTAAAACAAAGAAACTACATAGCCAAAGCAAAGAAAATGCCACTTACCCAGACTTAAAGTTTCAAATAGATGGACTTTTTTTTTAAATGGTGGTAAATATTTGAGTAACGTATTTTAGCGTTGAGTCCTTCCAACATTGTAAGGTGGCTTTTCATCCCAGATTAGTATTTATGGGGACGGAATAAAAAGGAAGGCTTCCCGACCAATCATGTTGGCGCCCTGTAAACCCGGTTCTTAGACACGGAGGTAAAGGGACATAAGAATTAAGAGCTGAACCAAAACATTTCCCAGCAAGACACAACAATTGTTTTGTAAGCACTGTTATTTGCTTTTAATAACTTTGCATTCGAGTTAGCGAGGTCCTTTCATTATGAGTGTATCGCCCATTGTTGGCTTTCGCCACATGTAAATCGTAGGTCAAGCATATTCCATTACCCTTAACCTGGCAACCACTAAAAAAAATATTTCTTTTAATTTGAAAAACCGCGTGACTCTTTGTGCTTTTAGTTCTGATGCATGTTAATGTAGAATGCTTATTTTGTTCTCCTATGGAAAAATTCCATCGCTAATTAAAAATATCTCGTAACTGACAGAGTTTAAAAGCCGAACTCTTTTCATCAGTAATATTGTTTCTCAATATCGTTTTGTGTAGCGATGCGCGCAAAGGTTATTCGTTTCTTTGTGATGTTCGTAGGTCGAGAAAGACGTTCTGCTCGAACAATGGCCAGATACGATCCCTGTGGCTAGAAATTAGACAGGTGGCGTCCTTGAATCTGATTGGACAATGCGGAACCCTAAAAGGCCGTGCAAAATTTCCCACGGTTGAAATAGAAGGTCATTTCAAGACACATGGTCGGAACAAAAGATCTTGAATAAGCACATGCTTTAGTTTAGTCTCTCATGTACAGTAGGTAAACAATGATCGTAAATTGACGAATTAGAAATGAAGACCTTTTGGTCATTTGAATGTGCAGGATTTTACGCCATCAAAACTTGATGACTTTAACTTAGCGAAACTTTATTTGTAATCGAAGAAGGCCTCGTCAAGTGAAGGGAATATATTGAAGAAAGAACCGGCAAAATTCAATCCTGAGTAATTGGCACGAGCCGGTCAATGGGTACAAGTGAGAATTAACGAATGGGACAAGAAGAAGGCAGCCAAATTAATGAAAAAATTGCTAGTATCTGGGAAAATCTTTTCTTTTACAAGCATAACCGAAGAGAACGTAGCGAAATTCAGCAAGAAAATACTTTTTATAACTTCACCGAACGAACGCTTACATGCACACAATATTTCTAAGCCTTTTAGGGTACTAATCTCGAAAATATATATTTCAAAACTCATGGCAATAGATATCTTTCAGTGTTGATTGAATTTGGAGGATTTGGTGCGACTTCAAGCAAAGGGAATAGCGTATTCCCTCTACTGACCTAGCTAACAAGGTATTGATTTTGTAAAGATAAATTGTCTGTTAACAGTGAGATTCAACAAGTTAAATTGGGACGACTGTTGCGAAAAAATGATTTTGTTTATGAAAATGTTTAGCATGCGTTTGCTGAGAGGCTGCGCGCTTCTAAAATTTAGAAGTTCTCTGCACGCTGATTAAAAGTCTAATCTTCAACAGGTTTACACTGCCACACAGGAATTTGACAAATCAGCATTAAAGGAATGTATCAATTTAGAGATATGGGGGTTCTGTTAAAATTGTTGAACATGTGGTGCTATATCCTTGGGCGAAAACAGATTGATAATAAATTTTAAAGAGAAATTAAAAGAGTTGTGTAATTAGATTGTTTTCAAGTAAACATTCATAGTGAAGCTTGTCTTTTCATCGTTCTTGTAAACCTTCCGTTTTTGTTTGCATTCCGTAACTTTGTGCAGGTTTAGTGGGCTAACTTGCTTCAAACAAACCTTTATCAGGACCTCACTATTCTATGATCCGAAAAGCCCAGGCAGACTGCACGAGACGGTTCAGTTTGTTATTATTCCACACTGTCATTCGGTTAAATAATTAGCCCACACTTTTTCACCAGCCCACAAAGCCAGTTTAAAACTCTTAAATTGGCTGTATGTCATTCCGGGGCAATTGACGTCCAATTAGTCATTCTGTTATATAATTCGCCCACACTTCTTCACCAGCCCACACTTTTTCATTGACCCGTGATTCCGCGGCTCTTGAATCATAATGTGTTGTTCTTATGCTTTCATATTCCGCTATGCGTTACACAGTGGTACTAGAGTACTGTTTCAGGAGGTATCGTAAGGCTTACTGCTTCCTCTTTGTTTACAAACAACCCGACTATTTCCCTAAAAGTAGTTCATGGCACTTTTTCATGATACAGATATGGCTGGTAGTCAATAATATCCTTAAGGAAAAACTGGTTTTTCCAGTTTTCACTTAATCGACCGTGCCGGAGGCCTATTCTCGTTTGAATGGTGATACTGAAGCAAAATAAATCAAATATCTTGGCAACGGGCTTAAAAATGTATACGTATTTTGCATCACAACTCAAGACTAACTGCGAACACCTGTGAAACACACAGACATAACGAGAGCTTATGCCTTTTACAACGAACCGATCAACAATCTCCATTTAAATGGTTGGCCCGCGGCTACTTATTATCCAGCGACTTTAGGAACTTAAAACACCTTGTACAGTACACATGAGCAGCTGTCATTTCAATACTTACCCACACCTAGCGCTTTCATCTACAGACTCCAAGATACTTGGGTTCCATCTTTTATACAGCATCAAAAAAAAGTATATATCTAAAATGTCAGTAGATTGTCGATAGCTAACATTTGAATGTTAGCATCTCACCGGGGGCAGTTTAGATTGCGAGCAGTCTCTCGTTTGCTCAAACATCCGCAAACGCAAACGCAGTTTTAAACCAGGATCATCTTAGCAGCATTTTAAAGAAGAGCGTACAACAAGGAACTGAATTACTGTTCAACCCCGAGGGGTACTCCCATAGGAAAAAGTCCGTTATGCTCATCGCCTCGTTTAGGGGCATAAATCTCGGATTTTGGACTCAATTAGGGTTCACATGACGAAACGCCACTATTTTTATCCGTTAAGGTTTCTTTTAGGGTTGCACTCAAAGGAACAACAAGCAAACGCTGTCATGTCCGGTTTTAGTGATACTTCTAGTGGTCAAATAAAGCTCGAGCTAAACACAGATTGGTCTCTTTTAGAGGTTTAATTCAAATTTTCCGACAAGTATCCCCCCGACCTTTTCACAAGGGTACCCCCCCGGGTGTCCAATAGGTGTCGTTTGAAAGGCCTCACGTCACACTCACTAGGGTTTCAGAGACACCTCAAAATTCTAAAAGCCCCTCTAAACTTGACTACTCACGACACTGAGAACTGTGATCAGGCGTTCTTTTTTTCGCCAAAGAAAAGAACACCTGATCGCAGGGTACGATGAGCTTATATTTCAGGTGAGGGATCTCCATTAAATACAATTTCCTTCTGTCAGAGCTACCTTGTTAAGGATAACAAAGGAAAAAACCGCCAGGTTTTCTTTTTTTCGATAACACAATTCTATGTAAGACGGGGTACTTCAAACATCATTTAATAAACCTACATACATAAAACCGTGCTCCAGTCGCTACAGTAATTACTAGTAATTACTATTGTGTACTACCTTCAATAAATAAATATTATTATTATTATTATTATTATTATTATTATTGTCATTGTCATTACCGGCCACAGTTTAGATATTACTTTTTCGGCTCCTTTTAGAAATGACCGACAACAACGTTACCTGTATAACGCACAACAGTACATATTAAAAAGTCTTCCTTCAAATCTGTTGACTAATTTATTCGGAGGGAGCCAGACTTTTACATTTAAGAGAAAGTAAATTGGTGGGCTGATATCCTCTTTCGTGAAATATATCTGACAGCTGAATATGGAAAGCACAGTTTCTCTCACATTTTGGGCTTTGCTAGGTTTGTTTGAGTTCAGAAAATGTAGTGTATGATAAACTGCACAAAAACAGCACGGAAGTACACATAACAAAAAACAACAACCGACCAAACAACGATCTTATTTTGCCAGATTTATAAAAAGAATTAAGGTAAGGTAAGGTAAAGTCTGCATACGAGCCAAGTGGCCCATCAGGCCGGAGCTTATCCCGGTTTCTGTAGCATGAAGCGACTAGGAGTATTTCTACTCCCCCCTGGATGGGATGCTAGTCCAT
>Ga0126338_10000799_pt1 | contig 18414 bp, 10 predicted proteins | sample OrbCmetagenome_2_FD_92529 | JGI IMG/M metagenome (GOLD analysis project Ga0126338, IMG submission 92529) | Coral microbial communities from Petempiche,Puerto Morelos, Mexico - Orbicella C C metagenome | ecosystem: Host-associated > Invertebrates > Cnidaria > Coral | place: Petempiche,Puerto... | reverse complement strand
GTATAATGGCTCTGCAAATCCAAAACCCTCTCATGTCCGCCCCCCACCCCCTCCCAAGGGAGGTACATTTGACATTATTCCCCACCGTGGGGCAGCTGGCGCAAAATTCCCCCTGGTGGGACCATGAGAAAAGTGTCAATGACCCACCCATGGGATAGCGTTATATTTTAAAAATTATATTTTATAGCGATATTGTCGTGTTGTGAGCGCTAATATAACCTGAAAAAAGCGTCTTCTATTTGGTAAGTAGCTTGCTAAAGTTTGATTTTTACTGTTATTCGTAAATTCAACTTTATGGTATGGTATTGTACGAAGCGTATTGAAATTTATTTGAACATTTTCAAAAATAATGCACACCAATCTCCACGGGTCTCCGAAAAGACAAACTCGCAAAGACGACGTTTGCAGAGAAAACTTATTGAGAGAAGGCTTAACCCTTTAAACGAAAATACGATGTTTTTATTACAAAGGTGTCAATAACTTACCTTCGAAGGTTTGGAATTGACAGTCATAAATCGCGCTTCGCGACATATTTAGTATCCATTTAAATTATCTAAAATTTAAGGTGGCTCAGAAACTTTCAAATCCCTTCACCAGTCTCCATGTAGTTCTTATAATTCTAGCTAGATGAACTTGATAATCGTATCAAGGACACATTTTGGTAATCAGGCCCTATACAACATTTTGACAGTAAAATACAAAAAGACACTATCTTTGACATCCTCCGTCGTGGTTGCTTATTAGAATTTCTTCTCATTACTCTTTCATGATACTTTGGCGCCATCCCGTTATTAAATCAGCAAAAATGCCGGGGTCAAATTTGAGTAAATTTCCAATGGCACGTGGAACCGCATTTTCCGCTGGACTGTACTGAATGAATGAAAAATGTTTTTCGAAATTTTCGAATAAGGGTAACCTCGCGAGTGCCCAAACTTTTCTATTTTTTGCCAGATATTTCAATCTCATTCCCTCCCGTTTCGAAGATCGAGTGCAATCTCGTTCTCATGGTTGATCCGAGATCCTCTTCATAACCGCCATCTAGAAAGAAAGTATCTTTTACAACTGCATGAAAAAAGAGTAGGCACGTGATCAGAATGATTGGCAAAATTGTGCATTGCACAAAGAATCATAAAATCGAAGTTACGTTTTAACACCGAAATTGGGAATCTATACATCTTTTAATAAGTTGTTAAACTTTCCCTCCCTCCCGTCAGAATTACATTGAAGCGAATGCCACAGTCTTAAAAATTCACAAATTTCAAATAATCAACCGAAATAACTTCACAAAAAGTAGTCGAGAAGATGGAAAAAAGAACGGGAAAGATCATAAGCTCGAAGTACGTTTTGAGCGTGACTACGTTTTGGATTTAGCTTGGTAAGCCCTCATGTCAACATTCAAATTCTCCCGACCCGTTTGTACGCAATTCTTATATTTGATAGCAAGGAGAATTTAATTACATATATTACGACAAATTTTCCTTTTTGTTTAGGAAGTTTATTCTCATGACCCTAATGTGTTGCTTTGAATTGTTGAGGATTGGTTAATACATATAATGCATCTCATTAAAATGCTTCGCGAAAAAGCTCGCGAAAAATAACCACTCTACAAAGCATAAGCTACCTTTGCTCGATAACTCTATGTAAGTAGCAGATCCTGGCGACAGTAAAATGTAGTACGGTAAGGTTACACGGGGAAATATTAATAATAGTTTGCAGTATAATTCGGTGGATTTTTCAGCGTTTTGTATTCAAAGTTTCCTGTAAGTCAGCTTGTTCACTTGGGTATAAAATTTCTTCAACCAAAGTATGTCATTTCATATCAAATAAATAGAAAAATAAGCATTGAAATTTTTTGCTATCTGTACAAGAAGAAGTGAAAATGATTATCAAATTGAAGGTTCATCAAGTGAAAGTACCATTAAAGTGTAAACTTCTTGTAGTCTAAACAGTCATGCAATAATTCCATACATAATACATAGAAAAGGCTAATATGTACATAACAAAACAATCACTACTACCATTATCTATCCCTCTCTTTGGTCAAGAGTACATAACCGGGAGAGTCACCTCCCATACAGTGTCTTTGGATCAACCTTTGTACAAGTTGGGTTATTTTTAGAACGGTTTTCCCGCCAATTTTGAAGGTTCAGGAAACAGCACCTTTTTCGGTCGAACTCCATCTGATAGATTTCCCAGGACCCCAGGTTTACGTCAGAATTGCTGCTAAGCAACATGACGTGTCGTCATGGCGACCAAACTTGTCGCCTACTACCATCAGGACAAGACAGAAAAATGACGCTTGTTTCCCTCTTTGCAAGATGCCTTCAACGAGACACAAAAAGTTTTAGCTTCCTCAGTAAAATATCGACTGTTCCTTGGTGTTGTTTAGTTGCGTTTCAGAACTGCGATTTGTTGTTAGGGCGTGAACAGTCGCCGTGAACTTTCCGTAACTCGCGACACCAAGAAACAGTCAAAGTATTTGAACACTAGCATTCTCCAAAGCTTAATGGAAGTGTTTAGGCACTTTAAACGACCCCCTATCAGTGTCTACTATCTAGCCCCTAACAGTTAAGTACACTGTTCTCAACACGTCACTGGACCAAGCTCTTTCCAACATCCCTCAATTTGCCAGTGATCTCTTCAATCTGACTAGATGTGATCAAGTTGAAGTCGTGCAGATTTATAAGGTGAAGCAGAAAATTCCTTTCCAAGTTCTTTTCCTTGAGTTCTTGGCTGTTTTTGTCGATGAACGAGCGACAAGCGTCGATTACTTGGAAGTCGGCAATGTAACTAAAACACAGAAAAAAATTCAACAAATATAGATAGATACCTTTTTTAACCAGTGTTTCTCATTCAGTGCATACAACGTATAAACATTTGTTTTCATTTCTAAAGAAATAACGTGTTTAACTTGCCTAACCAATCAGAAAACAGGTATTGTCTGTTTCTGGCCTATCAGGGACGACGTGTAACTTGGTTTGTTGGATTTTTCCCGCGCTTTTCATAGGCTACGCGATTTTAGCCAATCAGGTACGACATGCGTTCCGACAAGCGTGAGTTTTCCGGCGCTTTCCCAGTGGTAAAGTGTTTTCCAGTTCAACGGTTGTATCACCGAATCGACAGAACCCTCAAAGTAAAACTTGTCACTGAGGTGGGTAACGCAACAAGGGCGGTCAACACTGGAAAATGTTACGACGGATTGCTAAACACAACCTTGAAAATCCGCATTAAATTTAAAATACCTTCGTTCTCTTCTACAGTATTTACGACAAGATAAAACAAAATAGACGAAACAAACTAACGTAATTAACTATGAACATCATTCTCTCCTTCTGTTGTATAACAGCTAAACCTCGTTGACTTCTCGGTAAAACACAACAAAACGTCTGACTACACGTGAAAGTCAACCAACCTGTTCTTCATCAAATGAAGATTCCAAAGTTTCATCAGCTGTTTTTCTCCGTCATTCACGTCCGTAAACTCGTCGATTAACTGAAAACGAATTAACACAACAGGGTCTTTAAGAGACACACATTAGTGTAATTACAGTAACTACAAATTAGAGTAAGTACAGTCAGGTTTCTGCAGAAGGAAGTGACAAACAATATTGCTTTTCTCCCTGTATAGCTGTAACATGTCAATAGAGATCAGGTTACCGCCCAGCTTCTTTTCAAGATTACTTCCTTATCAATGAATTGGTGGCTACTTTCTTCCCGGGAAGGAGGTAGTCTGTTCACAGTCTATCTATTCTTCTTGAGATCGTCTAGGGTCTGGGTGCGAACAAACCAAAACCGCGTGTAACTGAACGAGCGCGAACGCAAAAGGGTAGGGGTGTGCACTCGTTTTGGCCCGCTCACTTCGCTTAAACTGTATGACGAAGGAAAAACGGCTACGGACAAACTAGGAAAGAGGGAAGAGGCACTGAGAAAGTGTAGTGCACTGATCAGGAATACCAATCACAAGGGCAACTGTTAAGCTAAAATTCTCGTCCTCTGAATCTAAAGTCTGATTTAATGATTAGTTTGAAAGGAGACCTTCGTGTTGCATTATAAAAAGTTAACAAGATTGCCACCGAAAATAGTTGTTTCTTTGGGTGAATTAGTTTTAACTCCATCAATAAAGTCCACCTGAATTGTCTTGACTCTCATCCATTCTGGGATAGTCTCGTCTTCACTGTCTTGGTCCTTCTCCGTTGTTCTGATAGGAAGGGTTGTCTCTGAATGAAAGTACATCCTAAAGAGAAAGAGAAGAGCAAACTGTCCGTCACGCGCAAATCACGTGCCACTACAACGGCATCAGGTACCTTAGCAATGCCTCTGAAGCGCGCAAGAAAAGCGCTAGAAAGCATACATGTGAACAAGGGAACCATAACATAACTTGGAGAAAAATAAGGTAAAGAATGCTTACGAGCCAAGTGGCCCATCAGGCCGGCGCTTATCTCCTGGTTCTGTAGCATGAAACGACAAGGCGTATTTCTACTCCCCCCTGGATGGGATGCTAGTCCATCGCAGGGTTACCCCCAGCATTAAATTCGCCAGTACCCATTTATACAGCAAGGTGGAGAGGGGCAATGTGAGAGTAAAGCGTCTTGCCCAAGAACACAATCTGGAGACGAGCGGACTAACCATGAAGCAATCGCACCTCCCATGGAGAAAAACAAAGACATCATCTAATGTTGAACCAGCCACTGTCCAATCAAGAACACCGGACAAAACAAACTGCAGAGAATGAATTCCTGGTTGTAGCAACTAAGGTTTGATTAGGACTTCACCTTCACTGGAAATTTAAAGATGGATATACTGATACCTATGATGTCCGTTATAGAAAGGTCTGCTGCCATCAAACTCGCCGTCATCCGGTTCCAAGAATTCCGACAGACTTTCTCTTCGTCGCTGGGGTCTGAAAGACAATGACTTTTTCTTCAATTTAAAGGTAATTTTGTGCGTGGCCAAAGTAACTCAAAATACCGCGAATCTCTGCACATCAGAATGTGCAGAGGAGTCTATGAGAACGTTGTTATATGGTATTTTCTCTGCAATGTAACGCCTTTATTCTAGCCAATGACAGGTAACTAAATTCAGCCGTATTAACGGCTGGTTGTAGTGATGAAGATAATCTCTAAGAAGTAGTCGTAATTATGATTTACCTGCTTTGTGGGGTTCCACCAATATCAAAATTCCAGATGACTGATTATTTTACGTTATTATGATAGAATAGATATTGTTATAGAATAATTTTTTAGAAAGATACAAAAATATACTCGAAGATAAATCTCCAAAAGTGTCCTTCAGGCAAAGGATCAGGATTTTCGATTTTTCGAGCCCGGCCGGCGATTTGAACTCTATATTTCTAGTCAGGGTCTCTTATTAAATCACAAAATGAGACTGCGTTACAATGACGTTGTAGAAGAGGATTGCGTTACCTCCAGACCATGACATGTGTATTTGCCACTCTTCTGCACGGTCCCTCCCGACTCAGAGCGTAACCTAGCAGATCGTTCATGTCCTCGGGTTTGCCATCGTACGATCCATCGTAATTCTCGTTCACACTAACATCGATTCTCTCTCCTTTACTGTGAGGCTGAAAACAAAAAAGAAGGGATTACTCACGTATAGACGGGGAATAGGTTGACGGCAAAAATAAACGTAATACGTAGACCAAAGGAGCTTGATTTAACGTTTCTTGTCGTGCTCTCAACTCTTCTCAGTGAGACGCCTAAGATTCAACCCGAAAAGCTCAGGTCGATGACCGTGACGTTGCAACACCGAGATCCGTATGTCTCTGATTGGTTGATATTTGCGCGCGAAAGCTCTTAACCAATCATACAGCCGTAACAGGTGTCAGGGTTACGGCCCTTAAAGGAGCTATGTCTCGATTTGCGCATCTCGAAAAGTTGAGCCTAAATTTTTCAAGTTCGTCGTTTGTAATCCGTGTTAATCTTCACCATCCATGACCATCCTTGTTCCTTTATGGTTTATTATTATCTCTGTGGAGTTTCTTTATCGCAGTGAACTATTATTTTCTGATTTCCTTCAATTTAAAGGTAATTTTGAACGTGGCCAAAGTAAGTCAAAATGCCGTGACTGAGCTCCTTCAATGACCTGGCCACTAAACTGATCTCTGGAGAATTACGTCATTAGGTGGAATTTTTCCTTTCTTTTCGTTCACGTTAATCACAAACTAAAGTTTTGGCCAAAGGGATGTCCGCTGTACCATCAAAGCGCTACAGATATCAATGTATGCTTACTTAAAGTGCTCATGAAGATACATGTACTTACAGCATAGGTGAAGATGAAACGTCGGTGACAGAGTTTGAGATGTTTCAGCAAGCTGTACAGCCTACGACAATCGATAGAGCACCAGGGGCAGTACAAGTCCTCGCGAGCCTCCGTCTGTTGCCGCGTGTTGTTGTTGTAGATGAACTGGTAAAATATTCGCTGTTTCTTTCTATTTTCGTTATTCCGAATAGCTTCTTCGGCGGGCGAGCGGATGTCGTTTGTGGAAGCTACGTTCTGACTGGTCAGCGGTGCACGAAGCGGAAGTGACGTTGGGCGCCTTGGAGGCCGCGCCAATGGAGTGCCCGACCAAGACAGTTTAAACTTTAGGGTGGGGCCGTACGCAAACACCTCGAAAGGACCCATCTGTGAAAAGAAAGAATTTGATTTGAAAATCGAGCTTGGAAGGTCAACGAAACGAAAACAGCTGAAAGTTCGCCCCTTGCTTCAGCGAGAGAAAAAATTGTATTTGGAAGTTTTATCTCCGCCTTTGTGTACTTCTCACACCCGAAAATTAAATTCTAGGAATTACCACCTCAGCTTCAAAATGGCTATTCAATGGCTTCTAGTTCTTTATCGCCTTCAAATCATAGTGGCCGCGTCTCTTCTCTTGAACTGAATTTCAGTGGCTGGAACCGCTTGGTGTATCACAGCACTAAACTAGATTCCGCAATTTTAGTTCAGTTTAATTTCCACAGTAATAAAATTGGTAAACCTAATCCAGGAATCAAAACGGATCTGATCTTAGAAATTTGGCTTCCCTTAAACTACGAGTAATCCGTCTTATGCTTAGTCCATCGTGCGTGGCGCGAAAGAAAACCTCGAGGAAACATGGCCGCGCGAGATCCTGCGGGCGTGAATCGCGCTTAAGGGCCCACTAACCGATTTATGCGCGCGCTCGCGCGCGTTGCTAAGGAGGTGAAATTTCACTTCCGTTTACTTACGTCAGCCTGAGCGCGGAAAATAAAAACAACTCGATAACTTGCAAATTCGCTAACATTTTAGATGTTTTTCTTTGTGTTTCACAAAATGCAAAGTAAAAAAAGTACAAGCAAAGACAAAATAAGAGAAAGACAGAAAAACAAGAGTAATAGAAAGAGAAAAACTAACCCCGTGTGGATTTGTCTGATCTTACCAAAGTGCGCTAGTAGTATAAATTGCGCACGCGCTGATAAGGTAACTTCCAATATATATCGGGCGCACTTCCGGTTTCTTTGAATGCTAAAGGAAACGCGGTTTTTCATTAAATCCAGCCTTTTTCGACGGATTTCGATTAAAGCCAACGTTGGAAAGATAGCTATGCATTCCTTTTTCCAAATCATGCTTTTTTCAGAAAATTACGAATTTTTTAATATTTTGAAATTCTCCCAAAATCTGACCTTTTAAAAATGAAACAAAAGCTATGCATAGCGTAATGAGGATTTAAATTAAAATATTAAATCAATGAAAAAAATCCCGATAGAGTACTTTGCCTGGGAGCCTTTGCGTTTTTTCAGTATTAGTTACATGACCATGGGTGTGGCCTGATGACGTCATCACTAGTGTTACGATCATGAAAAAGTTAAAACACATGAAATAACTCTGAACTAACTAAAAATGATGAGGCTATATGAGAATAAATTTTCCTTAGCAACGGCTCGAAAAGATCGGTTAATGGGCCCTTAAAGAGTACTTCGTGCCACGGATTTCACGCGGCCATTTTTTCCTCGCGGTTTAATTACGGTCACGATCGGTGGACTAAGCGAAAGAGGGACTACTCGTAGACTAGGCTTCCCTGGGCTTCCTTGCCTTATACATTAATATTTTGTAAATATATTTATACATGTAAATGGCAAAAAATAAACAATAAAAAAAATAAACAAACATTGCATGTTATTGGAAACAGCTTCAATTTAATGTTCCTGTGCAGTGTTACTCACCTGTCCTTCAAACACGTTCTCCCACGAGGTCCTGTTAGACAGTATTCCCTTCTTCCTGCCAGGTCTCTTGTGCTTCTCGCTCAGTGCCAGTTCATAATCACCGTCCGTAAGCAAACAGTGCTTGTTATTATCAAACACGATCAGTTCTGCCGTGTACACTGTGTGCTCTGTCTCGCACGAGTTCGAATTTTCCGACACATTGCCATCATCCCACTCCCCCTGGGGACTGCCTCGAGCGACTCTACGTCGTTTCGGAGGGGGCTCGTCTGGGGTAAGATTGTCGTTAACACCTGTGAGACGGATTAAGAGACGTATTGTCACCAAGACGGAGTGAAGAGAAATTGAAAGCGTCCTCGTACTGGATATATCGTCTTTAAGCCTTGCACTTAAATGAAAAAAATCGAAATTTTATTTTTACCATCTTGGAAAGAAAGCTGCTATTTCAAAGGTCAAAGAGAAACTCTCGCAAAAGTTCAATTCGTTGTTAATGAAACAAATTTTGGACGCTTTGCAGACCTATCAGAAGAACACTTGTCGGTAATTATTTCCTTCCAGAATTTCGACTTTCTCTTCAACACCCAGTAATTCAAAAGGCAAGTGGTGTGGTAGGCAGCATGTGAAGGTCTATCGCAAAACATACCGTTCTCGTCAGCGGCTGCATCTGCAATGAATTCGCCTGCCTTCTTTTTCTTCTTTCCTCTTTTCGTAACGCCTTTGTTATTGACGCGGTAAGGCACGCTAACTTGCAGGCTCAGAATACACGTACGACTCGTCTTGCCGCTCTTGAACGTGCCGTTAGGAACAGAAACACTAGCGGATGGGGAGACTGGTAACAACTGAGAACGAGGGTTGAACGGAGCGGAACCTTGGCCGAGTGGAACTGTTAATACCTGTGATTCACTTTCCTGTACAAGAAAGATAGGCAACTAGTAAGCAAAACCCTTAGTTTTTAAAAAAATCACTTACAGTCGAACCTCCGGTTGACACAACCTCTCGTAAGCGACCACCTCTCCTCAGCGACCAGCTTTCCAAAATATCAAAAGTTTGTAAGTCAAATCAGTATATTTTGAACCTCTTGTAAGCAACCGTATCCACTTTTAGAGTTAAAAGCGACCGCTTGACAGATAATAGAGCGAAAATTGGATAATAAGGTGTTGTAACATTATGCATTCCTGGGTAGTACAAGAGACGGAAATTTCCCAATGGGAAGTACCGGATTTTTTTCGCGAAACTGACTTTTCACCTGAATAAAACATTTTAGACATGGTTAAGTCCGTCTGCAGTTACCAAATGCTAACGAAGCAAAATTTTGATCCAATATGGTCTAAGCCCTCGTAAGCGACCACCTCACGTAAGCGCTTACGGGAGGTTCGATTGTATTTTGAAGCAGAGATACAAGGAAGTAATCAAACTTGAAGGAATGAGTGATTCGTCTTCACAAAGAATTCGTTAGAATACTAATGTTAGCTGATTGTTACGAAATACTTACCGCTGCTAAGCAACTTCTCCCGCGATTATCACTGGCTCATTCCGAAGAAGGCACTCGTTTCCAATGATTTATTTTGATCAGTTTTGAATCGAAGCGTAATTTTGCGTCCTATGAGCAGTCTCTCCTTTCCTTCGTAGGTTGTCACGCAAGATGGGCAAAAAAGCGAGCGGAAAACGGGACGAGCCTCCGCCTCGTGAAGAGCCTTAGCAATCTCCCGCGATAATCACTGGCTCACTTCGAAGAAGGCACTCGTTTCCAATGATTTATTTCGATCAGTTTTGAATCGCAAGGTAATTTTGTAGACTATAAGCAGTCTACTTTCATTAGTAGGTTGTCACGCAAGATAACCAAAAAAGCGAGCGGAAAACGGGACGAGCCTCCGCCTCGTGAAGAGCCTTAGCAACTTCTCCTGCGATAATCACTGACTCACTTTGAAGAAAGCATTAGTTGCCAATGATTTATATATCAGTTTTGAGTCGCAAGGTAATTTTGTGTCCTATAAGCAGTCTCTACTTTCCTTCGTACATGTAGGTTGTCACGCAAGATAGGCAAAAAAGCGAGCGGAAAATGTGACGAGTTTTTGTGGATCCAAAATTATCAGCTGCTCATAATTATACGGCATTTACCTTTGTGTTGCTTAAAATAAACAAATTAACATTCATAAAACTACTCCCAGCCCTACGTTTTTAAGTTGGTCCCTCAGTTCTGGTTACTAATTACACAATTGAAGTTACCTTCCTCCTCTTGTGACAGACTTTCACGAGCAGCACATCAACCTTGATAAAATCTTCCACCAGTAATGTGCTCTTCTTGTTGTTTGAAAGGTCACCATTCACTGCAGAACGCGGAAATAAACGCCATGAGTACACTAAATAGTATGCAAATTAACAGACACTGTAATTTTTTTTTCGCATCTAGCCAACGTGAATGATTGAAGTTTCTGCACAAAATTGCCTCGCATCCACGTTGAGTTTTAATACAAATAAAAACAATTAACCTTGAAGGGGGCTATTTACGGTGACGTTTTCGCGAGTTGCAAGGACAAAACGAGAATTCCTCTTGTTTGTTAGCTTACTGTGCATTGGGATAGAGCGGTTTTCAATTGAGTGTCAAAAGTAACCGGGCAATTACTATGGTTTTGGTTTTACTACGGTTTGAGATTGGCCGAGTAGTGTAGTAGGTTTTGGTTTCACGATACTGAATTGAAAACCGCCCTAACAGAGGTGCATGTGCTATAAATTACCTGGACCAGATCCATGGAAAAAACCCGTAAAGGTGAGATTCATGTAGCCACTGCTCTCACTGAAAATTGAAAATAAAAAGTTGATGCGGTAATACACGAGAACCTGTAATCAACCTCAGTGTAACTTTAAAAAAAAATTCCAAAGTCTTAAAAAATTGTTTTTACAGTTGCCAAGCTACAATGCCTGAATAATATAAGTTCTTTACTTTTAGTCACTTGACAGAATATTTCAGGGTCAAGGCAGCTACAGTGGTACACTCTAGCAAATGTCAAAATCAGTTGTGGTTCACACAGCATTATTTGTTACTAAGTAGTGTTTGTGGTGCTTTGAAATTTACTAACTATTGTACATAATAATTATTGTTATAATCTAGTGATACACTAATGTACTGTTATGATTGGTCTGTAGTGCATAACAGAATTTTAATTCTGACTTCTTAGGTTGAGTTGCAGAACAAATGTCCTAAAAGTTAAAACTTTTACGAAATTTGTGCAGCAAACGAACCCAAGCATTTCCTTCTCCAAATACTTAAATTCATTCCCAGCACTCCAAACTGCTTTAGAATTAATTCTCTACTCTCAAGCTTCTAATATCAGTACTACATGTATATTCGCAATTAAAACCCTCATAAATGACTCTCTTAATTCTCTGCTTGAAAATGTGATCTTGTAAGGAAAAAATAGATGTCAATCTACTAATCTTGCATTTGGCTAGATGTTGATTCTTCACTGTTGCAATGACTCACTGATTGTTACAAATTAGTTACATATACATTAGCCAGAGATCAGTTGAGGAATCATACACCATTTAGCCGCAAAGAATCATTTGGTTCACTTTTTTTTCTACACTACACCTTTGAATTGTTTGTTTATTTTGAGTCTGATAGAGAGATTCATGAGAGACAATCTAAGGTCAAAATGGTTCTAACAATCTACATGTATCATCTAATACTAAATTGACGCAATTAAAGATCTTGGCCTACTGTTCAGTTTTATATGCAGTCATTCTTTCAATGACATTGTACCATAAAGGAGAAGTTAATTGGGTAAAATCTCAGTTTTTAAAAATAATATTTATTTTGTCTGTTTAGCCAAATGCTTACATTAAATAATTCAAAACCTATAATGAACTGGTCCAATGAAAGATGCACGGATTACATTACCAGAACAGCAAACCACCAAATGTTGCATTTGGTTGGTCACATGTGCTTAAGATTAGTGGGTATTGTTTGGTTAGGTTGGCACTCAGAGATTTCATTTAACACTTTGAGTCAGAGTGAAAGGCTAAGAACTCTTTTCAACTAAGATGATAAAAGCAGCTGGGCAAAACTGCCTTCAAAGGTAATGATTTTGCCCTGTGCCAATCCTCTAATGAAACCTCAGCAGGGTACTGCCTATAAGAAGAAAGCAAGTAAGGCTTCATAATCATTACAAATATACTAGATGTGATGTCAGTGGTTGAACTGAAATTTAATTGATTGAAGAAATGTGCAGAAGAAAGTCATAATTTTCCACAACACTTGCTACATGTAAGTGATTGAATGTTTTAATATTCCCATCTGTTCTGTGCCAGTATGTGTGGCTGTGGAAATTGTAGAGATTCAAAATATTTTGTTAACCCTTGTTGAGCAGTTTATGTGCTTCTAATTTCTAAGTTTGTGTGTAAATTATGGGCAGTACTCCTATGTGTTAAGTACTGTTTATTATGCTGTACAGAGTACTCCTAACTTAAAAGATTGTGGATGAAACCATGAGACCATTCAAATGAGGACTATTGAGCAGCACATTCATGCACTTAATTCTGATTTTGATAGTAACATGCAGAAAGAAAGCTTAGTGGTGTCTTCCTTTTTGATTACTCACAGAGGATCCCCTACATCTGACTTGCTGCTGTCACTCTCAACTTTCTCCAACATGTTGTCAAGCTTGAAACTTTGTCTGCAAAGAAACATATACAACATTATCATAGAACTAAAGAGCTATGGGTGTTAAATATCATTTACAGCATTAAATACACCACAAAGCCTTGAAAAGATGGGTATGCACTATTATGTTGATGTAACTCACTCACAAAGCAAGGTGTTTGTGTTGCAAGTGTGAAGATCAAGGGAAAAGGTGACTCAAAACTTAATAACAATACTGCAATACCATATCTAAGAAGACAAACAACAGGAGAAGGAAAACTAGTTATCAGAGAGAATTGAAATGGATGACAAACAAATAAGTGACTAAACACTGAATGTGTTCCTTTCTTGAAATCCATTTTCCTATGTGTTTTAAAACCACATGGTCACAATTTTAACCAGTGTTTAATGTTCTGATGTTTTCTCGACCTTGTTTGAGTTATATTGGTTTTCAGTTTCTACAACCTCCCGTGCCCCTTAAAACATGTATCTAATTGAAAGATCTCTCAACTTGGTCTAAAACTGATCACAGACAAATTACAAAATATAATTGGTGCATTTTAGTGCTACAAAATGTTTTAACATGTTCTGGAAGCCAACAGTTTTCCTGTACTCGGGTGTTTAGATTTTTCCACTAAATATTTGTAACCAATGAATAAGTTACTTTGTATTTGTGTCTATAATAGAGGCTCTTACAAAATGTTCCAATAAAGACATTTTGGAGCAGAAATATACAAATTGATGCTGCAAACATAGCCATGGCTGTCAAAAGCAATTACAATATGCTGAATTCAGAGATATGTTTTACTTTGTTCTTTTATACTTGATATTACGTTGACTGTCAGTTGAAAAAGTATTGTTAAATGTTACAGGGATAATATTATTTGTTACATAATTTGATGACTAAGATGTATTTGAAAGTGTTTATGGCAGATGCTGTTTAAGACAGCGCTAACAAAATATCCCTCTGAATGGCTCTTGGGACAACCCTTCCAGGATTCCAACCTGTGTGTTCGAAAACCTTTCATACTCTATGGAAGATAGTTTCACAAGTGCGATTTCTTTGTGAATGAAATACACAGTTTTGGTCCTTAACTTTAATTGAATGAAAAGTACAGTACTTAGAGGACAGTTACATACTTTCAATACAGGAATGTACAACTTTATAAATCATATTCATTTATACTACAATATACATGCCACAACTACCTTTTGTAAGAAAACTGTTACAATACTCCTACCACCAATATTTCTGTCATTTTTGAGGGCAATAATTTATATGGATCTAATTTGTTAATTCAACCAGTATTTGTTTCATTGAGCACACATTCTAAGGTTTGATTTCAAAATTTCTGATATTTTACATTGAAATATGTCTCGGAAATTTGGAAAAGTCTTAATTCCCAAAGCACCTGAAGATTCACCAAGTACGTAGGAATCCTGATTTTATGAACCTCCAAGGGAAATAAAAATTGGTTAGAAAAATCGGGTAGTTCGAGAAATTGGGGGTAAAATTCTGTGTTTGACTGAGGAAAGGGAAACTGAGCAGTTCAAGAAACCAGAACTGCACTGCATCTGTTTGAACTTCTTCACTCCAGCACTCTTCTCTTGTGTACATACAGTTTCTGTCCATCTGTTACTTGTCTCTCTGTATGTCTGTATGTCTGTGTGACAGTGAAACTACGTATTTTTTGATGTCTTTTTCCCATTTTTGTTTTAATGATACCCTTGTCTGTAGCTCGCAGACAGGTTAAGTGAAATATATCGCTCAACAACTACATCTTCACAAAACGAATTTATGAACGTTTTCCTTTTTTCATACACATTGTGTGTATTTTAGAATAATGTTACGCCTAATAGGTCACTATAAAATCTATTAATCAAATTCACAAGGTGGGGGATTGTACAACAAAGTGTTCTTTCTCACAGAGGAAGATGGGCGGCATGCTTCATTTTATGAGAATGATTACAGAGAAGATTAAGTAAAAATTATTAAACAACACAAACACGTGTCAAACGAACCACACGTGTTGAGTCTTTGTTTAAAAGTCGTAAGAAATTCCAAAAAGCTGGACAACAACGGTATCTGCTACCTAATAATTTAACATGCAGAAACATAAAACCATCTTCATCTGAATGAATTGTCTTCCGTGGAAAAGCAATGAAGGCTGCGATCCTAGTTTTAGATGTACACTAACCGTTTCTTGGCCGCCGGTCTGGTTCGTCGATGCTTCATGTAGGACAAAGTGCGATGAAGAAATACCGGCTGCAACAAACATTTTAAACAGTTAGCACATCGGCTTGATTCGCAATCTTGTAAAAAGATAAATTCTGTTTCAGTTAGTGTAGTTATACTACCTTTCAAGGTTTTCTATCGACTGCAAATAAATGCGATTTTGGGAGTACACAAAGACAAATTTGCTTTGCATTTTGTCGGCTTACACCATCTTGGAAGGAAGACAACAAAGTCGTGCCTTCACTCGCTAGCACAAAATTAGATCAGGGAAAATACTACCTACCGCAACAGCATTTCTTGTTCGAAGAAAGCGATAAATTTGTGTGGGTTCTGAAAGCGGAAAATCGAGAAATTACAAGTCAAGAGCGCTTTGACTGAACTGAATGAAGCGAAAGACCGTGTACTTCGGCCTGCCGAAAACAACAAACCTACTTTCAAAAGCTTGAAGAAATAATTCATGATCTGCCCGCAGTTGCTCGAATTTGGTCTTCTTGGGACTCGGATAGATCACGTCAGCCTTTTCACTGGTCATTTTCGCTGGATCTTCCAAGGTGCACGGAGAACAAACGGCAAACTCTACTCGCCCTTTCACTTCCTGGCGTTTGAGAACCGCGCGAAATGCACGCGAACAACGACCGCAATACATTGTGGGTGATTTTGCGCGAACCCCGTGCGCTGCCAGCAAGAAGTCCAATATACTCCGATCCTCCCCTTGTCGGCTGTCCCCTTTCACGTCCTCGCAAAATTGTCTTGAGACAAAGACCTTTTGGTGTGCGTTGTAACTTTTGTACACGTCTGGGTAGAGATATTTTCCCTGTTGCTACATATTGTGATTTACCTCGGTCACTCGAGAGTGCGTTCTCAAATAAAGCTGTTAGAGTCGCATTTAGGCCGTGCTTTGTTCCATAGGCCGGGTGAACCACATTAGGTTGGTTGCCACTTTTTATTTTTGCACAACCAAAGTAATACTTGTCTAATCTCGTACCCTGATCTCTCTCTTACCGTGGGAGATCTGGGTTCAGATTAACACGTTTCCCGAGCAAATGACGTACACGCGCAGTCTTTTTTAATGAGCGCGCGCTTTTTCAACAAAGATGGCAATGCAATTGTTACGTCACTATCAGAGAGCAGAAAAGTTTCCGCTTGGTAGCAAACTAAAGCGTACAAATCTGCATATTAGTAAAAAGCATTTGATTAAAGCAAAGAAAAGCAAAATGGTTTCTTCCCCTGTTAAGAACCAGCTGGAATCTACGTGGAGTTTACCTGATAAAAGGAAAGCTGTATTGACAGATTGCAAAGACAACTTCAGGAACTCGAGAAACGAGTCGATAAGTACATTGATGACTTGGACAATGTGGCAGACTTGTGCGAGCAAGCAAAGGCTGATATAGACAGGTTCCAGCTGAAAGCCAAAGTGGAAAAGGAGATAGTGAAGAAAGATGCAGAAATGCAAGCTAAGCTGTACTCAGCCGTTAAAGAGCTTAACGAAAAGGTGAAGAAAATGAAAGAGAAAGATACGAAAGTGCATGCGCAGGAAGACAGAGTGCCAGAAGCTTTAAGACACAAGTGCTCGAGTGTACCACTATATCAAGATTGGTTGGGCCTTGGTATTTGACAGTGTAGCAGCTTATGCGCTGTTTAAAATTACAAAACCATTCTTTTTCTGAAAACCTTTGAAGAATTTTTACTGACAATTAACAGGACAATTCAACGAGGAGACAAAAGATGACAGAGATTGTGAACCGCGAACAGTTTTATAAGTAAATGTAAATCCCTGTAAATTGTAACTACTGTAATATATGGTCAAAGTTCGCAGTCTTTTGAATGCTTCCCGGAAAATTAATGATAACAGTATATACAAATAAAATTATTTTTGCTTAATTATTTCCTACAGCAACACAGAGCTCTCTATTTGGAAAAAAGAGGACTTTTTTGATTTTCCTGTTCAGTAACGTTACTAATTCTACTCGTAAGGTACGTTGGCATTACTTCGTGCTTCCTTCTTTCTTATTCTTTGGAGCCTAAATTAATTGTGAAAATATCATAATTAAAGGTGTCTTGCAGAACTGGGCTACAAAGTCACGAAATGGCTTCATTTCTTAAACTCTTTAATTATTTCTCGAGCAAGAGTTTTTCATTTTGTTCTGTTTTTGCATTACATTACAATATTAAGACATTGCATCTTGGGAAGATAACAATTACCAGGTTTGTTGGCAATGGGAGTGTCAAAGGAGGAACAAACGTTCCTAAAATACGAAAATGGAGCGTAACGGCAAATATAAAATAAAGCCGAGAATTATAGAGACCTCCACATTGAACAAAATATTTCTGACACAACAAGGCTGCGCAGTTCGTTAAAATTATAACGATGGTAAACGTCATCCTTTAGATAAATATCTATACAGTGAAAAGCGCAATTTGGTTAACAGCGTTGTTCCTCCAACCAGTCAGGAACAATATGATAGCCAAAGATCTTGACTCGACTCCCGCGCTTTGTACCAGTTGCATCTTGTTTCGAGTTCAGGTAAAATCGTTACGTTGTGTGTTTTGTGGTTCTTTCTTTAAAATTATCCTTGTAATAAGCATGAGGCAATTAAGAGTTACAATCGCCGGATCCACAAACACTGAAACAAATGGATAGTGACTCAAGACGTAGGGTAGCCTCCTACGGATGACGCACTTTGGGCTCCTCGCGGGAGGAAGATTGCGTGACGAGCCAGAGAGCCTCTGTGTAGGAGGCTACAGTATAGTAGGCGTATGCTACCCAGAGCCAACCCACTTCTTAGAGGGTAATTTTTTCTACTGCTTCGTAGTCCAGTGCTTGAACTCTCCTTTTCTTCGCCCTATATAGGGATGAACCCAGGCGGACGAAAGGAGAGTTCAGGATAACTTAAATGCGCATGCTAAGGACGAGCCAATCAAAAATTACTAGACCCCAACCTTCTGATTTGATGTAAACAGCACGAACAATACGCGTGCCAAGTCGCGCGTACTCGGGAACTTGATTTTTCAGCCATTGCGGAAAAGGAACAATCATGGAAACTCCAACGGCGGAAGACAATATATGAAAATTACTGTAGGATTTCAGTGCTCGTCAAGAAAGGGTTTTCCAAAACTCGCCGTTATTGTCACGAAAATTGGAGAAAAAAGAGACGCTGGAAAATATCTGGAAAATAACTACGACAACTATTGCAAACCATTTTTCGCGGCTAATTCTTCGCGGCTTGGGAGGCGCGGTGGCCTCATGGTTAGTGCGCTCGTCTCCGGATCGAGCGGTCCGGGTTCGAGCCCTGGCCGGGGACGTTGTGTTGTGTTCTTGGGCAAGACACTTTACTCTCACAGTGCCTC
>Ga0126338_10000797_pt1 | contig 18424 bp, 9 predicted proteins | sample OrbCmetagenome_2_FD_92529 | JGI IMG/M metagenome (GOLD analysis project Ga0126338, IMG submission 92529) | Coral microbial communities from Petempiche,Puerto Morelos, Mexico - Orbicella C C metagenome | ecosystem: Host-associated > Invertebrates > Cnidaria > Coral | place: Petempiche,Puerto... | reverse complement strand
TTGTATTCATTTTGACTGCTTTTCAAAGGAACCCGCTGGAAAAGTTGTTTTAATTTATCCAATGTAAAAGGAAAAAAAACCAAAAAAAAAAAAAAAAAAAAAAAACTCAGCAGCAATTTGGTCATTAAAATAGGTCGATTATTTCCCTAGATATCCACTGATGATTAACGAAAAGGCGCAGCTGAAAAGCTGTGGACTAAAGCAGTAACGCTGGCAGACTTAATATAATAGCAATGAATATATATTTAAAACAAATGTGCATGTTAAAAAGTCAGTTCGACGTTTGTACCCACAATGTCAATAGAAAAATGATAATCACAGTTTTATCGTTTGTTCCTCGAGTTTTTCTTTTTTTCTCTCCTCTATGACAGATTGCGTCTTTTACCTTGACGTAAATAACCTTTTTCAATGTTTGGGAGAGTAAAATGAAAACAGATTCCATTATGTGTAAATTTTCTTCCTAATTGCGTGCCCGGAGGCAATACCTGTCAGATATTAACCGAATATATCTTGTCCATTAGCCTCCAATGGTATATAAATATTTCACGACGTCATTAGGCTCTTACCTTTCTCTGGGATCATTAACTTTTGTATGTTAATCTTCAACTAAGGCTAAAAGCACTTGGTAAAGCTGGTGTATTTAGTAAATGAACTCGCGAAAACGTCGGGCAAGTTCATAACAGGTACAAAACGAAAAAGTGAATAAGCTCGAAATTGAACATCCTTTAATCTTCATATTCAACTGAGCTAAATATAACGGCATGCTGTATCTTCAAATAATTCTCTTTTACCCCATGCGTTATATCTTTTTATCATAAAATATAGTGGGAGTTGGCATCTGTCGTGCAGTGGCCGGTGTCCTTAATCATAATTAGGTATCACAAATACAATTTTCTCTACCACCAGAACTAAAGAACTAAAATCGACGTATTCTCCTCGGCTTTTCGAAAGGAAGAGAATTGATCAGTTTTTTTTTGGGATAAGTTTCACACAGAACAATAGTTTGGTACGTAATCACCACTCAATATAATACAGATATCATATACGCGACATGGTTCTTTTCAAAACACGTAGTAAGTCCATAAACAAGGAAAATTATATGTTAGATCACGTGACCAGAAATGTTAAGTAGTGACAGTGACAAAAACGAACGAAGTATTGAAGTCTTCATTGCGTGCCTGCTTAAAACCAAAACCAATATCTCTTTCCTATTGAAAGACGATTAATATTTCATAACGTTTGTTCACTTTACTTCAAAACCATTAACCTTTTGCATATTAAGAATAAACTTACAACGAAAAAGCCAATAGCACCTGCTGGTATTTTTAGTCAATTAACCCCGCGCGCAATAGTTGGAAAATCCATAACTAGCACAGTTCACTTATTTTAACCCTGATCTCACCAAAATAAACAAGCAATTTAACTAAGATGTTTCACATATAAATTATTTTTAAATGCAACTTTCTTTGACTGTCTTTAGCCTCACTTCAGAGATCAATTTCAAATTTGTCATCAAGAAATCCCAATAAAATTAAGGCCCAGGTAATGCGAATATAATAATTGGACTCGCAAGCTAATAATGTCCTAGGAAACAGGAAATGACTCGACAATTGTATACAGTGCGGCTAGAGATGATACTGAGATTTCGCCTTCAAGCAAGACTTAGTCTGATCAGTTGACATGGCGTGAACAGTCATAAAGCGGGACATCGACATGAGAGGTCGATGGAAAGAATTTTTCCAGAATCGACTGCTAGCTACTCGCTTGAACGAATGCATGCACACCGGCGCGTTTTCGTCTGCCTCCTCACTTTGCCAATATCGAATTGGGATTACAAAAGGAACAATTAAATGCCAGATTTCATAGGTACAATATTGGACCTGGAAGCTTTTATTGAGCGCCGCCGTGAAATAACATAACTTTTCTTCTTTACAGAGGTTTACAAAGGTGCGACGTCTAAAAATTCAAAGAATGGCGCACAAGTAGGAGGGAACATCTTAATCGCTCTTGATTGAGTCGTTTAAGATAAACGGATAACCTTTGTTACCTTTATACATGACTTTATATAGTATTCACATTTCGCTCGTTCCGTAGCCACCCGGCCCACGGAATCTGGTAACGAGAACAAGAAAAGAATCCAAGAAGGTATCATACATGAAGAATTACATGAAGAATTACATGAAGAACAAACATGACTTGAACAAGATGGCAGCCGTATGAATTTTCTAGCTAATGAGTATTTGCTGATTCCTTTGGTGCCAGGAATAAGCTTGGTTCTTTTTCGATCAACAGTTCGAATTTCATACTAAACTGAAAGTTTGCAGAGATTTCTTTTCTCCGAAGGTTCAATTCCTTCATCATTTTAATAGAAGTGCAGAATTCTGCTGTGTCATAGCTCGATAAAATGGCATCTTATTTTGATGAGCACGAACTCACAGACCGAACAAGCAATCCTGATTTCTTCCTTGAGCTCGCAAGGTGTAGTAAATTTATTATTTAATAGGCTCTAAGTTTTAGGATACGTTTCTAACAGAGTGGGAAAACAGTCAGAACGTTTTTTGATGAGTTGATAAATTCTGTAATCTCACTGAGCTTAATTTTGACTAATAAAATAATTGAATTATATAGAAAGGTAAAGAGCCGAAACTTGATCATGAATTATTTCACTATAACACGGCTTGTGTTTCATCTCTAAGGATGCTTCTGTCTGCCAGTGATCTGCTTGACATTGCAAGGTATGTATTCGTCAAATAAAATTTATCAATAACTGTATTGTCAGTTACTTATTATTGTGCATTATTTATTAATTTCTTTTTTAAAGAGCAGCATTTGATCAAATTCAAGCACCACCAGCTTCCAAAGAAGTTGTAGAATCTCTACCAGCTGTACCCATAACTGCTGAACACATTGGTATGTTATGCGCACAACTACACAATGTCTAACAATTCTGCTCCATGCTTGTAACAGTTTGCATGCACCGTTTCTTACTACTTTTTCATTCATTATTGACTTTGATTTTTGAAAAAAAGCAGCTGCATTTTTGACAAAACAACATCCACTGTCAGTTGCTTAATGAATCAAGTGCAAGTAACATGTATGCTTATGAAGCTTGGAACAAACATGCAGGTACTACATCATCCCAGGGGCTTATAAGTAGACTTGTGTCATCTTGTATATTATATCTGTTATTATTTTGGTTGTAATTGTTTGTTGTTTGTTAGTTAAAGGCTGTTCCTGTCCCATTTGTCAAGCAGAATATAAGGTGAGTAACTCTTATTTACTGGGCGCCTAGCTAGCTTATCTTTTCTAGTTTAAGTCTCCACTTATTGCAACAACTCGTTCATAGATTTATAAAGGTGTCTATCCACACATTCAGTCCATTTGATATCAATTTTCAATGCACCTAAACCATTTAGAATTGTATTAAATGCATTACCATTTAGACAAGGATGGTTACAGTCAGACCTCTGAGCCCTCAGTGGTTATTTATACTAGCTCCCATATTATTTGGAGACAGTTCCATGTTTTGGTTTATTTATCAATCTTCTGACTGCATATTTGCTTGTTTCTTGATGTCAGATTGGTGAAAATGTCAAGCAGCTTCCATGTGACCATATGTTCCATCAGAGTTGTATTCTACCTTGGTTATCAAAGGTAATAATCACAGGTCTCTACACATCAGTGACCAAATTCCTGTGATCGGAGAAATACAACAGTTCTTTGATACCAGCCATAAGCATAAGTACTATTTCAAGACTAGGAAAAAAATTCAAGAAATTCTAAACAGATAAAATAATTTGATAATGTGATGAGTTTTATTGGGAATATATTGAGGAAGAAAAGAAAAGAGAATAATTCCCAAAAGAGAAAGTACGAACGGGGCAGGAGTACCAATGCGAGGTACTTCCCACAATGTTATATATAGAATACTCCAGCTAATAGGTCGACTGAAACATGCAGCCTTGAACACCCATGTTATGGTCAATTGACAGCTGTCAAAACAAGGTATCCGCTGACTAGTATGACGTGAACATCACAGACTCAGGTTTAGAGCTCACGAGTTGACCACTGACCAAGCACTGGTTTTCAATTTGATCGTGGGGTCATGTCAAGTTAACTTGTTAATCAGGGCCGGGTTGTTCTGAAGGTATACAAATGTTTTTCACTGCTTTTGTTTTGTGCAGTTTGAGATAATTGAAACTCAGAACAGAAGGCCAAACCGTGTAAACAGTAAATCTCACCGTAAAGTTACAAAACTCAAATCAAAATTCTCGCTTATCCTGGGTTAGCTTAATTGGGGTTTGAACAACCCGACCCAGGAGCTCCACTTATAGGCTTGGCTAAATCTATATATTATAAATAAGATATTACTATGAGACTGTGATCATTGAATCTTGTGCTTTTTCTTTTAGACTAACAGTTGTCCTCTGTGCAGACATGAGTTGCCTACAGACGACCCTGAATATGAAGAAATGAAAAATTTAAAGGTATTAGGACATCATTCTGTATGCAGTTCCACAAATGTGTTTTTCTTTTTTTTAATTCAATGAATCTAGATGTTTGATGAAAGTCTTACAGTCAGTAAATATGTATTGTTATGAGAGTTAGAATTTTTAAATAATAAATCATTGATCAGTTAAAAAATAGCCATAACATGATGTATCTTTAAATAATATGTGATATTTTACATTTATATAATTTTCTTCACAGGTTAAGGAGCAAGACCAGCAGTTTCGAGTGGAAACACTTCATGACTCCATGTTTTCCTGACAGAAACAAAATGTCTAACAGCTTCAAGCTCTACGATATATTATTATATTTTAGGTATATTGTGATAGAAAATACCCACATATATCCCAGGAACAGTTCAAGACACTTTTATTGACAAAATGGAAAAACTATCCCAAGCAAAGTCTTTTATGGAAGACTGGAAAATTGAAAACAAAATACTAGAGTAATACATGTGTTCATGTTCAAAATAAAGGTATACAAGTTAACACTGCACCAGCATCCTCATTGTGTCTCCCTTCCATTACCCAAATATAATGTTTCAATGTTGAACTCTGATGTAAACATTCTTATTAGGTACTGGATTGGCCAACATGCATTTCAAATTTATACAGTTAAGTTTGATAGTTTGAGTAATTTGTTTCGATGATCTTTCCATAGCTTCATTTAGTCACAAGTTCTCAGAATATATTTTATCCAGCTTGTGTGACAACCAGCACTCTCTAAGCATAACTGAAGTGCAACAAGGACTGGAACATCTGAAAGATGTTGGCAGACAATAAATGAAGACAATAATATTATTCTCTTTTAAACTACTTCATAGGATACTAATAACCAAAAAGGAACTTAAAAGATACAAAATTAAACCGGATGATGAATGTTTTTTTTTTGTAAAGGTCCAGATTCCCTTGAACACACATTCTTGGCTTGCCCTGTTGCTGAGGACTCTTACCACGAAATGATGATATGGTTGAATAATTAAACCAACAGAAATGCCAATTCAATATGACTGAGCAGTAACTTGTTTTTAATGATTTTACACTACCCGTAGGATCACAACATCTACTGAGGTGGAAATTCATAATTTTCATAACACTACTGATTGTTGTTACTGGGGACAAATGACAGATGCAATACCGCATAAAACCCCAGTTACCGTCCCTTAAAGAGACAAATCTGATTCCCATTTCTATTTCCTACTTTTTCTTTTCTTCTTTTTCTTATTTCAAAAGTCCCAGGGGGCCTGGGAACGAGCAGTTATTTTAGAGTAGGATTTGGGCTGAAGTCTGTTAGATCCAATATGGCGGCGACGAGAAAACAAAATACACAGAGTTTAGAACAAGAAGACGAAGCCATGAGTGGAGGGAAAGCCGTAGTTAAAGATCCAGCAGAGGTTTCTTCTGAGCCCGTGTTAGAAGAACCTTCTGGATTAGATGAACCCAAAGCTTCCGGTGGCGAAGTGCTGTCTTTGAAAGATTGTTGCAAGGAGGCGTTCGAGAAGATAACAGAGTACTTGAACGGCGAACTAGCTGGTGAGAATCACGTGAAATGTTGTAGATTATGTGTTCGATGGGCATGAATTATGATGCAACCACGTTATAGACTTTGTTGTTTAAATCCTCCTTTTGCCAATGGTACAGAGTTTGAACAATTATCAAATGGTCAAATTTTCGCTCGAATCCAGTTTCTTAGCTAATTCTGAGAATAAGATAATACTTTTAATATAAGTCTTATGTGATGTGCTGAGTTTAAGTGGTATTGGTAATTGTGTGAGGAATGGCAGGGTTCGTTATAGCTGGGACAACAAAACATTGTCATTGATCCTGTTGTCACTTGAGCTTATTATTATATATTCACTTGCTAGCTTGTGATGTTATTTTCAGGTTCAATACAGGACTATGTTCTTCTTGAAAAGCTGAATAAGTTGACAGTTACAAAATATAGTGAAATGTCAGACACTGCAAAGACTCTCATCACAGTCATGGAGGAGCTGGACAAGAAATGTAAGGATTTGTATCAATGTATGGTAATTTAGAATATGAAAAGGTTAAGAGAGAGGATTCTTGGATCATGGTGCATCAAAGGAACTGACGAATCCTTGCCGACTGGATCCACTGGTTGCTTTGATGTACCATGATTGGGAGAGATCTTGGATTATTGGGCTCGATCTGGATCATCCCAAAGAAACAAACAATTAATCAACTCTCTAAAAATTGCTGTTGATGTTATTAAGTGAGTCATAAACAGTCACTGTGACAGTCAGTAGAAAAAAAAGTGCAACTGTTTTCTATAATCATTGCCTTCAGATAAAAGCCTGGAGCCATATTTGGAGCAGATTGATAAAGTAGAGGACAGTGTTGCAAGCCTTGAACAAGCTGCATACAGATTAGATGCATATTCCAAGAGACTAGGTGAGTCATATTCCACACTCAAGTTGTCTTGAATCCTGGTATCATAATTACATTCTGACCACATACTACATGTAGTTCAACATTCTTTTTATAATAACACAGTTTTGAGGCATGTGACATGATAGATGTAGGCTGCATTCTTTTTGTACAATCACAAGGTGCATATACAGCGTTACTCCACGGGTGAATGTTACTTTTTTGGTAGCAGATTTATTATAAAGGTTAAACTTAGGGAATATTCAAAAATCGTTTTTGCATTTTTTTTTTTTTTTTTTGCAACTTTTAGGGGAGGAAGGTAATGCAGGAACTGCTAATAATTATTAACAATTCCAATTTATATTCTGTTTACAGAAGCCAAATTCAAGAAGTTGGAAAGAAGATGATACCAGACCAGCCATTAACTGTCATCACACAAACTAACAGACATAAACTAACTGTTTTCTATTGCATTACAGATTTAAAAAAATTATGGTATCAAATGGGAACAAAAGCTGGCTATGACACTTGTTGTAAAAACTTAATGCTTTGATACCTAATAACAATCAACTTCTTGTTTCAAGCAGATAGGCAATTGATGAGTTAAAAAAAAATTCACCACTGAGGGGGCTATAGATATTTCTCCAAAGAGGGTCAAATGTGATTTTGGAGTGGGGAGAATCTGCTGAGCATTGTGAGTGCACGTGAAATGTTACATGAAGAGTGACAGCACCTGATCGATCCACTTGACTTTGTGCCTGCACTCACCTTGCACAGCAGATTTCTCTAACAAATGTCTGAATATCTGTGGAGGAGAGAGCAAAGGGGCATGCTGTTGATGTAGCACCAAATGTTGTGAGCTTAATGTACCTGAATACATGAGAACAAGTATAGGCCTGATCCCAGCTTGACCCAAGACAGTTTTTGATACTCAGGAAGACAGTAAATCAGACGGCAAATTTTAGACAAAGTCATTCATAGAGTCAAAATGTAAGAGTACAAATGTGGGGAGTGAAAATATCATAATTTATTTAGGTTTTTAATTAAAACTTTTGTGAACCTGGCTCCATAAAATGCTCAAAGTACACTGTTAAGGAAGTAGACACTTGTGTCACAGTGTGTGTCGACTTTTATGCTAAGGTTATTCTAGCAATCTATTTGCCAGCAAGACAGGGCTGTCAATAAGGGCTGTAACCTATAGCACCTGTTATGGCTGTGCATGCTTGATGGGCCCTTGATGGTATGGAAGAACTTGCCTGTAGCTGGTACAATTCACCCATAAAGTGACAAGTTTGTTATGGGTGTGAAGATCAAGGCTACAGGTGATTGAAAACTTAATGACAGCCCTGGCAAGAGGTGTTGTGGCTGGTTTCACTAGTGCATTAGCCTAAGCGTAAGTAAAGCAGCACTCAAAGCCGAAGTATGGTAAAGTCGCATGTTTTGCTTAGGAAATTTTCGAAAAAAAAAAGTTGCAGATTATTAACATCTTATTGTGTCTTTCTTACTGTACTATGCGCTCCTAGTGAAAACCAGCAGTAAAAAATATGGACTTAATGAAAACATCCTAAGAAGTAGAATTAAATAATTTGTATTGAGTTTGATAAGATGTTCGTAGCATTGTTTTCAGTTGATATGTTTACTGGTTTTAACATGGTTATGGTTAAGCCGTTCTGACTTAGAAGATGTCACTTAGAAGATGTTAACTTACATGACTGAATTGGATACTTTAACACCAAAATAGCAGTGAAACATTTTGTAGATCTCAAGTCAGTTATGCAAGTTAACATTGCAAAAATGAAGCTGTTAATTATTTGTTTTGAACATCTTTCCATTGGTTTCATTACCAGCCAGTAATCTCAAACCAAAATATGGTAGACTCATTGATAAACTACTCTTTGCCTTTCTAAACTCCTTGATTAGCTGAGCAGTTGGAAAACCGAGAGAGAGATGTGCAAAAAACTGAACCAAAAGCATGACTTTTCACATAACAACAAAAATGCATTTCACCATTATTATAGCCTGAATCTCTTCAACTATAAACATATTTTACCATAAATTTGTACCATTAACAAGCGTGATCCATTAAAACTTTAAAAAGCAGGCAAGTCAAAGACCCTGAAGCTTACATGTGTGTTCCTGCTTCAGTTAAACATTTACTTACAGCAACTAATAAATTATGTGAAACAAAAGAAGCATAAGATACTGTGTATGTCGTTAGTGAGCAGTTCATAACTATAAATGATAAACCATGAATGAGAAACCCAGCATTATAAAATAAAAAATACAGTAAATAAACTGATCATAACAAACAATATTGACCTCTTTTCTTCTTACGTCAAAACAACGGTGAAGAAATCCTCGTATCCTAGGGTGACCACTGAAATGTCATAAAATGTTTCACCAGCAGTAACTTACTGTAGTGCTGTTTATTTCTAAAATTTTCCAAAGTGAAAAGTCAAGGCGGACAAAATTTACTAATTCTTTTTTGAGGGGGTTCAGGGTTAATTGACAATTAAATCTCTTACATACAGAGATAAGAAATGAAATATTGTATTGTGACATATGCACATGACATTTTGAGATGATCGGTAGGACAAATTATGGGTGATTATGAAAGCATAATAATTATACTTGTTAATACGAAATCATAACTATTATTATATGGCTTGTGTTTGCAGCCGATGTAACATGTGCTCTGCCTAACTAATTCTAGGGCATTGCATTATTCTCCTGTAATGCGCATGGGCTGATTACGCACCTGCAAAAACAAAGCAAAAAGCCATATAATAGACAACTTATTTACCTTGAACGTTTGGTCTTTGCGGGAAAATTGCAAACTTTGGCCTTGCAGTATTGACCTTGCTATCGCTCAGTCAATAAAGCTAGGCCTCGGTTTGAGAATTTTCCCCAAAGACGTCACTCAGTAAGTAGTTATTAATATCTTCTTTTGAGAATCTGAATCTTTTTGGTTACTTATCTAACTTCCTCATTAAATTCTTCGTTCTTGTCACAGGATGACAGTCCAATTTCCTTTTTGCACCTATCAATCAAAATTGAAACCTTTGCGGTAAGAGGCCTTTCCACGGTAACGATCTGGAATGAAACCTCTTTCAAATGACGCCTTTCCACCATAACCACTCCGAGATTGATCCCTTTGACCAGTTCTCTGGTTCACAAATCCCTCTCGATCATATCTGTCTCTATAGCCTGGTTTTCTGTCACCACCCATTGGGTCACGCTGAGGTCTTTCAAGCAGCTCTGGAAGTTCAGTTATTTTTGTAAGTATTACTCCTCCTCTGCCTTCCAACCAATATTCCTGTGATGAAAATAATTCAAAAACTTGTTTACACTTTTCCATTCAATTTGGTACTCTTTGCTAAGCTGAAGGGCCAGCTCAGGGCTAGGGCTCAGCTAGTTTTGCCCATCATCTAAAACTTTTTACCTGGACAGATTCTAGTTTAACCCCTCAACACTGGACCAGTTTTTTCAATTTACAATTTGTTCGTACTGTAGCCAGGGGTTTCATTGACATTTTTAGCAAGAGGGCAACTGGTTCTCACAGGCAGATAAAACTTTTTGAACAGAACTTTATTCTAAGAAAAACCTTCCTCTAGATGGTCAAACCAGGCTGGCAAAATCATCCTCGCTGGTGGTCATTTTACCCAGTGCCTGGCCCTCAATGAAACCCCTGCTGTAGCACTATGTTGAGACTTACCCTGAGGTGACCTTAGCTAGGTCAAGAGGAGGGGGCCCTCTCTTATGCAACTTAACAGCTTTCCTTATTTCAAAGAAAAGGCCCACATTCACTTTGAAATTTAGGACTATTTCCACACTGTCCCCAGCCACAACCTCCTGTAAGTACTTAATTGGAGCCGCAATCAAGAACGAAGCCCTCCTACTGGCCAACTGTTATTAAATCACATTGTAAAAGAAACCTATTATTCTCAAGGAAAACCATGCACAATGCATCCTAACTTCAAGGGAGATGAAATGCCATACCTCTAATTTTTCTTGATGTTGATTTGGTACATCAAATACAACACTCTGTTGAGGTAACAGACCAATGTCAGCAAAAGGTCATATTAACTAGTCTCAGAAGCATACCACCTCGAAGAGGTGATATGCTTCTGCCAGTCTGTCATGCATGACAAATACATCAACCAGGGATTTAAGGAGTATGTGTGATCAACCAAATTTTAGCAACTGTCGGAATAAACAAAAGTGCATTTAGGAAGAAAAAGGAGGAATCCTCTTTTCGACAAAAAATAATTTCAATTAATAAGTGTGGTTTACTATCAGCTACATGAATATGCATGCTCAATGACATTAACTCCTTAAAAAAGTTATACAGTAATAGTAAGAAATCCAGAGCACGTTATGTGTCTATGCAACATCAGACAGAATTCTGTACAATGAAAGCACCGTTCAACTAATATTAGTTTGCATTTAATATATAACATCACATCTCACCTGTCTGTCTTTACACATCCTCATAACTGCCACGTTGTCTTTCACTTCTGGGGTCTTTTCCATTGCACGCCACATGTAACCTGTTCCACGGATCTCCACAGGAGCCTTCAGTAGGTAGGTGGTGTGATCCTGAATACAATAAATGATATCATTATAGTCCATAATATGCACATACACTTGCCTGCAGTGGATTGGTCAACTTTAGTGCCAATAATAGACCACCCTCCAAAGTGACTAATATGAGGAATTTTAAACATAGAAATAACATCAACTTGGAAAACAATCCTATAGTTCCAGATGGGATTTGAACCCACGACCCTAAATGGTCGGTTATTAAAATTCAGCCTAACACAATAGACCTCAGCATGAGGCTCTGGGGAATAAATACAGCAAACTCTGTAGTTATTCCCCAGAGCCTTGTACTGAGGTCTCTTCAGCATTGTTTTAGGCTGAATCTTAATAATTATATCGAAATTGGTAGATATTTCCTCAGTATGTTCCACCCCTACACCCATGACTTAAAATGTTTTCCTTTCTACGAAGCAAGAGATATAATAAAAATCTCATTAACCTCAATTTCTTAGTCTGTATTTTAAGATACAAATCGCCAGTCCTTTCCTGTGGGATTGTGGCAGGTATGCAGGATATTTGGACTGGTATTGTGTCATAAGGACATGACATTATTCACCAGCTGTTAGCAACACTGGTTACATCAAGGACAATCACAAGTTCAACTTACGATAATCCAAAACATAAATCTAGATTCCATTGTACTTCTCATTTCCTTAAAAACATTGATCAGCTGTAGGGTGTTTGAAAGCCAGAACTTCAATGCTTTTTATAGTTATCTTTGATAAAATATATTAATTTATTTCTGCTACTAAACATCGCTTGAAAGAAATTTGCAACATTCTCTTGTTGTACTGTACAGTACTACCAAATTTTCATAACACACATTCCAGCAATATTTTGGCCTAGTTTTCACCAAACAATATCTTTTCACATTAGATTAAAATGCTATCTAGCCACAAACCAGGTTGAACATGATTATGTTTTTATACATACATCTCGCCCAGTCAAGAGAGATCGTGACTTGATCTCTTTGGTTCCAGAAATGTGAGCAAGTGAAGCTGCCACAGCATCCACTGCACCAAGTTTATCCACCAGTGCTTGAGCAGCACCACGGAACTTCTCAAGAACTTCAGGTGAAACCGTCTGTATATACCTAACACAACAGTAGTCAAATTATTATTAATAAGTTGCTCTAACACTGTTATCATCACCATCATCAAAATTTCTTACTTCTGGGCATCCATTGCTGAAGCTTCAACAATTTCATTTATTGATGGAGGTGAAATGTGTTTGAATTTAATTCCCTGTGGCAGAAAAAAAAAAATTAGTTACTAGTTTATTATTTTTTTAAAAAAATTACTATTAAAATAAAAATACTAGTGCATTATATATGGCACTTGCTTGATTTCGAAAACAATAACTACATGTACATGGCTTATGACTGTTTCCATGGAAGCAGTCTGTATGGTAAAATCCTGTCATAGTAAAAAACAATCAAAAGGCTTGGATTTACCTCAAGAACACCTTGCTATAAAATAATTAAAAATATATTATACCCATGATTGTAAGTCTGTACACTACGTGGATAAAGATATCTTCTTGGATTACAAATTAAAACATATTGAAATGTTTCAAAAAGAGTGTTGTTGCCAGTACTCACAGTTCTTCTTTCCACTGCACGTAATAATTGTTCCTCTCCTGACTTGTAAAATACAATGCTCATTCCATCACGGCCCGCTCTTCCTGTTCTTCCAGACCGATGAATGTACATATCAAGATCCTAAATCATAAGCACGGTTACTGGTACATGTATTTTCCTGATACTAATCTTTATCATGTGTAGTTCAAAATTTTATTATTTAGAAGTACAGGACTATACCTCAATTGGCTTTGTACTCTTCTGAGTAGCAGAAGTTGATGAATTATGCTTTGAATGTCCATCTAGCTATCCTTCTCATGACTCAATAAAATAGAAGAGACATGCAGTATTTTTTTTAAGCCTACCTTAGGAGGTTCAGTCAGCACAACCAGATCAACTTCTGGGATATCCAAACCTCTTGCTGCGACATCTGTGGCTACCAGACAACGAACTTTTCCATCACGAAAACTCTGCCAATGCCACAGAATGAATTAGAATGTATTAGATTGAATGAATGAATATAGGGGGTTCCATTAATCAACCAAAATACAGCATAAATTCAGTAAAATTATAGGTACATCGCAAATATGTCAACTCTGAATTGGGACTTGTTTGAATAAGTTTTTAGAGGCAGGGCAAACCTAATGAAAATAATCACGTATTAATACATTTTGCACTGTTCATATAACATAGCTGTACAACATTAACTACTGGAGTTGAGGGTAGGTTGTCATAATTAGCAAATCAGGGGAAAATAATTAAGTAACAAAGGCATACTTTAAGAGTTATCTCTCTCTGCTCCTGGGCAATGTCTCCATGAAGAACCTGTGCATCCTGAACAAAATAGAAAACAGACATCTTTTTATTGAACAGATTGTTCAGTAATTAGGTAGCTTGTATAAGTTATGAGTAACCGGTGAAGATTGATATCTTATGGTGTCCAGGTAGATGAAGCCAGAGTCTGTACTTAGAGCTACAAACATCAAGAACAACTACATGTAACTCTCACTTAGTGAGTGTGTAGTCACCAAGTTCAGAAACTTGGCTAAAATTACTCTCACTGAATTGATACTGGATCAGTAAGGCCTAACAGCCTGTGACTTACTTGCTTTAAGACAGAATTCAAGGCCAAACTGCTTGCTTCTCTTTTTGTGTCAGTAAATATAAGAGTTCTGCTGTGGGCACCACAATAAACCTAGAAACAAGAAATTGGGTAAGACAAAAAAAAAAAAAATACAAAGAATCAAAATTGATCTAGTGGTTGATCATCATCATTGTCGTCGTCATCAACAACATCAGCATCATCGTCATCATCATCATCAATATCATCTCATCAAAGAAAGCTAAGCCACCTGACAGAAACTGGCAACTATGGGGGAAGGCAAGAGAGTTGCACACGGGGATGGTGGTAAGGGGAGAAGAGGAGCTACTAAACTGGCAAGAAAGGAAAGGACAACAGACACAACAGAAGCAAGTGCGAATTGATTGAGCCTTACATGGTAACCACTTTTAAATTACTTTCAGACCAAAATTGCATGGGACAGTGTGAAATAGACCAGCATGTCATTCATTTGGAGAAGCAATGCACCTGGCTACTTCATGCATGAGATAACAGAGTTATAGACTCGTGAACAGAGACTTTACCAACTGCTTACAAGTAAATACAATATCGATATACTTCCCCACCTGTACAACATCACGCAGTGTGGAGGCTCTAGCTTCATATGGACATCTGATGGCCAGGTGCTGAAAGTAAACAAACAAATATATGAATATCAGCAGATGATGTTAACAGGTGGTAGTTAACACAGTTATCAAAAACAAACAAACAAAGAAAAACATATGGTGCGGTAAGTGGTCGGCATGTCTCAGAGTACAGAAATGAAAGCTTCAATTTGGAAAGCATTTCTCTATCAATTTATCATCTATTAGCTAGTTGCTGATTTGCCTTACTTGCACACTTTCAGATGCTTTCAGTTCCTGCTCTCCAATAAGGTCCACTATTTTCCTGTCATGGTTCATGTATTTCTCAGCAGTCTTGACAACCCAAGGTGGTAATGTTGCACTAAACAGTAGTGTCTGAGGCTTCTCTTCCCTAGCTGAAAAAACAAATAATTATAAACATTAAAAATAATTCAACACCACACAAAACTGATTTTAGCCAACATTTGCTTTACATCTTAAGAAAAAATAACCCCCAAAAAATGATTTGTTCATCAGTTACTCTGATCTTTGTTCCAAATTAATCATATTCAGCATTCAGGGTCTTCATGACATGACAGCCCAGATAACTCTAGTTTGCAACTTTTTAATCCCTATTATGGTAATGTGTAAGACAGAGAAGTTTGTTTACTCACAAGGGTTGTATGATTCTTCAAGGATGTCCTCAACAGACTGGGCGAATCCCATGTCCAACATCCTATCAACTTCATCAATAACCACATGTCTGCAATGGATGAAACGTTTCTACTAATTAGATACAATCGGTGTTGTACTACATCATCACACATACATTATAAAATGTTCATTAAAAAAAAAATTAACTTTTTACATACACCGTAAAGTCAATTGAAGCTGCAGTTTTGTATGAACAGAGAAATTCTACAGCACTTACTTCAAATGTGTAAGATCCAGTGTACCATTAACCATGTGATCAATGATTCTTCCAGGTGTTCCCACAACAATGTCTAGTCCATTTCTGATTGCCCCAGCTGAGAGGGTGACAACAAACAAGAATCAACAATCTGACAGTGTTCTGTTTAAAAATTTATTCATAGACTTCTCCATAATTTTTCCTTGGCTTGAAGCCACGTCCCTATCTATTTGGTGCCAGTCTCAAGCTTTATGGCCTTTACAGATTTCATGATTATTCTCTACCTGTGCAGGCCTGAGTTGAGAATATTGTCCACAACTTACACGATTATAATTACATTGTAAATGATCTGGCTAGCATGAACAGGAACCAGAGAAATCAGGATGTCACTTTTCAAACAAATTGTGAAGTAAAATGTAGATCAGAAAAGGATGGCTGTTCTATAATAATTAATGTACATGCATACCTTGTGGTCCATAAGACACTCCTCCATACAGACAGTGCATGGCAAGATCGGACTTCAAATAATCAAACTCATCACTAACCTGTGAAGTTAATGTAAAGCACAGAATCCACAGCTCATGAGGTACATGTACATCATTTGCTTAAAACATTCAGTGCAAAGCACATTGACTGGTTGACTTGAAACTGCCTTTGGATTTTAGCAAGTTTAAGAACTCTTACCTGCTTAGCAAGTTCTCGTGTTGGAGTCAAGACCAAAACCTGCACAATACAACACACAATAAGATGTCAAAAAAACATTCTCAAGTTGATGACTTTCATTTTTATATCTTCTGCCTGAATCAAAAAATCAATCTAAAGCTGGAGATAATTAATAACTTGACAAAACTTTGATACCTACCATGGGTGCTCTTCCTCTCTTATGAGATAGCTTCTGTAACTTAAGCTTTTCAATTAATGGCAGTACAAATGACAGCTGAAAAAAACAACATATATGTGTAAAAACATGGCAAATGAAACAAAACCTAAGTGGCAAATGTTCTAAACTTACAATGCAGCTAAGATTGTGTTATCAAAGGGGTTTGAACTTTATGGGGTGGGGGAGGGGAATTGTAAGAACTTCCAACTATTCACATGATGGACACTTCCTCTGTGCAGATTTGTATAAATTTACTATTTTTGTTGTTATTTACAATAACGAATTGCAGTCAATTACAGGTACGCTAACTAAGGTTTAATGCTGTCCATTCATACCCATGTTAACTGCATGATGCAGTTTCACAAAATGAGGTCCACTTACCGTTTTCCCTGTGCCCGTTCCTATAAAAGGACAAATCATTTTTATTAGTAATATTTATACACCCATAGGCCAGGGTTAGGGGACTGCAAGTTGGGGGACATGTACTGTATAACGGGGTCCTATCAGTGGCTGGGCACTGGGCAAATTGTCCAGCTGTAAGACATTTTGCCCACCTGGTTTGATCATCCAGAAAACATTTTTGCTTATAAACTAGTGAAAAGTTGTAAAAGCCAATGGAACAAGACTACCCACATCATAGAAACAGGTTAGAATACAAATTGAGTAATGCAAGAGGTATATTCCTAGGACGCTATTTAGCTTTCTGTATAGTATAGGCGAGGAGTAAACACAATTAATGAAAATGTGTGATTTGTGAACAGGTAGCCAGAGAGGAAGAACAGGAGAATCTGCAATAAGCATGACTGAGACATGTGAATATATTTCTATAACAAACTTACTCGCTTGTGCAATAAGATCTTCACCGTTGTATATATAATCAAATGTTTCACTCTGGATAGGGAAAAGGTAATTGATTTTCTTTCCTAAGAAGAAAAAAAATTATACATCAAGACTAGATGTTAACTAATTAAATATTTAATTATAATTTACAGTGTACACATAAGGATTCAAGATGAACTTGTTATCAATAGTACATTTTATTAGTCAAATGAAGAATTTTGAGCCACAGAATAAATTAAATTAATCTAACCTTTCAGCCGCTCTGTCGTCTCCTGTGAGAGTCTAAATTTAGAAAATTCTCCTGACTCAGATTGATCTTTCACTTCTTGCTCTGCTTCCTGCTGGACACACAATAAAAGTCTTGTTTAAGCTTGTCACTTACATGTACATGGGCTACACAGTCAAGCATGGTCTACAGTCTTTGTAATACCTAGATTGTGATTTCAACAGAGGTAAAGAGAGAAGTACTAAATTGTGAGAAAATCAATATAAAATTATCGCAACCATCCTAATGAAGCAGCTTTTTAAAGCTTAAAAACTATCAAAATATTAAGCCAAGTTCCTGCTCTTCTACATTTATTTACCTTGATTTCAGGGCTCAAGACAGATAATGCTCTAGGAAGCTGGTAATTGCAAAGGCCTGTAGGTCTGTAAAGTAAATAATACATTTATTTCTCTTATCACTAAGTAATAACAAAATACTATGTCTTCTACATGTTAAGGCCACAACATTTGAGAATTTGTGTCCTCAAATCTGGAACAAAATGATATAGAATAGTTTGGGATATCCTTGGAAGTAATAGTAACTATTAATAATTATAAGGAATTACAGCATTCTGTAGATTAATGGGGAATAGATTCAGGGTTGGGATTAGCTATTTTATGGGTGTTCCCATTATTCTGTATTTTAGTGCTTACATGTTCACATATATTTTTAATGTACCTTCAAATATATTACAAGAAAAAATATTGATTTGATCCTCATCTTGACAATTTAGACGAAGACTGGACTGAATGTTCTTAATAAAAATGTG
>Ga0126338_10000796_pt1 | contig 18435 bp, 6 predicted proteins | sample OrbCmetagenome_2_FD_92529 | JGI IMG/M metagenome (GOLD analysis project Ga0126338, IMG submission 92529) | Coral microbial communities from Petempiche,Puerto Morelos, Mexico - Orbicella C C metagenome | ecosystem: Host-associated > Invertebrates > Cnidaria > Coral | place: Petempiche,Puerto... | reverse complement strand
TGTGTGAATTATAAATGATATACACAAATATTTCTGTGTTTTGTGAAGCGACTTTTTTTCTTAATTTTCATTTTCATTTGATCATCAATCATTCCAATAAAAGCATATTTGAATCAACATTAGTTAGTTCTTTCACTGAACGGGACTTCAATTTACTTGGTGGTTCAAGGAAAATGTTATTAATAATACAATTAAATAATAATAAGATTATTATTTATTATTAATTAATTATTAATATATGTATATATTTTGGCGACTAAAATTTTTCACTGGTGACCAAACCTGAACAGTCAGTGGCCAAATGGCCACTAAGGAAAAAAGTTAACTTGGAGGGTTGCAGTATGAGTGCACTTAGGACTTGGTCCCACATGTGCCTACTTCATTGTCCTTGCTAATCTCAGCTGAGCTAAGCTCTTGTAAAGGGGTTGAAAAAGCTTGTTGTAAACGGTTTGTCCCAAGTCAACTTTGACATTTGATAACTTCACAACTGATCTTACTGTTGCTAGGTTACACAGGTAACCTGACTCTTAAGGGTGTTGTTAAAGCTTGTTGTAATCATTTTGTCCCAAGTCAACTTTGAAGTTCATTGACTTCATAACTGATCTTCTCTTGCTAGGTTACACAGGTGACCTGACTGTCGCCCTTGAACCTTCTGAGTCTTTAAGGCCAGCATCACAAGATAGTTTACAGTCAGGTGAATGTCATCCTTGTGTTTGTTTTTGAATAGGTTCTTTAGAAATTTACCAAAGTTAACTTTTGTTTTCACAGTTGACATTATTTTGCATCTGTTATCAAAATTGAGTCAAGTTCATAATGGTTCATTCAACTGCATATTCAAAGTGACCTGGGCAGTACACTTTTCTGGTATCGACTCATACTACTGGGTAGAGACAACTATTGACTAGAGAGAGTAAAATATCATGTCTATGAACGCATCACAAGGCCGGACCTGGGGCCCGTTTCTGAAAAACTTTTCAGGCCCATAAAGCTATTTTTAGTTGACCTGTATCTGAAAACAGAAAGGTTTATATGCCTGAAACGTCTTGTATGAAGGGAACCTCTGTGCATATTATTAAGAATGTGTGAATAAACAGCTCTGTGATCATAAGGTTTGAGATTTTGCTACAGCTTTTCGAGTGCAATAACTTTTCAGGACCTTCGAGAAAGGGGCCCCAGGTCCACCCCTCAAATCCAATGTGTAAAGCAACATTAATAGAATCATATAGTATGTAAATTTATGTACAATTGGACCATAAATCTAGTGTAAATATTGAGTAATAATCAAGAAACATTTTCTGGTATGTGTTATTACAGAGAGTGATCAGAGTGCTTCTGAATCTGAGGAGGTCAAAGAGGTTTGTATATTTATTGTGTGTTTTGTAGATCTTGCTCACAGTTCACCAGAGTGACAGTCAGCATGTTTTGCAGCATGGAAAGAAAAAGGTGCTGCACTATTGCTACTTGAAGGACTCTAGTCAGCATCCACTATTTTCGATGCCATCGAAATTATTGGTATTGCATGGTGAAGCGAAATCTTTTTACTTTACTGTGAGTTGTGTTCCTGAAAGTATGTTTAATTATCTTTAGTAGTTTCACAGTGATTTCCTTTGTTTCGACATGCCATGAATAAAATATAATAGCCAAACTCTTGCATGTAAAGAAAAACAAAGGTCATGTAAAAAAAACAAAGGTGTAGCTGACTGGAGCCCTTTAACAATTAGTCCGTGTTTTGAGTGCCCTTTACTTGATGGCAAAAACCATCTGCTTAGCCAATGAGATTGTGAATTTGCCAATGGTTAGGTTTTGGAAGTAATTTTAACATGTAAATACCTCTCACAAACTGAGTTTGAGGTCTGTGCTGTAAGTCAAGGACCAAGTTTTTCCCCTTCTTTTTTTTTTCACTTGGGGTAGTAATAAGATATTTATTAGCAAGATATTAATTATATCTCTACTGTGCATGTGATGGGTTCGGGAAGGATTTTTATTCACGTGAGATGGCATCAAATTTTTGACATGCATCAAAAGCAAAACAAGTCAATTTGAAATTTGAAATTTAAAGTAAAAGAAAGTTTTAAACTTTTATTTGCTCTAAAAGTAAAGAACAAGGCCTAAGAATAAGGCCTTATGCACCTCATGGCACAATGGGAACAGATGATGATGATGGTGATGATGAAAAGTTTAGAAACATTTTGGCGACAAAAACAGCGTTAAATTTTGGCAGGCTGTACAGTAGATTACTGTATGGCCTGCTAAATTGACCAATCAAAGTGCTCATAGTAACTGAGAGATATAATAAAAGACAAAACGGTTCCTAATTAAAATTATTTACCTGATCATCAACTGTGTTATTTCTGATCAAAAGCCACCACAAAGTGTGCCCAGTACCATTGTTCCTGGTAGGGGCTCAGAGAGAGTGGAGCATGATGACGGACCAGAAGCAGACCCTGAAAGAGCACCTTCTGGGGATAGTGCTCCCAAGGGACCCTCTGAAGGTATTAAGTAATTTTCATTGCAACGCTTAGCAGACTGGAGGTTGATCCATCAACCAGGAAGACCCCATTAAGGATTTAGTCACAGGCATTTTCTTTAGTGGGAAAACATGACCTAGCTCATTTAGCCTTACTGTCATGCTGTCTCAGTCACGCTGGTCACACTACACTGTGCAAAACCAGTAACATGACATAGATCCTATACAGTGGTATGGCATGAGCATGACTGTTCCTGTAAGATGGCGGAACAGAAATCTGCTGGTCAAGTTTAGTTGAAACACGATTCATAAAAAAAACCTTTCGGTTTTGACCATGGCAATAACTCCTAGGACCTAATGTGTGTTTGTATTCCCTTTCCCCTTCCAGTGTTGTGTACTGGCAAGATATACTCACGTGCCAGTATACAATAATATTATCAGTTGGGTAAGGCACAACGGAAGTTTGGTGACCAGATTTTAACTCAAATTGTGTTGTTGCCATGGACAACTGGCTCCATTCCCAGTGGCAGCTTGAACTCATTAACAATCAATGAGCTTCAGGAATGGTGCCTGAAAGGATGGTGGAGCCTGAGAGCAACCCTGTGTGTGGCAAGCACCAGGCACCATCACTCTGAAAAAACAGTGGAAATACAGGATACTTACCACATACCTACCATGAAGCCAAAGGGGGATGGGTGGGCTGGGAGAAAAGCTTAACAAGATCTGTCCAGCAGCAAAAAACACGCTGAATGAATTGAAATCGGAAGCCCGGCTGTAAAATCCAGGTGCACATGCACAAATCCCCCGGCCTCCCCGTTATACCAGCCTTTGATGAGACGTACGGCTGTTGATATTCTTATCATTGGAAACAAGGAAAGTTACCTGTGACAACACCCTTTTTTAATGCAAAACCTTGTCACCAATGTTCTGTCGCGCCTTACTCAACTGACAACCGTAAGCTGTTTTGTCAAGGTTGCACAAGGGCGGGGAGGGGCAACACATGTCAGATGTTTAAACACTAGGCTTGTGACAGCTTTGCATCTTGTAAAATTCTCGACAGATCCATTACGGCGCCTTTTGCAGAGGATTGAGAGACAGCGTGACCAGTGGAGGAGGAGACCACCTACTGAAGAAGCTCAACCACAGGCTGCTGGAACAACAGGTCAGCGATTATTAGTGTTTACTAGGAGTTGAGAACAAATTAAGCGACTTTGGAAAAGCTCACTTTCAGATTTAGAGTCGGTGTATTTATATGATGTCAAAGTGTTTAGGGATGATCAAAACATTGGATGGTAGTAGCTGCTTTAAATCTGTAGTTGAGAAGGTGATGTTACATGAACTGATTTTTAACATTGATTTTTATTGTAACAATGTTGTGTTAAAAATCGATATCGTGTAACATGGCGCATAGGGCGACTTTTAATGTGACATTTCGTTGTGGTAACATGTTGCAGGTTTTTGAAGGCAATTAAAAAACTTGCAACATTGCTGCCTGAATTTTGCATGTTGTTGTGTTAAAAATCGTCTCGTATAATATAGCACTGCCTACCGTTGCCGCAACAAAGTTGTGTCAAAAGTTCTCTCGTGTAACATTGATAAAAAACCAGCATTAAAAATCAGCTCGTGTAACATCACTTTTAAACAAACAAAAAAAAATATTGCAAACAGAACGGAAACGTATCGAGAAAATCTTGGAAAGATTGCGCTATTAAATTTGGCAATCATAACGTTGAAGGATCCCTACAACAATTAGTTTTGAAACTTTTTATGGCATTTCTTGCCAGGCATCCCTCATTCTGTGCCTTCAACTAAACCTCCACTAAAGAAACAAGAATTCAGGTTTGTTTATGTTTTATGTCTGTATTGATATGTTTGTATTTGGTTAAATTTCCCACACTGCATCCAGACAGAAGCCTCTTAATTGAAGTGTAGGTGACAGATATTTTTTATTGGCTTGATGGAATCTACACGAGATCTTGATATGGAAATCACTTAGTTTTTTCATTTCTATTTGTTTGGTTCGCAAAATTTGTCGGCCTATGTTCTTGTTTTGACACCACAGCCTGACTAGTCCCAGGCCTCCACCCCAGTCAGTTTCTGACCAACCGGAAGCAAAATTTTTCGTTTTCAGATACCTAAAACACGGTGAAAAAACAGTGATATCCAATTTATTTTTTCAATTTCCATATTGAGATCTCGTGTAGATTCCATCAAAAAAATTTTAAAAATCTGTCATAGACACTTAAAGCTGAATAACTTTGCTTCCTTCCTATTTAAATTTCATCACTCGCAGGATTCCCGAGACCATTCCATTCTCTACTACTCCTAAGCAAATTGCAGATGCAGAATTGTCTAAAGTGGAGGAGGAAGCAGAAGAAGATGGTGGACATGACGCAGCTGAGGTAGAGAATAAGCCTCCAGGCCCTGTCCCGGACCATGATAGTGGCATGTCGCATCCAGCTGTGGACGGGGCACGGACATTACTTCATCCATTGGAGGCTGCGCAAAGGTCACGCACTACCACACCCATAGGAAGAGCAGTATGTATTGTCTAGGGAGGGTAGAGTGAGGGTTGCTGCACAAGCAGTGTCCAAGCTTTGTCCTGTTGATGATTATAATTGCCGTTGTTTTGTATTGACCTGTTGAATTTTGCTACTGATTGTGTTGTCGTGAATGATGGCAAGTAACAATAAATCTAACTTACAAGAAAAGTAGAAATGCACCTGTTACGTATAGAAAATGGCAAGCACATCTGCATTGACCAGAGAATTTCAATTGGATGAAAATTGCAGGAGTAAGTTATAAGTGTGTATGAGAATGTGAAGAGGCATTTCCGGTTATTCAATATTCTACATTGTAACGAATGCAAACGTTGAATCTCTCCAACGTAAAAGAAAATGCTCAACCTTGAAGACACCATAAGTTTCATTTACGTGTAATTTTCTTAAATGGCAATTGTCTCATTGCAGTCTTGACTACTTTTAATAAATAATCTGATCTCAGCCCACAGCACAACTAAGCCAACAGGAGGCTCTACTGGAACAACAAAGACTAAAACTTCAACTACAGCAACAAAATCTCCTTCAGCAACAGTTGGAACAGCAGCTGCAAGAATACCAAAGACAGCTAGCTGATATTTATGGACATGTTGATGTGCCTGGGGGGCCCTTAGTCCCTGACTTAGGGCCCTCAGGGAGAATGTCTTTGGAAGAGCCATCCCTAGGCGGATCCCCTTATGAAGGGGCCTCATCTCTTCCAGACACGGTACGTTTGTCAGGAAGTTCTTGAATGGAGTATCTTTTGAACTCCTTGACATTCGAGGCAGGTAACGGTAGATTATTTATCGAGTTATGAAAGTGCAAGAGGAAGTTTTGTTTTCTCACCTGTTATTTTTCATACTCTGCTGTTCAGCCTTAAACAAAACTACTTTGTTTTAATGCCATTCGAATTAAAAACTGCCATTGAATTTAGCTGAACTTTTTTTTCTCTTTTTCTCATAGACTTTGGAGGAACCAGAAGGTGTGCAACAGAGCCCCCTCCATTTACAAGCCCCTTTCAACACAGCCCTCCAGACTGTGGTCCCCAAGAGCTCATCAAGAGAAGGGTCCCCACTGCTATCTGAGACACTGGAGTCGTCAACACTGGGAAGCGTAACTTCCGATGAAACTGTGAAAATATCAGAATTCCAAAGAACATTGGAAACAGCACGTGCCACGGCGGAAAAAGCAGCTCAACTACGGCAGAAAGAAAGGAACGTTTTACAGGAGCTTAGCAGAGTACCTTTGGAAGATGTACCATTCAGAAGTGACCATATCCTTCCAGAGAAAGATGTATCTTCTGGAAGCGCTTCAAGCCTTCAATCCAACGAGCTTGTTAATGTTTCAACCCCATCGACTCTTTCACTTAGCATGACATTACCCTCTGAACTTAGCGTGACAGCGACCATGTCACGCACCACTCAATCTGGTTCATCTTCTCGTGAATCTGACCATGCATATCCATTAACCTCTCAAATTCAGTCACGTTTCTCTGATGTCAGCAAAACTGTTAGCGTAACAACTGCAGCATCGTTTCTTACGAAGATTTCTCAAAACGAATTCTCTCGACCACTGTCATCCATTCCTCAACAATATTCGGTGTTAGCCTCAGGATCCGAAACTTCCACTCGCACCTCCAGTGCTCTACCATCTACTGTATTAAGCAGTGGCATTGCAACAGAGGTCCCTGGCAGAAATTCTCTAACGGTTGCTTCTTCCAGTGGATCAGTGCCATCAAGAGTGTCACAGCCTTCTGTTTTTCAACCATCTATTGCTCGTTCAGGTTATTCTCCAGGGTATGTAGACTACTATTATCAAAAGATCGAGGAAGAACGTCAGCTTTTTGAGGCGCAGAGAAACCGCATCCGGCGTTATAGTGACTTAATATATAAGAAAACAGCCCTAGAAGGTCCAGAAGATCAAACGTCTCAGGCCTCAGGAAGCATGAGAAAAAATGTGCCTCCCACAGGGCCTCTCGTGAGAACGAGCCCTTATATTTCAGACCAGTATGATAGGGTCCCTTTGCATCTAGAAAGGAATATAGAAGACACAAATAAGGAAAATCAGGGCTACATTGCAAATTCCACAGGATTTATAGGACAGGACAGATTACAGGATATTTCAAAGAGGCTTGGCGCCTTCGAAAAGGCGTTAACCACCGGATCTTATTCTACGGTTGTGACTTCCAGTTACACTTCAAAGCCTTTGAGAACGAGTGATTGGAGTCATGGATCTAGTACAGAGTACATGTCACTTCCACGTGAAGCTGCTAGAGTAGGTGCGACTGGTAGTGCAGGGTCAACTTTGTCTTCCTTGTCCGAGCTGACGGAAATGATGACGAGATTGACGTCAACAAGTGATGAATCTGACATCACATCCCTTAAGTCACGTGACATATCAGGTGCCAAAGAGGGACTGCCTTCATGGGGCCGCCGTAAGCATGTTGTTTATGGCCCTGAAATGGCTGCAGATGCAGGATTTGGTTCCTCTGTTGGACATTTGTCATTAATTGGCTTAGAAGGGAACATTAACATGAGGGGTTCATCTAGAGATAAGCTTTATGTTCCTAGCAGTTTTGTGTCCTCAAAAGCAAATGGGGCCCAGGATGTTGCTCACGCATGTGTTCCCATGAGAATAAGCACCACATCATCTGGGGTTGTTGAGCCCCATTTAAATGCATCGGGGTCACGCTGGACTAGGGGCTCAGGTGGAAAGCAGTGGTTTGTACTTTCACGATCGCACACCTTGTCATCTGGTGGAGGAATTTTAGAGAAAGATAGTGACATCCCAGGGGAGGTGGGGACGGACAATGTGTTCCCTGATGCCTCTGAAAAGATAGGTTAGTCCATGTCTTCAGTTGACTGAATGTAACTAATAATGGTCGTTAGAATTTAGCCCAAGAAATATGTGCGCTGATTGGTTTAAAATTTTGTTTCTATGGCTCGATAGAAACACAGAACTAGCACGAGCTGTTGATGTAACGATGGCTCAAGCAAAGAGAATTCACATTTTGATGATCAAAGTAAACAAGGTTTCTTTTTTTTCGTCCTGATATTTTCTAAAAGAAATAGGAAACATGTTCTCCTTACTTCTATTGAGTTGTAGAAACACTTGTGGAAGTTTGGGAGAACTCAAGAAAGCTGTGGAAACACTCGCCTGTCAGCTCGTGTTCCCACAGCTTTCTTGTTCTTCCAAACTTCCACTCGTGTTTCTATTAAACAATTAGATCGTGAGCTGGATTGTCAGGGTGCAGCCCGAGTCAACTATCACGCATAGAAATCCAGAGCGATTCTAATTGTTTTACTATAAACCTACTAGTCGTTCAAAACTTTATCTAAATTCTCAGACACCTTGAAAGCGCAAAGAAGCGACCTCCATCACAGTTACACTACTCACTCTGTACCACAAAATAGATAGTGAGTAGCGTAGCCAATAAGTAGATTTAAACTAAAACTCGATAGAAACACGATACATGCTTTCTATTTCTTAAGGCCGCCACACACTAGCCGATTCGACAAAAAATCTTCACTTGTTGGCTAGTGTGTGGTGAACTCAGACAAGTCTGCGACAAGATCAGGGCTTGTCAGGCAATATCTGAGAGTGCTAGATCTCAAAACGTCTTGTCAGGCCTGTCGGCTAGTGTGCAGTGGACCAAGACAATTTGTCAGAGCTCACACGTGCCTCAACCAATTAGGAAAGGTCATGAGAGTCACGTCAGTGGAATAGGCACCATCTTGATTTTGGATGACTCAGCCCCAAGCCTCGACATGGTTAGTCACGACAAAAAGTTGGCTAATGTACGGCAAGCTGATGGCCCGACAAATTTTAACCTGATTTGACCCCGACAAAAAATCTGCATTGGCTAGTGCGCAGCAGCCTTTAAATAATTAACAATTCTGATTGGACAAGATTGGCCATGTGATGTTCTAAATGAAGGACTATTGTTGTCTTTTGCCTCTTCTTCAAAACGAGTCTTCTTTGTAAATCCTTTTATGATGCAAAAACTAAGCTACACATTTACTTGACATTGACATCCGACGATGTCAGAACATCGTTCTTTCTTTTGCTAATATTTGTGTTGAAAATATTCCCTCAAGCCTTAATATTTTGTTGAGGTAAATGTACGATAACAAAAATGCTTAATTTTAGTTTAACGTTGTATCAACATCTTTCCTAGATCCCTCTCTCACTGGTAAGTAAGCAAGGGCTCTGTGTACAGTACTAAATTTACACTTCACTTGTTTTTCAAGGTCCTGTATCAGGCCGTGAGGAGACTGGATCTGTGGCATCTGTTTCTTCAGGCAGTCTATCTTCTGGCACTGTGCAGTCTGGTATTAGTGACGATAGACTTCATGAATCATTTGCCACAAATGTTGAGCCACGCGGAGTCGAACCATCTACAGTAAACTAATAATGTCTTCCTGTTGTAAGTGACTCAGTCAAGACAAATTTTAATTTGAGTTTTTTGCTGGTTGTTTGAATGTTAATTTGTAATTCCGTGCATGAAGCTGTATGTTGGAAACCCGCCAGATTTTAAGAGATTTTGTAATTTTCACTGTTTCCATTTAGCATAGTACACAAAGAAATTGTGCAAGTATTATTCGAGTTGGACAATGCAAATTTAGGTTAATTTAAGTTGTAGATGCAAGCGATTGAAATGGTAGCCGAAAAAGGAATGAATTATTAGGCCATATTGGTATTCATGGTATTAGACTGGAACTAGCTTGCAATGGAGGCTCTTGTGGGGGAATATCATTAAAGAAGAGATTTGTTATTTGCTTTTACAAAGACTCCCTGCATGAGCCTCAGTTGCAAGCTACAATCGTGGACAAAAGTCCTTGGGACACTTGTGTAACGTAACAACTTATCTGTGTTTTACAAATGAAGTTTGAAAAAAGTGCTGCTATCCTTTTAAAAGTGCGTTGCTGTTCCCTCTCCCCACCCAATACAATGTTGAAAATCAGGAGAATTTGCAGGGACTAATATTGTATGTGGGGTGGGGGGAGAGGCTAGGCAGGTGAAGTTGTGTTCTTGTCTGGCTTGTGTTCAAAAGTGCCAAAAGTGCAAATTTGTCCCAAGACATTTGTCCATGATTGTAGTTCCAGTCCAATTCTGAAAATACGAATATTGCCTATTCAGTATGACGTCCTTATTCCAGTGCATGTACTGAAACTAGGTTAGTTCTGTCCTGCACCGATATGAACGTCACATCAACAGTCATCGTTATTAAAAGATTGTTGTTCAGTCTCTACTTGCTCTAAGATGTGTTCTTTTAGTTCACCTCTCTAATCTCCAAAACCAACATTTCCAAATTCTGATTTGAACTGAATATATATAATTAACATTGTGTAGAAGAGTAAATTGTAAAGGTGCAGTGGCCTCATGGTTAGTGCACTTGCTTCTGGATTGAGTGGTCTGGGTTGGAGCCCTGGCCGGAACATTGTTTTGTGTTCTTGGGCAAGACACTTTACTCTCACAGTGCCTCTCTCCATCAAGGAGTAAAAATGAGTACCGCCAATGGGGGTAACCCTGCGATGGACTAGCATCCCATCCAGGGGGAAGTAGAAATACTCCTAGTCATTTCATGCTACAGGAACTGGAGATAAGTGCCAACCTGGTGGGCCACTGGGCTCGTATGCAGGAGTAAATACTTACTTAACTTTTTCTGCTGTTTTGTTTTACTTCGCCACTTAGATATTGTCTGTGTCTAATGAGACACAAGAAAGTTCCTCTACAAACAGTGATCTCCCTGAAGACAATCAATAAATCAAGTACTGGAAACTCAGAGGAAACTGTTGGATATGAAATGGAGCAGGACAAACCCCAAGAATTCCTAAAGAAAACTCAGGCCAGGGTTGACAAGGCCAAAGCAAAGAGAACATTAGTAAAGCCTCATTTGAATGCCAAACAGTGTGGAAAATTATGGGCTGTTGGAACAGGACATTAAAGCGATTAAAACTGCAAGTTCTAGAGATGTCGGAATCAAACAAGGAAAAGAGCAACCAACCATTTTTGTTACTGAAAGTTGGAAACTAGTAAAAAAAAAAGAAAAGGTCATGGGCAAAAGAAGATGAAGGGTAACAGAGAAAATCCCCCATATAGGACCTTTTTCCCAAGGTACTCCCGCTAAAGTTGTTTTTAGACTTGGTACCCAGTTCTTCTGCGGATGTGTGATTTTTGTGGAGGATGAAAGCTGTTTGTGCTGTACACGTACATGTAAGTAAAATCCACATCACAGGGCTGGCTATTTGTAGACACCCCTGGGATTTCGAAACTGGGATTGATCTGGAAACAACTTGATAAGGATTCTGTCGGGAATAAAGCCTATATGGGAATAACTCTGTAAACCCATTATCCCCTTTTATTAGGGGCTATTTTGTTCTTTCTTGGCTCCAGTAGCAAAACTGTTAGATAAAACTTAATTTATTTTTGCAGCATAGCAAAAAAAGGTATTTCTGTAAAATACCTAACAAAGGTAATAAAGAGATATTTTGAAAATCATTGTACTCCACTGGTGTCATCACTGAAATCACAGTTTTTCAACAATGATCATCACTGTACTAAATGACTCAATCCCAAAGATTCGCTTTATGTCTTAACAGCAATGGCTTCCAGACAATCACCCACCCCAGTCAACAGATCTGTCCCTGCTTATCCCATCAGAAGTACTTTTTCGTGTTTGTTTGTATTCAGTATTTTGTTGCCATGGCAAAGATGACTGGCAGGGAAAACTGACAGGAGATTGACACACGTCACAGCTACTAGATTTCTGCCAGGGAGCTTTTTGGCAAACGGCACCATAAAAATTGGAACCTTTAGTGGATCATGGGACATGTTAAATGAAGGTACAGAAAGGGTTGTGATTTTCCGATTAAAAAAAATGTTAAAGGTTACTATGTGATAGAGTGAGACAAACAGCTGGTAAACACGCTTTTTGTGTTCTTGTCTGGCCACTCAGTGGCAAGCGGTGATTGAATGGCGGCTTGAATGAACACTTTCATTTAATAATTCAAAGCCAGATCTATGGCATTTTTTAGCTAATGGATTTTCAAGCTTTGTGTTAATTTATGATTGAGAAAAAGTGGATTGATTGATTCCTTAAACTGTGCAAACTATGCTAAACAGATGGCTAAAATGAAACGCTTAGAAGTGATTTTTCCATATTATTTTTTAAGAATATTTACGTGCTCGAAAGATGATAGTTTCTGCCTGAAATCTTCCCCTTCTGTGTGGAAATATTCTGAAAACAACATTTTGAATAATTTTTTGTTCCCCCTAAAATCATGAATTTCAGTTTTAAATTTCAAATGAAGTACTTCTACCTTTACCTTTGAAATTTCAAATCGGTCAGTTTTATTTAAACAATCCAGCTTTGTATTCTTTCTGAGATCGAAATAAAACTTTCAAATGAAAGCGTTGTGAAAGGTGTTCTCATTTGAATGGAATTTTAGTTTCAGCTTTGCTGTCGAATTAGTTACTGATCTGTTGCTTGTATTCTGTAAATTAAAGCTGACACAATTTTTTTCCAAAAGCTATCGATGGAGCTTTTTATCTTTGATGAAGGAATGCAAGTATCTTAATCTTGTCACCAATTTTCTCTAAATTATCTTTGAGCAATTTGAAAATGACTAAAAAACATTTAGAAGGGATCCATTGGGCTCCAACACTTTCAAAACAGCTTTTTTGTAGCTATTTAAACCTTATTTATTCTCCCATGTAACTTCTCTTTTTTCGTTTATTCCAAAATGAACTCTTGTATTCATTAGCATCTCCAGAGACAGTCAACAACAAAACCTAGAAATTAAAACACCATTTTGTTTATTTACAACATCGAAATATTTCATTATATTCGCTCTAGTAGGAAGATAATTTATAAAGTGCCACAAACCAAATTTATGTTGACCCGATATTAATCGATAACAATCGATAACAATCGATATCAATCATATCGATTGGCGATAGTAATCGATGGCAATGGATTCATCAATTGGTAGCGACTATTGGCGATTGTTATCAGAAATTATTTTTGTCCTTTCACAAGTGACACAGCTGATAAAATGTTTGACAAAATTTGTCTATAGTGGTTTTATTGAGTCAATTTTTCATCAGAGCCTGTGTGTCTTACAATCATTGACAAAATAACAAGAACAAAAATAACTTGCAGAAACGTTTTGGGCTTTACATGTTTAAGACACCGGAAGAAGCTCATCCCAGAGAAGCAGCGTAAAACCCTCCAGTCTCATTGTAGCATTGGCATTAAGATGAAGCAAAATAAACAACAGGTCAAGTCGGTGTTCTAGTGATTTCAGTTATTTGCATTTGGAAACAAATGTAAGAATAGATCTCTGAGTAGGCCAAAAGGAAAATATAATCTAGTAGCATGCTGAAGATGAACATCTCGTGTTGTTTCAGGTATTATTAAATTACACAATAACAAAGCCATCTTTGCATAGTGCGAGCGATAATTGTCGATTATTTTAAGAATCTGTAATTAACAATCAATAGGGAATTTTTTCTGCGAGTTATCAATTGCCGATATCAATCGTTAGCAATTGTTGATTGAATCGATTAATTTCTGATGTCGATTTTATCGATTGACCACACCTGGTCCTTTAAGTAATTGGTTTTGCATCAACTCTGCTACACGATTGGCTTAAAAAATTTGTGCCACTTTTTCATCCAATCAGTAGTAAAATTGAAACCAATCGAGACTTGCTCGCACACGTTTTCCTGCACTGTGTCAACTACATATAATTACTTGAAGTTTGTTCACTGTATTGTCTGTGTCCTTTGTGATTGGCTGAAGTGGTAACTTTGGTGTGGGTTTTACAACACTCAGGAGAAAACTGCTCTAACGAGTTCTTAATCTTGGCACCTATTAAGTAACATGATTAGATTGACTTTGTCTATTCGTGCACTGATAAAAGGAAGAAGCTATCGCAGAAGATTAATCGGTTTTCCTAAGTTGGCTATTCTAAAGGAGCTATGTCATGGTTTGGGTATTTTGAAAAGTTTAGCCTAATGTTTTCAAATTTGTTTGCAATCCCTGTCAATCTCTCCATCCTTAACAATCCTTGTTTCTTTATGGTTTATTATCTCTTTAGTGTTTTTCTGAGTAAACTATTATTTTCAGGTTTCCTTCATTCATACAGCAGAGTATTTTTGTAAGTTCTTTTCACTATCTCAGTGTCACTGATTTCAAAATGATACTTCTCTTAGTAGGTCTGCAGATTTCGTGAAGAAACAAGGTATGCATTCTACAAAAAGTTGTCTCATTGTTGCACTACAAGGACACCAAAATAAATTGGTAGCGGCCGGAAGCTGTTTTTGTGCTAATGCTGGAAGATGCGGAAACCTGGTGCTTTTTAATGATCTGATAGGCTTATAGTGACCAAAAATTGATCAAATTACTCAGTAACTACCTAGCAATAGAAAGCAACACCATCTATCAAATGGTCTTAACAAACGTTTTTTAGCAGTTAAGTTTGTATGTCTGAGAAGGCCGGGCCAAGTGGTTAATACCGCTGGATGTTATCCAGCTTTTCCTTCATTTCTAATTCCCATTGATATCTGCGAGTTCGGATCATAGTGAAATAAAAAGGTGTTTTCTATAACAATGTGGAGGCGCGGTGGCCTCATGTTTAGTGCACTCGCCTCCGGATCAAGCGGTCCAGGTTTGAGCCATGGCTGGGGACATTGTGTTGTGTTCTTGGTCAAGACACTTTACTTTCACAATGCCTCTCTCCACCCAGGTGTATAAACTGGTACTGGCAAGTATACTGCTGGGGGTGGGGGAGAAAGTCTGTGATGGACTTGCATCCCATCAGACTCCTAGTTGTTTCAAACTGAAGATAAGCGGCTTTATGGGCCACTAGGCTCGTATGCAGACTTTACCTTTCTACAATGATGTGGAAGGAAAAACAATGACATCATAATCAGTGACACTGACATCATTTTTTTCATTTTTAATATAATTCTTGAATGTACAACTTTAAAAAGTAGGCTTTCGTACTAAAAAGGAGCTATAAATATCAAAAGCTATTATGAATAAATCTAGGAATAAAATATGTACAGTAATTTTTAAATGGATTAATGTTATCTCAAATTTGAATTTAAAAAGGTTGGTTAAAATCTCTCCCACAATGGACACTGAATCACCAGCACAGATTTCTCTCCAATATTATTCAGTTGTTTTTCACTTTATCTGTTCTTTATAAATAACTACATTTACTATATGGCAAGGGAGTCTTGAGCTAAATCCAAGCATTCTGATGGTTCTTTCTTGGTCTGGATTTTTCCATACGAAATGGGATCATGAAAATGGTCATAAACCATGTATTTTTTTTGTTTCTGAAAGCTGGCAAATCTAAATTTGCATCTAAAACTGTGTGCCATATAATAAACTACTTCCTTAGGTAGCCTGCTCAAGCTGTACTGGAAAATATTGGCCATCACTCCTTTTGTGTGTACCTCATTCAGCTTGGTCTGTACTGCCACGACGTCAGGCCAATATTCCCCAGGACAACCCTACTACCGTAAATCAGTAAGAGGTGAGCATTTAAAGACCTGCATACTGCTTCTCAGATACATGACATGATAGATAGAATAAAAATTAAATTAATAAAATAATTTGAACTCTTAAAATACCTTTGTAATTTGAATTTTGCCAAATGTTACTCCAAAAACCTTCACTTGATTCATCGGGCAAGGGAAGAACAGAATCCACTTTCCACTAGCCCCAGGTTATTGGATATAACTTTCTTTGCAAGCTGAGCAAGATTCTGTCTTGATTTTAGAACAAGGATGTGAAGAAAGCATATTTCTTTGTTGGTTTTCAGTGTAGGGCTGCCACTTGGTGCTAATAAGTGGATAATACAACTGGCAAGTATGGTTGTAATGACTAGAAGTGCACTATTTGAAGATATTCAAAAACAACACATAACAAAATGATATGTGGGACTTTTGAAAGGACACTAACATTGTGCTGTTTTACTGTAAAATGTTTTTTGTTTTTTTGCTATTTTACTTGCTTGATCATGTAATATTCTGTAATGTATCCTTCAGCTCTTTGTCACCAAAACAATCAAGTCCTCATAATGTCTTTAAAATATCGGCAGACGTGATAATGGATAAATTACTTAACAAAACAATATTACCACCAAATTCTTATAACTGACATTATTTTTTATAAAATGCTAGCTTGTATTAGTAAGGGGAATTAGTACTTTCAACTCCAAACTGAAACTTTCAATCAACAAAATGTGTTGACTGTTATTAAACTGGTGCATGGTGTCAATTAATTAATTATTCCAGTCCCCTCCTCTCCTTTGCTTGGACGTGTAACAAATCCAACTGTTTTCATTTTTATACGCTGCTACTGATGTTTAATGTTTCTCCAACAATTTTAAATGTGCTTGAGGTTGCGCTGTCAGAAAATCTTTCATTCATTGTCACTGATGTCTGAAAACAAAAAGATATGTAAGTACAGTGGAACCCCTATTAAATGGTCACCCTCTGGGAAATGGGAGGTGGCCGCTTGATAGGGGTTGGCCACTTAATAGGGGTTGGTGTACTTTGAATATTTTTCACCATCAGGTTAATTTCTTAGTGAACATGGTGTCACTTCAAGACAGTCATGACAAATGTGTGTTTGAATGTTTTTATCACTTGTCACCCTCAGTTTCGGACTGTTATCTGCCATCACCTTTTCCAAAACAAAGTTTTTAAATTTTGGGTGGCTGTTTAATAGGGGTAAAAACAATAGAAAAACCCTCATCGGGACAACCAAAAGGTGGCTGTGGCCGCTTAATAGAAGTAGCTGGTTAATATGGGTTTTATTTACAGTATTTAATACTGGCTGCTTAATAAGGGGTGGCCGCTTAATAGAGGTTCAACTGTATAATTATTAAATTTTTATACTGCAAACTTAAGGTTTGTAAAGGCATGAACAGGCTAGTAGACTGTGAAGAGAACTAGTACAAATTCATTTTGTTGATAGAAACCAAATTTCTGACATTCAAAAATTTGTTACAGATACTGGTTGATTGTTGGTGTGACTTGACTGCATGCTAAGTTTAAATTATTTACAGAATTGGAAATTACAACTTTAGTTTATGATCAACTTACCACTGATATAGGAAATGCGAACTTCTCTTCTTTAAATTCAGCAACCTAAAAGAGGTGATAATTGACATAAATAATGGAATAATTGCCATTACCAAACTGATTAACAGGGAAAATCAGTAACTATGAATATTGTGATGGTTAGACCCTTTTTTATTCCATACTTCTGCCAACTGTTACTATGAAGGCACTGATGATTCCCAAGAAATACTGCTTTAAATAAATCATTCAAGCACATTTTTTAAGCTTATGGTAATGAACGTAATACATGCTTTCGAGCAAAGGAACTCTAAAGAAACTAATCAAGACTTACTATACCGCCAACAAGCAAGTCGTAGCTCTGGCAAAGAGAATTTTATTTATTCTCCTAACAGATTGTCACACAGATACATTTCTTAGTGATAGGTGCATTGGAGAGCAGTTCATTCATACTCAAGTTCTTCGTAGTGGAGCTCCGGCAGCCTGATGGGCCGCCAAGTGGAACACCATACTCATATTGGAAAGAAAACCCAACCCATGAATTGATTTTCTCATGACTATCATGGCTAGCGGTATTGCTCGTGAGTGTGTTAACGCACGACAATGAAAAAGTTGCACAACATGGTTGCCATACTCTGGCTAATAGGTTGACTGAGACATGTATGCAGCCTTGGTTTACAGCATACATCTTTGATATTGAACATCCATGTTATGGTCACATTGACACCTGTTAAAACAAGGTATCTGTTGACCAGTATCACACAACCATATTGCAGGCTCAGTTTTAAAACACACTGAGTCCACGTTTTTTTTTTAAATTGACCACTGCCCAAGAACTGGTTTTTGGTTGGATCGTGGGCTCAAGCCAGGTAAACTCTGTGTAATCGAGGCCGGGTTAGCAAGTTACTATGTGCTAACCCAGGATTAAAAAAGAAGGCCAAAGAATATAAACAGAAAACGAAAAATTTATGGAAAATTAAAAAACTCAAATCAAAATTATCGCTTGTCCTTTGCTCCACTTCTGATGTCATCAGCTTTGACCAAAATTGGCATCATCTATACTCAACTTCTGCAGGAAATGATCTTTTCAATAATACCCAGATCAGAGTGATCAGCTCAATGGAGCCTGAAATATGCACGAAAATGCTCAGAAATTTGAGTGAAAAACTCACAGCAAAATTTCCTGCGACTACATGTGGCTACTCTATGGTAAAAATTGCCCATGTCAATGATGCTTTCTCAGACTTTTGAACTGGAAGCAAGCCCAGCAGAAAGATAAGAAAAGGAGAAAAAGGAAAGGCGAAAAAAAAAAAAAAAAAACGAAAAGCC
>Ga0126338_10000795_pt1 | contig 18459 bp, 6 predicted proteins | sample OrbCmetagenome_2_FD_92529 | JGI IMG/M metagenome (GOLD analysis project Ga0126338, IMG submission 92529) | Coral microbial communities from Petempiche,Puerto Morelos, Mexico - Orbicella C C metagenome | ecosystem: Host-associated > Invertebrates > Cnidaria > Coral | place: Petempiche,Puerto... | reverse complement strand
GCGGCGAAGCATGTTACGTGGAATGAGGCAAAAGGCACTGCACAAAATAGGGTTAGGTGGCGCGCGCTAGTTGAGGACCTATGTTCCACTTAGGAACGAAGAGGATTAAGTAAGTAAGTAAGAATCAAAAGCTTGTGATTGCTAAAACATCGACTCTGCTTCAGCATCTCGTTTCTTACTACGTCTACTATAGAGTTAGGAAACAATATCTGCATTCAAACTCAATGATAGTTCCATTTGACTCAACTGTTCTTAATAATATTTTTTTGGTACTGGTGGCAATCCTGCATTTGTCATGTCAGTTTCAATGCCACACATCCTAGAGTTTGAATGGTTGAATTTGTTACAACCCATCAAAAACTGTCAAAAAGATTTGATCAAAAATTAATCAGAATGAAGCTTGTCAACTGTTTGCAAGTCAGCATGGTGAGTTGCCTCACATTAGTTATTGGGAAGTTGACTTTGGTCAGGATCCTTTGTGTCCTATTTCTTGTTTTAAAACTTTTTCCTCTCTTAGGCTCTTCAAAAGAAACAGTTGATTGCAAGTGGCAAATTGGACAAACATGGCAAACCAAATGAAAGCACACCCAAGGAGTGGCTTGAAGGACATCCTGACCTCAGGTTGGAATGATTTTCTTTTGTAGAATCACTGGCCATTCTCCGCATTCCTGCTTGGATCTTTTCTAATCAACTGTTCTTATAGTCAACAGAAAACCCCGCTTTCAATGAAAGACGAACCTGCTGTACCTGTGACACCCAAAGCTGAGCCTATCCCTGGTGCTCCTGTGACACCCAAAGAAGCCGAGGATGTAAAGAAGGTAAAGTATCAAAATATGTTGTAATGAAGACTTTGCTTTCAGTGCAGAATGATATCAAATCAAAAGAGGTGTGGACCAAACCTTTTGAAAAAGTTTCTTTACTTTGAGTTGCAAACTTTCGTCGAGTATAGGAATTTGAAAATGACACACAGAAAAAGGCTCAGACAACTGTAAGTTTAAAATTATAACCTAGTAGCATTATAGGCAGGAGAGACAAAGTATGCAGATGTCTATTGAGCTTTAGCACAACCCACTGACCAAGTATCAGGTAAACATGTAATGTGATTGGCTACACAGTCAGGCCCATGTCCCCCAGCAAGCTGTGTAAGCTGTATGCGTGTGTGATGAAGTTTTTCACTTTTTACTTTACCCGTGAACAGAGGAAACGAAGTGCTGAGGGCAGTGACGAGGAGAAGGAAACACCAGGGAAACATGAGAAAAAGAAATCCAAAAAAGACAAAAAGAAATCCAAAGAAAAAGAAAAAGAGGAAGGCAAAGAAAAAGATAGCAGTGATGAAGTAAGTAAACATTATGTTGGACATTTACAAGATTACATTTATCGCAGAGGTATCATTGGCGTTTTCAGCAGGAGAGCAACTGGTTTTCACGGGCGGACAAATCTTTTTGAACTGAAAAACTTTTCTCTGGATTGTCAATCAAACCTGGCGGGCAAAATCATCCTCACAGCCGGTTAATTTTCGTCATTCTGCCTGAAATATCTTGTTATGCCAAGACATACAGGATATCTGTGGGACCATTCAAGAACAGGCAAGATCAGTCGTTAGCCATTTGGGCTTAGTTGAGTTACATCTGGGATAAGTTTGGGGAACGGGTAGCTTCTGTGTCGGGATACAGAGGACAGTCTTGATAAGTCACGATATCATGAGTTCGTGGAAAAGCAACTTTAAGTGAGGTTCCCTCGTTGAGAACTGAGTAAACCCACGGTTGCTAGGCAACTTAAACTGTACTTATAATGGCCAGCTCACGTGACTGCCATATTCTCTGATTCAAAAATAATCGGAAATCCTTGGACGGCATCAGCCATTGTGAAACCTGAGAATCTCTCCCCCGATGAGAGTTAATAGTTAACGACGTTACTCGAAACTTGTGACGTAATCGGAGCGTCATAATTACATGTACAAAGCGGCAGACGAGATAATATTCAGAGTTAAACCGTCTTCGCTTCATTCAAATCCCTTCTAAACGACTCAAAAAGACACATGAACACAGGTAAATAACAGTACATTTATTTTTGTTGCTGATAGAGCGTTCGGGTCCCCTGTGGTCTAATTACCTTATTGACTGATTTGTTACAGGCTAATCAGTAAGGGCGGGTAGGCACATAAAAAACAAAGTCTACAGGCTCCCCTGTCCCGCCCCGATCGCATCGCCCCCCGAATTCTTCTGTTTCGCGCTTGCCAATCTTTTTTCCGTCCTCACCGGGAGCCTGTTCCCAGGCTATGCCAAAAACGGCTCCTGGCCCGGGTTGCTCGAAAGGTGGATAACACTATCCGCTGGATAAATCACTATCCAGGAGATAGTCTGGTTTGTTTTGTTAACACTTATCCACTGGATAGCGATGTATCCGGTGGATAGCGTTATCCACCTTTCTAAAAACCCGGGCCTGTTGTTTTGTGTTGTTACTGGTTTTTGTTTATTTATTTTTTTGTTTTGCGTATCATGGTGGAGTTTTCCAACTACTAGGCGCAATTGTCTCTGTATGTGTTAATCAACAACAACCAAGAAAAAAACAGAAAGATTTGCAATTGTTGTCAAAACTGGATCAGATATGTTTGTCGATTGTGTAGTAGGTTGATGTGTTTATCTGTGGCAGGAAAAGAAAGAAAAGAAGAAGAAAAAGAAGAAGAAGAAAGAAAAAGAGAAGGAGAAAGCCAAAGATTCTGATTCAGATTCTTCTGATTAAGAGTGATGATCAAACGCTTCGCATTTTAGCTGCGATGTTTTATCATATCTTACGCCATGCATAAGAGTGGTTTTCAATGACTGTCGATAGTATATTTTTTGTTTGCTTAGGTATACAAAATGTAGCTTTCACTGAACCCTTTGATCAGCTCAGAAAAACTTGTGGAACCAATCAGGGCAAGCATCATTTTTTTTAACCATTCAGAAACAAACAAAACTAATCGTGACTTAGCTTGCACGTATTTTCACGCACTTAGTGCATGCAACCACATTTTTCCCGCGCTTGCCGCGGGTTGCATGTGTTGGCTTCGTGTTCTGATTGGTTGCTTGCTTCATTTTCATGTACTTTACATTTTTTCATTTTTTGTTTGTTTTACGACAGTGATTGGAAAACTGCTCTAGTTGTATTTCAAAATTCTGGTAATGCATCTGAATTTGGAATGACCACTGTAATATAATGTGACGCATTTTTTTTCTCCATATCTCTCGTGTAGATTTGCTTTCTTGAATAAAATGTGAACATCCGATAACGATCTGTTCAACATAATTGCTTCTACTCAAATACTGTTTCTGATATCGAGACCTGGACAAGATACGGGTTATTTGGGGGAAAAGTTAATGGGATATTTAGATCAGAGAAAACGGGATATCAAGTGGGAAAAGCGTTAACTTTCATACAGGTCTCCTCATGTCGGTAGCCGTGCAAAACCCTGAACTCTTCGCTGTCTTTTACATGAGACTAACTTTCATATCAAACTGTTCAGACATATTCCCGGACACGTAAACGGATGAATTCTTTTACATATATGTATTTTGTATATCTTCTCTACTCTCGCCGGTCTGTGAATCGTTCCTGTCGATCCAGTGTCATCTAGTTGGAGAAAAGCATTGCCCGCGACAAGCACGTATATTCCCATTCACTATCTAAATTAGCCATGTAGCCAGCATGGTTGCTCTGATAGTGTAGTGGTGATCACACCCGACTAGTTATCATGGGGAAGGGGCTTCGAATCCCGCTCAGGCCAAGAAAAGTTTTTTTTCTAATGAATATGCCACCCTTTTCGTCTTTAGTTCTTTCAAACTTCTCTACAAATACATTTGACCGAGGCTTTGAATGTGAATCATTTGTGACCTCCTGAGCAGAGATGCCATTTGACTCGAGAGAAATTTAACTTGTCTATATACTTGTGTTGAGGGAAGCGAGCGACCCTTCCCTTCTTTCCCCTCCCCCACCCCCCTCCGTCGACCTTTTTTCTCTCGCCATATTTTTCACGCTGCCCGAATGCGAAAAAGCTCTTCCGCGCTGCCCGATTTCGTCCGGCTCGTACGGAAACGCTTGCTACGCAGGCTAGTTCTATCAAGGAAAATTTCTTCTTTGTTATCCATTCCTCTTAACCCGTCATAAATATTTCGTTGACGAATTGGCAGGTTTCATGCTGATCATTTTTCACGTCGCGCAATGCTGCGTGACGTCCCAATAACTGCAATCGAAATAATTTTCTCACGTCACTCCATCTTCCGTCTTTTTTTTTTTTTTCTTTATAACTTTTGTTTTCTACTTTCAGAGGTTTTCTTTTCAATGAATGACGGGAGACCTTACCTTTTCTAGTAATCTGTAGTCGTAAATTGCAACACAATCTTTACACTGGCTACTTCTACACAATATTAAACTCCTAGTAGACTAAGGAATACAAAGGCCATTATTCCACCAGCCTTGATAAACTATAAACGATAATTTAAACTAATGGACTATACAAATATTTCTTTCAAAATAAATTATCTTGAAAACAGTCGAAATAAATTATCATAAATTATGCCGACTGATGTCTCGATTCATAAATAATATAATCGTAGTATGTTTTAAAAGAGCACTTTGAGAGCTCCTGCCTATTACCATCGATTACGTCGAAGTTTTGACACTTGTCTTTATTATCCTGAATCAGTCTACCAATCATTGGGCAAATACACCTCAACGGTTATCTCATTTTAGCCTACGTGTAACTGGACAACCCCTCCACCGACCCACCCCCCACCCCCCAGAGGAAAAACGGGAGGGAGAAAACGTCTAACGAAGAACTGGCTCAAATCTTGTTATGTGACGTTAATTTATGCAAATTACGCAAATAAATTAAATTTCCCCTAAAAGTTCGCGTGCGCAGACAAAGGCCAGTTTTTCCTCCGGGGGTGGGTACGGCTACACGTAGGCTAATCCCGTTCATCACAGTTTGGCAAAGCGATTTACACGACATTTTGTCCCTTTTTTTTTTTTGAGTTGACGGACAGGCTAGATCGCGTGTGTGATTAATGGCAATTCTGTTGAAATACAAGCTGGCCCGTAAGAACTTTGACCCTCTTGCTTTGACAGAAGAACGTTTTTAAACCATAGCCATCGAACTGCACGTCCTTTTAGCTGGGAACAACTTGATACAACTGTTGGAAACTGATTTGAAATCTTCCAAATTTCACTCAGTTAGATTACAGCGCTGTTTGAAATAGTCGATCCTCTCTGCTTGTCCTGTAGTTAAAGGAGCTCAGTCACGGTATTTTGGGTTATTTTGGCCAGATACAAAACTACCTTTAAATGGTAGGAAACCTGAAAATAACAGTTTAATAAGATAGAAAAACACCAAAGAGATAATGATAAACCATAAAGGAACAAGGATGGCTAAGGATGGAGAAGATTAACACGATTACAAATGATGAATTTGAAAAATTGAGGCTAAACTTTTCAATATGCGCAAACCGTGACTGAGCTCCTTTAAGGTTCATTCCCACTCTACTCAATATCATTGTTGTAAAATTTTGTAGTATGTAATAACAATAGAAAGGTAGAAATTGCCAAAAATAGCGTGACTTTAGCGTTACAAAAACACGCAAAAGTTTCGTAACCTACTTGTACTTGTTGCCCCAAATCCTAGAATAATTTTTTTTCATCAACATCAACAGTAACTTCTATGAAAGTGTTCCAGTGATCAATTTCTACCTGTGCAGAAAACGCGAATTTAATGCTTCCGGCTTGAACGGTTATTTTAAAGGGAAGTTCTCTCGAAAGTCTGAAATTCTCAATTTCCGCCGATATCTTCATTGTAAACATTTCATTGGGACAAGTGTTCGCGATTTCAAAAGCTACGCTTTTTCCTGAGCTGTGATTCCTTTTGATCAGAAACAAACATTCGATGCCACCAATTTTTCTTGCTTTTGCTTCCTTAAAAAGAAAAGTAGTGTAGTGCGCCCATGAAACTTTCTTCAGCTTTGTCATCAAACGCTTTTCTTTTCCGCTCTCCGAACAAATGCAAAGTTTCAGGTGAACACCTTGATCTGCGCATGCGTCGTACTTTCCATAAAGCGTCAATCGATCGTAATGTACAAGTTCCATTTGTAGAGAATACTGATTGGCCAGCTCTCTGGATTTCACTTCCACGTGAAATATATCTTCGTCATGGTTTACTACATTTCCAGCCTGGAAATAAACATCAAAACTAGTGATGAGTCCGCCGTCCGATTTGGAGTTGCGTTCGCGAACGTTTTCAAACCGCAATGGACGCAGTCTTCGGCACGCGCGTAAAATGGGATACTCAGTTCTTTTCCCATTTGCAGATTTCGCGAACTGCGCTAGTACCAGATTATTAAGCTGGCCAACAGCAAATTCTACCATTGAAATTTTCGAGGAATCGTTTGTGGTCGGGCTGTCCCATCCCTCACAGACGCATAAATTAGGTGTTCTCAATTCGACATCATTGCATGTCCGATTGGCTGATATGGGAGTGAATAACCCAACGGGTTTTATAAATTCCGAGAGAGGCCCTGCTAGTGGCAACAGGGAATGGTGCAGGTCGATCATGGTTACCAGTCTCCTCTGGTTCACCTCCAACGCGGACAAAGCGTCTCGTCCCAGGAGACTTGCCACTTTGTTTGGTACAATCAGAAACAAACTTGGATGAAACATTTCAAAGCGACCCTCCAGTATGGCATATGTGTATTCAGTGTAGGTATTTCCATGATCTGCTAAAATGATCGTCAGCGAGTTCTGATCGTTTGCCATGGTAGATACGTATTGCGCGAGCTCGGAATCTAGCGACTGAATTCTTCGTCCTGTGTCGTCGTGCCCAACATTGAGAGCGGTGTAAGAGAGTAATGGACGCGACCTCCTAGATGAAGCGATCGTATTCAAAGTGTCTATTGAATACTGAAGGAAATAACTGTGCTGTAGCTTGCCGTTGAAGCAGATCTGATCACCGTTAGGTCCATTGAATGGTGCGTCAGCACCAAATGGTGCCAACACTTCACAGCTTGAATGCGTCAAACCTGAAAAAAAAAAAGCCAAAGAACCAAGAGGTTAACAACCTGGTCTGCAAAACAATCTGTATTCTAGTTCAATGGAAAGAATGCAACGTCTGTGAATCTTTCGGTAGGGGTGTGCCGCTGGGACACTGACACCTTAACCTTGTACTAGACCATGATCAGCTCGATTTTGCAACCCTTTTCTAGACTGGACACCAAACACCCCTACGGTATCCAGAATGGCTATTTTCTATGCAGAAACCTGATCACTGTGGTAGTCCAACAAACGCTAACTAAACCAATATCTTACAAAGTCGATCACCTCCGACTTTCAATTTCTATTGTAGAACCCCGGGCAAAGAATCCTGTTCTACTCTAAATTATATATATACTGGCCACTTTTCCAGTAAATTATATTACATTCTAGACCAGAGCTGTCTGATTTCCATACCCTACCCTAGACTAAACTGCCTGAAAACAATACCCTTCACAGCGGCACAGACCTATATAGCTTACATATGTGAACAGACTCCCCGAGACAACGTCCCACAAAGGATCTTTAAGAAGCGTCCAAATGTTGAGTGGGTCTGGAGAGAGACGCAACCGTAAAGGCCACAACCTCGACCCCATATCTGTACGTTTTTAATGTACTTCCGGCTTGTAGAGAAAAAACATCGATGAAGGAGTCAATTTGACAAGCGAAAACATATATGTAGTCGAGGGTGCCAGAGACTGATTACAGTCTGAAAATGTCAATCAAAAATCCTCAATAAACCTAAACAAGCCGAACTAGGAGACTGTGGTTTCCGTCCTAAATGGAAATGCGACCCAACAAGATGTCAGAGAAGTCATAACATTAAGTACTTAAAGTGTTTTTTTCCCCTTTTCAAAGATATTTTGATTCCTGTATTTTCTTGCATGTGGACGCATTCCGATTGTTTAACTTGAAATTTTATCGTGCTCTGAACTACACATAAACTGTAACATGAACACTCCCTCTCAGCAAGGGGAAATATCCCACAAACAGAAAACAGATTCATGCGGCACTACCTCCAGTAAACATTACAATATTTATTGAGAACCACATCAGCCATAGCTGGTTTTTATGCTGGTTGTCTATCTGGGTCGAATAAGAATTTGGAAATGTTGAGTTTCAGTAGGGAGGAAACCGGAGTACTCGGTGAGAAAGCCTCGGAGCAAGGCAAGAACCCACAACAAACTCAACCCATACTTGGCATCAGGCCAGAATGAGACCCGGGGGGCCGTTATGAAGAGTCCACAGGGTCATGGCCAAAAGCCAAAGTTTGATATGGCCGGGTCTCAGATGCAAATAAAAACTGCATTTAAGGGACATTTGAAAAAAAGTATTTTTAACGTGGTTACCTGTGTTATCAATAAAGCTGTCTTTGAGTTTGATCTGTAGCTCTTCCCAGTCTTCCGCAACCAAGTCAGTGACTAGGCCCCAGCTTGACATCCAACAGAGATCCTCCTGCCACATGGTCTGGTACCCAGCCCTCTTGAAGTGCCCAAAAAGTACATCCGCACGTACTGAGGGTGTTTCTTCATCGGGGTCCATGGGGGGAAGTAGCTGGCCAGTAAACAGCGCGTGTTCATTGTGTGTCGTGTGGCCGTGAACAGCTTGAAATAACTCAAAATCGTAAACATTAGCAGGGGCCATATCAGGTTTGTCGGCTAAGCTCCTCAGCGCTTCCACTGTTTTGGGCAAAGAGCGATAAAAATGCGCTCTGGAGATGGAATCTAATAGGACAATGTTGACATTGATGGTATTTTTAGTTCTTGGGTTAAGCCCCTCCTGTGTAGTCATCCGCGGGGGAATTGAGATGAGCTGAGATGCCAGAGTTTGGTTGTCCGTAATCACAAAACAATTGACGAATACAAAGTTAAACTTATTTCTTGCAGTTAGAAGTGCAATGCGTGGAAGTTGATGTTCTAGTTCCGAGACTGCTGAAAAGTTCCTAACGGACCTCAAAACGCCTTCCTCAGGATCTATACTGTGAACTCCAAAAGTTAAAAACTCTCTCTCGACTTTGTTTACAAATCTTTGGCAAACTTGACTGTTGCACCTAGCTTTGAGCAGTTTTCTCTTCTGAGAAACTTCGATGCCTAAAGAACAGATTTCGACGCTTTCTTCGTTGTCCTTACAGTGCGATAAAGAAGGGTCATAACTGTACAACGATTCCGCAAATTTACAAGCGTCTGGAGTTGGTCTGTGTGGCTTGCATGTCCCATAAGAATTTTTATTTGAATCTGTAAGGAAGAACTTTTTGCAGACATCGCTCGGTGCAGCAGCAGTCGTATTTCTCCGAGAATGTAATTTCGGTGAAATTTTTTCACTGTCTCCGCCGTCATACCTCGGCACATCTTGTTCGCTTTTGAAACCAGGATGATGAAGCCTCGCTAAGTCAATTCTTTCATATCGATTTTTTCGGTCATTCTCGCCTCCTCGAATTATAGCATTCAGTTCCTCTCGTCGACCCAAGGGATGGTTTCCCAATGTTCGTCCTCTTAACGTGAGTGATCGTAGCGTTGTCTCGATTTCTACTTGTGGCTTGCGTATTAAACCCTCGCGAAGAACTCTCAGGTGGTCACGAAATAAATTTCCATTGTAAATGGAGTATAAATTCCAAAGTGTTACAGCAATTAATGCCGAAAGAAGGATCTTTTTCCGACTTCGTCTTGCACCGCGAACCAAACATATGGCAATGTTTACTACAGCGTTCATTTTCACTCATAACCGAGTGAAAAAGGCGGAAAATTCGCCACTAAATTTCGTTTAGTGTAAAATAGAAGCTGCAGTGATGGCATCCATGTCAGTGTAACTGTAAACTTTGAGCTCGCTTGGCGATTGGCGTCTGCTGAAGGCCTAGCATAAATAAATAACAAGATAATGTCAACAGAGGTTGATACACACAGGCAAAATTATGACTGAAGATGATTTGTTTTGAGTTCAAGGGCCTTGTTTGACAAAACAATATTTCAAAAGTATATCAGTTATTACCACGAAATCTTTTCAAACAACTTGAAAATACGACTTTTTCTCTTTAGAAGATGCAGAAGTCATCAGACACGATCAGAAAGGCATTCGTAATTTTCGTCAATGAACTCAACACGTTCACGTATTCCAAATATGTATACATCACTTGATAAACGAGACAGTTCAAGGACCGCAACAAACCGCAGCTCTGGCGTGCCTCTTAAAGGCACCTCAAACTATCAACGAGAGAAAAATCACTCTCGGCTCTGTTGATCAACCAGAAAGAAATACATCTTTGAACCGGCAAAGTTATGTCCGTCGCTGTTTTAAGAATCCAGAGGAGTTAATTAGTCCTGAGAGCTCACAAACGAGCCACATAAATGCCCATGAAGATGAATTTTTATGGAATATATTGAGCTCCAGTTAATTGCAAGCTAACCTTAGCATTTCAGAGTCTTAACTAAATGTAAATTAAAAAATACAAAATATGTCACTTCTTTTCTACTGTCTGCTTTTTCCTGAATTTCACGCTAAACTTTAAGACAGTTTCTTGGACTGCCCCCGAAACTTGATTGCCCTAAGTTCCTGCAACTTGAGTCGCAACAAAATTTCGCGACAATCTGCGAGAAAAATTACCTTCTCTGTCAGCGCTTCAGTAACTTTGCTGTTCCAGCTGAACTTGAATAATGTTTGACGGTTGACCGAGCAATTCATTTAGTTTCATTGATGGCCCATTGTTGTACTGATGCGTTTGAAAGCACTTTGATTGTTCCCAGAAAGAAAACCCTACATCGCTGGTAATGGTAACAAACTAGTTTATTTGGCTGACGATCGTGTTCGGTAACTTTCAACGTCTTGCTAAAGGCGCAATATTGAACTTCATCTGTCGCCTACTTGCATCATAAGGTCCTTACAAACTTACGTCGAAAAGTTGTGTAGAGCACTTGCATAAATAAATTCACTATTTATTCAGAAAGCACAATAACAATTCAATAGGCAAGTTAATCTGTTTTCTCCGCAAACCCCTCCTTTGAGTGTTTGTTTGTATTCGTTTCGCCTAATCAACAACAACAACAATTTACTTCAGTATTCCTGATATGATGTACATTAGCACATTGTGTTATAATTCAGTACAGCTAAAATAATGCAACTAAATTATATAACAATTTAATTGATTAGTAATAGTATTCTCCCTGTAATCCACGCACGAATGGATATAGGCAGCTGTAAGTCTACAGATACAGGGGTCAACATTACTGAAAATAAAATGATCTGTTTTCTAAAACAACAAAATGATTGTGTTTTCTATTTCTGTTTTCAAAACATTTCGAGCGTAAATTATCGTAAAGGTGAGAGGAAAGTATAAAATGCAATTCATTTTCCACCTCATTCAAATGACAGAAAAGACAAGTTCTAAGATTTTCTAATCTAGCAACAGAAGGGAAATATGTCCCTTATATGTAATTTGCTTTTGGTCTTCTCAAACGTATTTAACTCCTTTATAAGAGGCTGTTAAAAAGAGATATATATCGGGTTAGAAAACAAAACACGCATTTTTTCCATCATACTCGCCTGATTTTGTTCAGTGCCAGGCGTACAGAGGGTTTTAAGCCACTGTAGATATCTCGGCTATTCAAATCATCGTCTTAATGTTTTCTTTTAATTAAGGATACGAACTTTGTATAAGTTATTGACTGATCACACCTCGTATATAGCACATTGTATAAGGGTATCAAGTCACGATAATCACTTCAATGGCTTCGTTACGGTTGTTTAGCTACATCGGTTATAAAAGAATTTTAAAGAAATATTAAAGGACAAAAAAAGCTTAAGTCTTAAGACTTGCTTTTACTTTCAAATGAGGTTGATCACCTCAATGAAAATACAGTACACAACGAGAAAAATTAACCCGGTTTGAGATTATAACCAAGTCTAGACAAACTGTTGTTTTGCAGTGCTTCGCACGACTTTCAAGCTTACAGGAAGAAGTTTGGCATCGCTGTCTCTGATCAAGAAAGGGACAGAAAGGTCCCATTTTAGGTAGCAAACTTTCGGTTAATGTTATTGATTACAGCTCACAATTTACGGTCGCCATCAAAACCTTGGTTATATCGCTAGACAACTTTCAAGATAATTTAACAATTTGAAGAATCGTAAAAAAGGCAAAGGAAGCTATTAGCTTTCCCAGTTTCTTTATAAATTAATCAACATACCGTGTTGTTGTTTCCTTAACTATCATAGTTTACTGCCTAATTTGAAAGCAATGCAGTAGTTTTTTAAAAAAAAAAAACTTAACGACTTGTTTTCCTTTCTACCAGTAATTAATGGCCTACTTAAATATCTTATAGAAAGTTGAAAAAAGTGGATTAGTCTTTGAGCGAGTAGAATTGAGCCAGTTGACGCCGACAAATTATAATTGGCTCCCTTGACGGTTGACGATAACATTTTTTCGCATTTGACGGTTGACTGTTTTAAAATTTTCTGGCCGTTTGGCGGTTGGCCACATTAAGATCTATATAGAAAGGTTCTGGTAATGAGGCAATTTTTCGTAACAGTCAGGTTGAAGAAAAAATGTAGCGAGGCAACCCGCGTTACTGGTAAATTAAAGCGCGGGAAAAACACCGTACAGGTATCATGCGCAGGAAAACATGTTAGAATAAACAAGTAAATCACGGCCTAACCTAGCGAAAAAGGAGCGGGAAAGGATGTGCACGTTACAAACGCTTGCGGAAAAAGAAATTGAACTGCATGATGCTCGTGATATTTGCCACTATACATGTTGTAATGTAAACAACAATAGACGACTCGTAAAATGGCTAAGTATTTGTTTCTGTTGGTTAGTAAACTGTAGCTGCTCGCACAAGCAAATTTTACACACGAAATTTGTGGGACTTCATTACTATTTTACCTCGGATGTTTACCATTTACCCAAAAATTCCGGAAATTTAGGTCGTAAGTAAATGGTTAGACAACTTTGCTGTAATCAATCGGAAAAGGTAGTTCAAAATTTCCAACTGTAATATTCGAATGGAAAAAGCGCTTACCAGCCGCCATCTTGGAATTATCATCAGGTTGATCTGAACTAATCCTAGGTTTTTTCGGTAAATTGGGGGTTGTTAAGTATATGGTAAATAGCCAGTCCGAACGGAACTTTAAAACCACCAGGGATTTTTTAAATACCATTTGCACAAACCGTTGAAGACCCGGTTTCTCCGCCTAAATGGTAAACAACCCTTGTCTTCGCCTGCCTCAAGTTTAATTAAAATCTGATAATGTCATAATTAGAACTTTAAAACCTAGAGACGTTTTGGAAAATTGCCTTTTAAAACAAAACATGATACAGTAAAATTTACAGAGGCGCCAAACTCTCGAAAGAGGTTATCTCAGTCATCGTAAACATTAACCACACTTCTCTCAAAACTGCGCCAAGTTTCTTGAGACTTGAAAGAAAAACTTCTGCCTTATCCGAAGGAGCAATTGTTCAAAAGTTTATGACCGCTCTAAAAATACAAGTGATTAACTTTTGATTATATTAAATCCTAACCCATGTACAGATAACGGAGTTTATATCGCTTTCTATTTAAGTAAATATAACCACTGACTCGTTTTCGAAACGTTGATTAATGTTCACGGATTTTTGTGTTGTATTTCACTTCCAGAATACGAATTACCAACAATAACTAATTTGCTTCTAATTTTGAGTAATTCATTTCTTAGCTGTTTTGTTTACAGTCGGAGGTACATCTCGCTCTTACTCCCTCCGATCAGACTTTCGATATTCAGTTGCACAAGGTACTTTGTGTGAGATCATTGGAATTAAAGGTATCGAGTAGTGCTTTCATGTGGTATGTTTTATAATGCTGTAGAAAGTGGTTCTAACTTTGGTGGATGAAACCCTGTTATGGGACCATTCAAATGAAAGCTATCGAGCAATACTTTGATGTTGTACTGTTTATTGCACCGTAGAAGGTGATCAGTCTAATTAACTTCAAGTCTCTGGATGAAACCCTAGTGTGTGATCATTCAAATGAAAGCTATCGAGCAGTATTTTCATGTGGTTCTGCCGTTAATTTTGCCGAGTAAGCTGGGGTTTTTAATTTCTTAACTTTTAATAAACCTATGAAAAAGTCGTAGCATGTGGTCAAACGAAGGTTATTGCAGAACATTGTGTGGAACTTTGCATTTTACCTCAAGGGATGGTGGTTCCGACTGTGATGGAAAATCAGTTATATTTGCGGGATATGGAACCCATTGGGGACGCATTCCTGCGATTTACTGAAGTTTTAAAGTTAAGCCCATTACTGTAACATATTTGCAACAAAGGACTGCCGTGTGGCTTGTTACGCCAGCAGTTCGAAAGTGAGCAATCAGATTTTCTTTGAACACTCATTGTATAGTCACGCCATATTTGAAAGATCGACCAAGACGTAACATTCAGTATTGGTTCTCCTTAAAATTGTAACATTTTTCTGAGCTGTTGTTAGCAATTCTGAGTTTATGAATTGTTTATAATAATCAACAGACTAAAACATACTAGGGAATTGATCTCTTTCATAATCCTAAAATTGCAAGAAACTAATAAACCGGTTTACCGGGTTGAAAACCTTCCCACAAATTCGTTTAAAAATGGTTTTTACCGGTTTGAAGTTTCGTTTCTTTTTTGTTAATACTTTGCTTAGAAGTGAATGTATGTTAGTTTAAATGTTAGAAGATAAAACATATTATAGCTAGTTACCTTATGAGAAGCAGCACCGTGAACGACGTTGAAAACAAGATTCGTCAACATAACGAGCTGAAAGCTCAAAACGTCGCGCCATCCAGCGTACTTCCTCGGCAGAAAGTTTGTTTTGGCGGGGCCAACGTTAACTGGAGGCTTTAAACGACACCTTTTACCGCAAGCAGACGGCAAAGCCAAAGGCTGAGCGAGAATTTTCTCAAGGAGATTTATTCAGTCTGCAATGGAATAATAAATGACCGCTATCGCGGGCTTGCCGAACAAATGATTGTGTCCTTAACCGGCGGGGAATTTTCACACGTGCTTGCGTGTTCATCCAAGTCCCATATCTCTTAATCCACTTGACTACCAGGAAACACTACACCACAAAAAAAATCGCTGAAAACCTCTCAAATGAACCTCTCTGTTTTCTTCCCAACACTCAACTTTCGTCTTAGTCTTGCCTTGTACTGAGCTGTTTTGAAACCGGCAATTGCCCAATAAAAGCAGAGCTCAGTTACAAGGATCCTATTTTAAACTAATTTATACTGGAATATATCAGCAAGTTCTGTCGCGCGAAAGGACGCTTAATCTTTTGAAAGATCAAAAGCAATTTGTCTGTGTCGCCAGCCCTAATTCTGTCACAAGTGGCAAAAAAAAAAGCGGATTTGTTGTAGGGTGATACTTTCGAGAGGTGTCATAATGGCATCTAAGAGCGATTTTTTTTGAGGGATTAAGATTTTCAGTTTCTTAATTATCTGTAAGCCGAATTACTAAAGATGACGTTTTTGGAGGATTCTCATTTTAATGCGGCTAAATTCACACCAAATCAATTATTTCTCATTATGTTTGTTCTAGCGATAATTTCCTGATGAAAGTAAATGAGTTTTATGACTTCCTTCTTCTAGCGTGATCATTTTAACCCGACCTAAAAGACTTCTCCTGCATCTTAAGATAGCGATAAGCTTGTGGCCTAATCACTCTTTGAGAACAAACTTATCTTGACTGAATCAGACGATTTTCCTCCGGTCATCCTTGAAGTTGAACCCTGGCTGTCACAAGTAACAACTTACCCAGCAGAAAGAGCTTTAATCCCGACAATCCCGGGTCATTAAAACTGCCCACAATCACATAATATGAGTTGTAATGAGAGGTGAAGCTTCGATGCAAAGTAAAACAGATGTTCTCCTCTCACGCTGACCTACTTGCGGAAATTGTCGGTCAGTGACGAAGAAGAACTATTAAAATTTGTTCTGTAGGAAACCTCTTTGCTCCGGAAAACCCTAAATTACATCAGACGAGGTAGCAAATCGAAATTCATTTTGCCGCCATTTAAAGATCGCCATGGCTTTCATCTTACAACGTTAATCGGCTAAGGAAATATTTGCTACATTTATTAAATTTAGCTCAATATTGCAAAAAAAATGTTAATTTTTGAAAATAGATTCGCAAGCTGGGATCCACTTTTGAAGAAAAATGTTTTGCCGAAAATAACACGTAGTACAACTGACCTTTCTCTTAAACGATCATCTGGCTTTGAAACATATTGGCGAAAAAAGCATTTCTATGTTCTAAATTGATCACTTTCACGGCGAGCAGATTCCCACCAAATAATTAAAAAAGTTAAAAATATGTTGATGAAAATTCCTCATGTTTATATTCTTCCTGTAATCAAATGTCGATTTGTTGACTATAGTTTATTGCGTGTTCTAAACTCTGCTGAATAATTAATTAACAATTATAAGCTTGTGATTTCTATGTGGTGATAGCTTAAAAGGCCGAAAGGGAATATTTCAAGTCACGTTCCGGTGATTGTCCTTTTTTTAGCCTCCTCGTAAATCTACTCACCCAATAATATTGATAAATCGTCCTCTGAACCTGAGGAGAAACGAGATAAGATCTCGATTTTTAAGGTAATCTCCACTGCTAACTAATGGCTGATAGCGCACGATAGCCCATGCAGGCAGTCAGATTGTAGTATTTGCATTAGCTGTCTAGCAGAATTCCAATACTGCTTGATCATGTCTTCAGTAAGATGAACGCATTGTCCATTTAATGGATTCTTGCCGTCCATAAATGTCGCCGTTATAATTGGCTTTTGATGACTCTGTTTGTGCATGAATAATTCAAGATCTTCAAAGAGTCATTATTCATGATATTCGACACTCGCTATGAGCCACCATGGCGACTTTAACGAAATAACAATGCAAATTATGGCAAGGCCTTAGCTAATAACAGGCAAATCACGAGGCTCTTGCCTCGTTGAACTTTTCATGTCATATCATAATTTATTTCAGGTCTCCTGTGAGAGGCTACGCATATTGCCGGCCTGGCCTCGGTAAGAATTTTCGTCTGCTAATGACGGCTATAGTCATGTCAGTATAACCGCTTGAAGACCCAAATGGCCCAGAAGTTGACAGTTGACGTGCGACAACATCGTTCTCAAGGTCTCTCTTCTACCAGTCTCGTGACAGTCTCCGGAGTAAGGGAAAAGGCCATGGGGACGAGATTGCTGAAGGCGGAAAAAAGAGAGACACTGGAAACAAGATGAGTTTCGGGGTTTCGGGTCACATGGTAAAGGCCTGGAAGAGAGCCGTACTGGAATTACGCACGTTGGGCGGACAATGACGAAATACTCGAAGCTACTCGAAAAGCCAAGCTAGGAGGAAATTGTTTTTATTTTCTACCGCGCATAAAAAAAAACAACTCGCGGGGTAATTTTTAAATAATTTAAACAAAACAAGCCAAACTGTCGTAAAACAGACTTCGTGTTCAACTTAAGAAGGCCATAATTCAAATTTTCCAGACAATTCTAAATAGACCTTTCCCGCATTCCAACAAACAATGGCGCCGAGTCGAGGTCAGGGTGGACAAAAATACAGCAAATGTATGAAAATGTCCACCCCAACCTCGCTCTGGTGCTATTGTTCGAACGCACTGAAGTGGAATGCGGGAAAGGTCTATTTGATGTCTGCTGTTTGTTTATATTTTTTGATCCGTAACGGTGCTTTCCTCCAAACCGTTGAACCCTGACTACCACAGCAATAGTTAATTTAACACTGTTCACCATAGACCAATAAAAACACTCGATACCATTCGAAGACTTTTAATTATGATAAGTTAAAACAAGAAGTTCTGCAACTCTCTGTCGGTATGGTGCCAACACGTATGCAATCGATGGCCTTCACTAATCTTTGGAAATCAATTCAGTGATTGATCTTCGTTTAACTTTCTTCGATCGCCCGAGAATAAGGTAGGTTAGGAAAAGTTTTTGCGACACCTTTTAGTTAAGAACTGAGCCGGCGCTTAGAGAAAATCGTGTCAATTGTCCGTCGTGGCATGGTGGTCGATGTAGAGTGAATTATTTGTCAAAATAATTACATACAAAAAAAACAGACAAAGTATTCAGTTTGAGGAGTATATTAAGCTGGTATTGTATAATTAGTGTATGTTCAGAGTTCATCAGCTGAAGCTGGCAATGGAGGTGGCACCGCGTCCGAGTAAGTTCAGTTTTACTTTCTCTGGACCATTCTACACTGGATGTGTGGTGAATTAGCTGGGTCAGTCATAAAATAATTCGCAACAAACGAGTCAATCATACTCTCGCGCCGCTTTAAAGGCACGGGTGAGCAGTGTCTGCATTAGAGATCAGAGTTATTCCGGCGTATCGTAGCGGTATAAACATTATGTGAATTGTGCTTTCTGGAGCCAAACGAACAATCCGCAAT
>Ga0126338_10000794_pt1 | contig 18473 bp, 4 predicted proteins | sample OrbCmetagenome_2_FD_92529 | JGI IMG/M metagenome (GOLD analysis project Ga0126338, IMG submission 92529) | Coral microbial communities from Petempiche,Puerto Morelos, Mexico - Orbicella C C metagenome | ecosystem: Host-associated > Invertebrates > Cnidaria > Coral | place: Petempiche,Puerto... | reverse complement strand
ACTTCATCTTTACCGACACCGATCAGATCAAAGCCGAGAGAAGCAAGCAGCTCGTGACAGCCTGATGTCCGCCATAACTTGAGATTTAATGGCACCTGGACATTGTTCATGCCCTGTGTGAAGCACGACAACACTTGGCTAAACTGTAACACAACAAGAAAACGGGATTAATAGCATAAAAAAAAACGACAACCATACTGTGCTAACTATTCTTGTTTGACGGTAGCTTTGTGTTTCGTCTTTATAGCTACAGTCAAAGGATAGTCGAGATACAGTCAGGATGTCATGATCGCAGTCAAATAACAAGGTAACCGAACCTTGCAATATTCAACTTTTCGAAACGAACATTAAGTAAATTGGAAAATTTATTGCTTTCAAATAACGAACGTAGCTTTTTCTTTCAATTCTGATACACTGATTTGTAACATCTACCTGGATAAGGAGTTTACACAAAATTCGACATCAGTACACTTAGCTTCAGCAGGCACAGGGGTATCAGCTTGTCTAATCTATGGTTTTCACAAGGAAACTTAATCAATTCTTTTCACTGTTTGTTACACGCCATCTTACAAATGATGAATGACATACCAGAGCCACTAAAGCTGTGTTCACTGCGTGCGCATTCACAAGTTTGGCCAGCGCCTGCAGGGTGGTGGGACTTAGACCTGAGGGAAAAGTCATGCAATTGAAAACATTAGACATACAAGCCACGATCAACTGTCCTACCAATGCACTAAATGAACAAGCATATTTTCAGAGAGGTGCCACCGTACAGAATTTACTGAGATCATAGTTTTCGCCAGGAGGTAGACAACTTACCTAGTAAAGCATGCAGATGATCACTTGCAGCAGCCAGTTTCTCTGTCACTCCACTGGTAACTGACGGAAAGAAAACCGAGTCTGGAAGTCCGTTGGCAGCCTTTTGAAACCGAAAGCCGAGAAGCTTGAGCAACTCCCGCCATCCACTGGCTCCTTTGACTTTAGCGTTAATGCTCGCGTCTGCTGTGTACATAGATGACCGCTGACCTTGACGAATACGTTGCTGAGCCTTGTCCACCTAAAGTGAATCCATGAGACAGTTAGCACCAACTTGACCAAGGCGTATTACAAATGCAACATTTCGAACGAAACCTGTTGAACTGCCCAAAATTGGAATGAACTACATCTTAGATATTCTATTCCTGTAAAGGTGTTGTTCATTTGTTTGTTTGAATCTTGTTGTTTTTGTTGTTGTTGCGAGGTCAGAGGACTCTCTCTAAGGAGACTTGAATCGTTATACGTTTCAGCAAAGCAACGAACAGGCTTTATACTTTAAACTAGGAATGTTTGGGTTTTAACCTTTGCTTATCAGAATCCACCAGAAATTAAGTCAAAATAAGAGGAAATGGATTTTATCTTCTATTGACAAAATCGAGCCCAAAAAATCGGGCATAAAATATATGTACTGTTGTCGGGCTCGTTGAAAATAAGAACCTCGCGCGCGCGTACACAACTGAACACTGCAAAGATAATAGTTGAACATACCAGATGAACGAGGACTTTGAGCGCATCTCTACAGTTGACAGGATTATCCAACAATTTGGAGATGGCACTGCTCATCAGAGCTTCCTTGTTCGTCAGAGCAGTGTCTCCACCCACCAGAATAAAGCCAGCCCAGTTGGATGGATGTGAAAACTGCTTCGTACTCTGAACAACTTGCATCGCCTGACAAAGGGCTTGACTGGCTAGCATTCCTTGAAGAAGACCGCCGTAAAACGCTTTCAGTAGTAACTTGCAAGCTAAGTCGGGTACGGGCCACAGGGCTACCAATAAACTCTGCGTGCCGGCAGACAGAAACGATCTCGTTAATCCGATCACACCATCCGAAGTTATCCGATTGCGCGACGAGTGGTTGTGCGCAGCGCCGATAACTACGAGTTTAGCAGACAACTTCTGGTCCAAAATGTCAGCTGCCGTGAGAAGGAATTCAGACAGCGCTGGTGCTTCATCAGGGCTCATGTCACCAAGGAAGTCCAGACTCGCTCTTTCGGGTGATCCTGCGGGCGTCACAAGCTTCTCGTCGGAATTCTGAGGTGCAAGAATAAGAGACGAAAGTTTCCACGAGACATGCGTGGCAAAATGAACGCATTCCGCCTTCGGTAAATTTCGGACAACTTCGCTCTTAGTCGCAAAACTGCCAAGTAGTGGTCTGGTGTTGAACAGCTCAGCCACGATCTTAGCTTCGTGTTCTGCGCTCGGGTTTGACTCCCATTGGCCAAACGTCGTCGGGACCTTCGGGTTTCCGATCACCATGACCGACGACGTATCTAAACCAGTCCTCCTCGTTGCCAGTGTTCTAATGTTGGTAGCGAGCGATTGCAGTGAAGGAACAACAATTAGTCTAAACCTTCGGAAGAGATACTCTTTAGAAAGGCTTCCCTTCAAGACAGGGAAAGGCACCAGGTACAAGTCTCCTTGGAGAACTAACGCAAGCTCCGAATCGTCGCCGTCGAACGATGAAGAAGCCGGTAAAGCGTCTTCCATAGGAGCAATTAACAGCTCGTACAAAGCTCGAAGTGGTGGCTTGCCAGACCAGCCAAGTTTCTTGCTACTAGTTCGCACACCGTTCAACTTTCGAACGTTTTTCTTTGACAAAAAGTTATTCCTCGTAGTCGAGCGGAAACTGTGACCAAGCGACAATGACGACACACTTATAGTATCATCGTCATCTGCTGACATGTACGACAGTGGGCTCGCACTGAGTAAACTCTCTCGTTCCCAGGCGTCTTCAACTTCACTCTCAGACATGCTAGTTGTACGGTTCAAGTTTAAATGAGGTTCAACGCCAAGCGCGTCTCGTACTTGAGTGATGTACGAGTCTAGTAGAGAGGAAGTGTGAGAGTAAGTAGCACTGCTACTCTGATCCAAATCAACTGTCATTTCATTGTCATGGTCGCCGTCAGACAGCAGGGAGTCATGAAACTTTACAATGCCTTTGGTCGGAGTAATAAGCCAGCTGTACAAGTGTCCTGCAGCAATAGAATAGTACAAGATACTAGCTTTCTGGCTCTTCACTAAGTCTGTGATTTGTTCAGGTGTTGTCAAGGGATTCTCCAAGTACTTCGAAATACCGTTCTCTGATCGATTACTTCCTTGTCGTTCTTGGAGCAAATCGATAAAGTCTCGGGTCCGGCTCCGCTCGGCGACTGCTAACGCTTCCTTATGGTTACCCATAGTGACTAAAACACGCTGTAATACTTGGTAGGTCGCAGCCTGGAGCTCATACAAAGAGAGCTTGTAGTCGCCACTATGAATTCCGTCTTCACGCAACTTCTCCAACAGTTCTGCTGCACGGAAAAGATGAGCCTGCGATGGTTCCAGCTGATTATCAGCCAAGTGCGACAAGCCTAGCCGATGACGTATTCGCGCTTCGTCCTCGCTCCTACCGAGAGCTTCTACAATGGCAAGTCCTTGCTTGAGATAAGAGATGGCCTGGAGATAGTTGGCCAAAGCGTGATGTGTTCTTCCCAAGGAACTGTACGCTTGGGCTTTAGAAGCTTGATCGTTCATCTGCGAGGCAATGTTGAGGTGCTGTTCTTGGTAGATCACAGCTTGTTCGTAGTTTCCGAGAACTTCATGCGTCATGCCGAGATGGAAGGAAGCGCGCCCACGACGCCCAAGATTTTTCTGTTTGTCGGCGACAGCCATTTCTTCCTCGTGGAGTTTCAACGCCTTCTCGTACTCCCCCATCTTCTGATTAACCAGTCCCAGTCCACAAAGAGCGTCACCTTCATTGACTGCATCATTATTCTCCCTTGCCAAGGACAGCTGCTGCTGGAAACAAGCAAGCGCTTGTTCGTAGTTGCCGAGGATCTTGTGCATGTTTCCCAGCTCGCAATAAGCTGTTCCTTTGGAGCGGAAATCAGTCAACTCGTGAGCCACGACAAGCCTTTTCTCGAAACAGACCAGAGCTTGTTGGAGATTTCCCATGGTCCTGTGCGTGTTTCCAAGCCCACGATACGCCTTGTCCTGGTCAGTGGCGCTCTCCAGTTGTTGCCCAGCAGCGAGATATTTCTCGTAGTATTTCACAGCCTCCTCGTGATCACCTAACATGTGATAACACTCGCCCAAATTCCCGTACGCACGACCGCTTTCCAGCACGGCGCCAGCCACTTGTTCTAACGTGGCAATCTGCTGCTCAAAGAATCCAAGTGCTTCTTGATAATCTTCAGCGTTCATTTTTGTAATGCCCAGATTGCCGCAGGCTTCCGCTTGGAGATTGCAGTCATCTAGTTCATTAGCCAAACCAAGCTGCTCAGAATAGCATTTGAACGCATCATTGTACTGATGTAAGCCCGTGTGAACCGAGCCGAGATTACTCAACGCCTTACAAGTACCGACAGAGTCGTGAGCAGCTCTTCTCAGTTCTAACTCTTCTTGGAAGCACGACATAGCTCTTTCAAAATCGCCTGCACTTCTGAAAGCGCATCCTAACGCTCTATGTGCCTCGCTCTCCAGGGTAATGTCTTGCACTTTCTTGGCGACTTGAAGTTGCTCCTGGAAAAACCGGATTCCCTGATTGGTATTTCCTAACGATACGTAAATATCACCGATGTTGCCACAAGCTTTGAATTCGCCTTGAACATGCATGGCTTCTTGTGACACAGTCAAGAATTCCTTCTGGCACTCAAGAGCTTTATCCTGTTTACTGAGAGCACTGTAGGCCAGTCCAAGATTACAGAAGGCGCGACCGAGACTCGCTCTGTCCTCCAAATCTTTTGCAATCTCAACGTTCCTCTCATAATACGGCACCGCATCCAAGTGATTCCCCAACGAGTAATGAGCGAAACCGAGATTGTGGCAAGCTTTGCACTCTCCCACCCGATCTCGCAAATGTCTTACAATGGATAAAAAGTTTTCATAATAGGGAATGGCTTTGGAGAAGTTCCCACACGAGCTGTAAAAATTGCCCAGATTACTCAGCGCGATAGCTTCATTTGACTGATCACCGAGTTCCTGTGAAATTGCTAAGTGTTGTTGATAATGTTTGAGTGATTTGTCAAGGCTTCCAATAGCTTGATAAGCCACAGCTAAGTTGCCATGTGTACAGGCCTCTGAGGGCCGATCGTTCACCTCTTTGGAAATCATGAGTTCCTGCTTGTGAAATTTAATAGCCTGGTCATACCGTGCACATGCGCTGTAAGCGCAGCCCATGTTGCCATAGGCTCGACCCTGTCCTGCTCGGTCGTCCAACTCCTTACAAATGGCCAAGTGTCTTTTGTGCAGTTTCAGAGCCTGTCCGTAGAGTCCTTTCTGCTGAAAAATAATTCCTAAGTTGGAGAGAGCACGCCCCTCGGTCGCACGATCTTTGAGTTTGATTGACAGTGCCAGTTGAAACTCGTGGAAAGATTTGGCCTGGTCTACGTCACCTTTACACCTCAGCGCATGTCCAAGACCGGCATAAGCGCGCGCTTCCATGAAAGAATCTTTGGTCTTCTTTGCCACTTCCAGCACCTGTCTGTGAAACTGAATCGCTTTATCAAAGTCTCTCTTGTAATGAAATGCGCTTCCCAAATTGCTGTACGCTCGGCCTTCCTCTGCTTTGTCTCCAAGCTCAATGGCGATTTTCAAGTGTTCTTGATGGTACTTGATGGCGTTGTCGTAATCTGATAACAAGACATGCACAGCTCCGATATTGCCAAGTTCTCTGGCTTCACCTTGCTTATCCTTCAACTCTTTGTAAATCTGCATGGACTGCTTATGACTCGAGATAGCGTTTGTATAATCCGTTATTGAGACATAAGTGTGTCCTAGAGAGCTCAACGCGCTGGCGGCACTTTTCCGATCCTTTAGCTTCATAGCGATACCCAGTTGGTTCTTCTGATGATCAATGGCTTCTTTGTACATCCGCTGTGAATAATAAGCTCCAGCTAGATTGCCATGCGCTCTGCACTCGCCCGCTTTATCGTTCAAAGACTGTGCAGTTTCTAGATCTTGTGTCATGTACTCCATGGCCTTCTTGACATTTCCTAGTTTCCAGTACGCCGTGCTTAGCGCGGATATGACTGAGCCGCGGAGACGTAAGCCGCAGGTCCCAACCTTTAAAGCTGCTTCAAGACAATCTACAGCCGCTGATAAATGTCCAACTGACAGCAACTCCTGGCCGATAACTGAGATCATGACAAAAGGACTCTTGTCGAGTTTCATCTTGTTCAGTTGGCTGTAGATTGGCTCCAAGGTAGCTGCGAAAGTAAGTGAACACATAAGTAACCCACATCATCATCATCAAACGGAAAGGGATAGTTTCACTAAATTCTCATAACTAGGATTTACGACAATCAGTACAGAGAATTCCTGCTTTGATATCTTACCATAGTTAATGTAGAGGGAATAGTTATGAATCCCTACAAAGTTCTTGCTGTACGTTTTTGTTCGTGTTTTTGGCCTTGACCGTGCACAAAACACAAAAGTTGTTTACTGATGACTGAGGAACTAACCATTAGAAACGTTCAGGTTAAGAAATTCACGAATAGCGTATGAGCGAAAAACAAAATTGTGTACGACAGAGTACCTTCCAACGTAATAGTAGCCGTCTTTGTTTACTTCTTTGAAGTTTGCCGGCTTTATGATCATTTCCAGAGACATCGTAAAGTTAAAGCAATGCGAAATAGCCCACTTCCGAGTTGCCTTGAGCCTCTCTATCAAAACGAGGCCTGGTGCACAACCATTGATACGAAAATGAGTTTAATTTGCATGTGAATAAATATCATTTTCATACGAAAGGATGGGCACCAAAACACGCTTTAAGAAAGTGGCTTAATGTAATTCGGGAATAGACTATTTCAGTACGTAAAACATTCAGGATACTTTATGATTGCAATGAATGTTTACGACTTAAGCAGATGTAGCTATTTTTAGTACCGCGGCAAAATCAGACACAATTTACAAACTGGCGAGGTCAAGTAAAACCACTGAATCCATTTCATAGTTATCTCGGTTCTTTTCATACCAGACCCCAATCAAAACGATATCTATAAATACTCTTGAAAAACAAGGGTACTGTGTCAGGGAGTAAGATCAGATATACTGGGAAAACACTGACTATTTAAAACCAGACTGTCTCGGCACGATTTAATGTCAAATTAATATATATCACTATGTATCGAATGTAAGTGAGTCGCATATCACCTTCCTCTTTTCTTTAAACTACTTATCTTCCCTTGCTGACAAAGGAATGTAAAAGGAAACGGAAACATCGGAGATAAAGAAACCCCTTTTACCTTAGTCAATAACACCGAACTAAAAGCTACGATAGAGTCTTGTGAAGCAGCGTCTACTCAAAACGGTTTAAGTAATCTCTTTTCAGTGAGATCTGCGTATTGACTGAGAATGAAAATTGCGTTCTCTGTTTTGTCTTCTACCCTCAGTCCGCCCTGGTTTGTATTCCAGGGCCTCCTTATTCAAATGGGATTAACCTAATCCAAGATTAGCCTTCACTTTCAGTCTCAGTATCTGTTAGACAATTTTGCGACTCGGTTTTTATTTTTTTTCCCCTCAAACAAGAGAATATATTGACACTTAAATAAGTTGTAATCAAAGAATTAATCCGATCATAGTCCAGCAAACATTTCGTCTTGTTGAAGGGAATACACGAGATACAAACTTAATAATAAACACATCCATGCTCAACATTCTGAAAAATTTTGTCCGTCTGTGCTCCTGCCATTGATAATCATATTAACGGATACAACTGATAAGAATCAGTCTACGACTTGCACACGCTGAGTACTTAATTGGAACCTTAACAGGAAACACAAATAAGCACCAATCTTTACCTCTGAGTGGGGACTTCATCGCGGCCTCAGTCAGCGAGGTCAGCAGTTGAGGGCTTTTGTCATCCTGCGCAAGCGCAGAGGCGAAGGCTCCCAGGGCATCCGCATGTCGACCCAGGCACTGCAGCGCCACACCTTGGCGGTAATAGGCCTGGAAACGACAACACTGCATTAGACATGTAAACAAAAGGCCCAAAGAAAACTTCTTGTCTCCAACGAAATAAATCAGATTTAGCTTACATGCTGATGCTACAACCAACGTTCTTCTAAAAGTATTATTATGTCTTTCTATAACATTTGATGCACAATAAGATGTGTAATATGCACATAACTTAAGGTTATGTCAGAAACACGTCTAGTATTTCCGTTGTAAATAATTCGTTCTTCTAGGACTCTTCCAGAAACATGTATATATGCCTCGAGAACAGTGCATTAAATCAATTTACGTCAACAAAATCAACACTTCTGTATGGGAAGTTGAATTAGACTTTACAAGACCAACCTTTGGAACCATTTTAAAGGCCGCTACCAATGCTGCTATAACGTTTCACTCCATTGCCTTGCTACACTTAACAAGTGTTAGTGCGCAACTGATCACTGAATGAACACACTGTGATTTAAGCCGCGACCAATATCACATCACGAAAATTGACACCAGTATTTAAGAGTTCTTGGAATATTACATAACATCCCACCACCCAAACAGTCTCAAGAGAGCGGGGAATTTTAATTAAATTTGTGACTGTTTTGACACCCAGCTAACAGTGGAATAAAAAGCACACAGGACAAATAGATAAGTTGCTGTAATTTCTTCGAGTGGGTAAAATTATTTCGTAACGTATTTGGTTTGATCCTGGTTTGTATTTCCTGTTGACGAAACCTCACTACGCAACTGGACACCAAAGCGAACTTGTGACTCCTTAATCTCTGTTGTGAAAGACAATTTCGGAAGATATAGAACTGAAAAAAAAAAACCTTAAAGAAACCCTCTCCTACAACTAAATAATCTTAACAGACTTCCACAATAAAAAATAACTGAGTATTAAACAACACGACATGTTAAAACGTTAGATGTCGCATGATCAGGAAACCGAGGGGGTTTGTAATGTTATTATTTCAGAGACAGGAAACACGACGAAAGGATTCTGCCGGACTAAGCTCACACACAAACATCGCACGGATCATGTATCAAAACATTACAACGATATACGCATATGTGTTTATAGTGCAACCTCTATCCAGAAGCTCGCTCAAACCAATTCATACTGCGATCTCTTAGTGTTATTTTTTGCTCAAAACCGTACACGCCAGCGCTCATTTGCTTATTATGCCAATCAACGGTACAAAGGGACAATGGACGCTCGCATTTTTTAGGAAGACGTAGAAAATAAAACAGATTGCTTCCCATCAAGAGCTCATTATCGTTGGGTTATTTCTGATAAAAACAATTTGTAATTGTAAGCAATCTGAGTGTAATGAATCAATTAACCCTAGTTATCGCACTAATGTCGTCAAAGAGCTTAGAAAAGCTCAGAAAACCTAACAACATGTAATAGAGCCTTAAATGTTTCGAAGCAGAAACAATTTCCCCGAGTGAGGGCCATGAATCTTAAACTCCACAAGTCCAGTCCTTATTCTTACCTTCAACACCGCGAGCAAAGAATTCTTATTCATGGCAGCAAGAATTTCTCGATCACATTCACAAAGCACATCCTGTGATAGCGTATTTCATGGCTACTGATAAGCTGGACAAACCAAATTAACCTTATACATATACACTCGTAACATCCGAGCGTGTAATAATTCATGAAGATAGAAATCTGGGGCAAAAAAAAAATAACACCAATATTTTTATGATCACAATCATTGCTAATTTTGTATTCTGATAGCGTCCGAGTTTACCTGTCTGAAAACACTGAGACGATGTTGGGTCGCGAAAACGAAACGGCGCCAAAATTCTGATATTGTGGTTGCTTATAGTGATCGTTGTATTAGTTAAAATCCAATATACACGAACAAAAATAACAATCCATAACAACAAAACTGGGCGGTCTTTTAGCATAATAACGTAATAAAAAAGCATTTTTGAAAATAAACGTAACATTGGCCACATAAAACACAGCTCATGAAAGACTGGGTGTGTTTTATAACTTTCATGATGAAACGTACGAGCTTTTACAATGTGTTTGATTATCACTTGATATTGCCTACACGAAAAACAACAAAAACATGAAAGTTACTACCTGACTTGAATCTGTTATTGAAAGATATCTTTACATTATACTACATTTAACCTCACAGGGCATGATCGAGCTCTGTTGTGATGAGATAAGGTTCGGACTTTCATTCTTCAGTTGGTATCTAAGCTAGGTAGCACGGAAAAAAAGTGTTTATTTTACAGACCACCTTCTCAAACAAACTGTCTTTCAGTTACAAATTTGTAATTGTTTTAAAATTTTCGCGGAGTTCAAATCAGATTAGAAATGTCCCAAACCCTTCCTTACTTTTTGGTCATTTAAAATCCTCACTGATTCCAGCAAGCAGCAGTATGAAAAAACAAGAAAAAGGATTGAAAAGTGCCCCATTATTTTCCCCGTCTAAAATATGTCTACGTATTTACTTCACTTTATTCCGGAAGACAATTAATAAGCATGTCATTCACTGTGACGGAAATTACGGTAAGAAGGAACCACTTACAAAGAATAGTATTATAATAGTATTATTGAACGACAACAATAAAATGTACAACAGGCTTACTGAAGTAACAATTTCCATAATTAAAAAAGTTTAGAATTATTACAGCCACAATATTGCACAGCTTTGAGAATACATTTTACTCGCTCTGAAAACGAGAGCGTGGCGTTATGATTGAATCTAAAAAGTTTATAGGTTTTTGAGACCTCGTCGGTCAAAAGAATACTAAACACTTGAATATATACTGTAGTTACAAAACTGACATGTCTTCAGTTTTGGTTGGGCATTGCAGGATAAAGTTACTAAAAAAGTGATAAAAGTTTGGAATGGTGGCGACATACTATAGAGCGGATTCCAAAATTAGACTGATTTTTAACCATTTTCTGACAAGAAACGCGCTGGTCACACAGACATCACGGGAAAACAATTTTTGAATAATTCAGCGGGTAAATGACACCGCTATTTAATTGAATAACGATGAACCTAAGAAACAAAAGTGTACTATAACATGGTTTACAATATCACAAACTGATAACAGAGTTCCACAAGAATTAACGCTACAATGTATCAGTATCGAACTGAACTTTTCTGCGTTTTTCTTCGCTGTACATTTGCATTTTACCTCTTTTAAACTGGCTGCTGCGCAAATTAAAAGCATCATCCATTACAATTACATGCTTTTGTTTTGACTTACCCAACTGTTAACGCCGAACACATATCCCCGTTCGAGTTTAGGCGAAGGAACTTTGTTCTTCTTGACGAAAGCATGGCGTTTCATCCTAAAGCCATGGCGATTACTCGAAAGAACGGCGACTCATTCAGTAGCTACATGTGTTCTTTTATGCGGACTTCCCTTGTCTAAGAGCCTACAGATCCCAAACAATACGGCAAGCGGGCACTCTGTCGACGCGTCGCTAAGCAAAAATCGTCAAGGAGTAACTAATATTTGTAATGTTATCTCTCCAGGAAGGTAACTTCGCCGTAACAACCTTGAAATGTTCACAGCTGTCCACCTTTTATAGCTCGTTCCACTTGTGAACCCACTATTGACTTCACAGGAGCTAGCGCCGTGTACTAAATCACCGTATAGAGAACGAAGAGGAAATACCTCTCAGGAAATTCGCTACTGTGAGGAACTAAATGATAACGGTACAGGTCACTGTGATTTCCAACATTTGCGCGTCGAGAAATTGGAATGAACAACGCCATGACTTCTAAACTTAGAGCTTGTGTTTACATGTCTCTCGACCGTCGACACGAACACTCGGTTATCACAAGAAACATTACAAATTCAATGTCGATTTTCCTTTCAACGCGTTGCTCTAAACACAGCCAGGTACTTCATAACATTGAAAGTGATCGTACAGGATACACGCTTTCGTCGAGAGACCCAGCGAGACTTAATTTGAATACTGTCTAAATTAAACAACGAAAATCCGCATGGACTCCAGCTCATAGAATGAAATGCTATAGGCCAGTTTACCTGTAGGCAAACAACCAAAGCAAATAGCCGAAATTTGATATTAATTTCTCATGTAATAGTTTCCTCCGCGGAGAAAAATGTTGACCCGAAAGAGGTACTTAAACTTCGTAAAAGGTAAAAGAGCTTGAAGACAGAAAATATATTCTAGCGCGATTAAGGAGGTATTTATAGCCGCTTGTCATATTTTTATTTGAACTTCGCAGGCAGCCAAAAAATTGTCAATAGTAGTCGCCAATGAACCAATGATGAGGCAAGGGTGAAAAATTGTCAAAAATGATAATGAACTTCATCCTAAACGTTCATTCTCAAAAGAAAACTAAATAAACATTGTGTCCAGCAGTCTTGTTAACAATAAAGCACAGACAAAAGCAAATAATAGAAAATTTCCTGTTAGACTGGAAGAAAAAAAAACGTTCGCTATAGAAAAAACAATACAAATATTTTTCACATTACGGACAACTTTCAACGTCGGTTCAATTACTATAATCCGAATTTACTGTGTTCCTATCTTATTTTCTTTGTGCAGCTGCTCCACAATACAAAGATAATCGAGTATTAGATGCCCTTTTGTTCGTAGTTTCTTTTCAAGCTACCTTTTTATTTGCTTTTTTCTCCCAGCGTGAAACCTCGGGAAAAAACTGACAGAAAACGGCTGCCTTTAATAAATTTACATTTCTTTTTATCAAGAGCGACCGTTTCACAGTAATTAAGAAATAGTCTCTCTCTTCCCGCTAAAATAATTCCACGCAATTATACTTGAAAATATTCCTGGGAAAGACCACACAGGAGTTTAAATATTGAAAAGAAAATTACATTTTGTTCTTTTTCAATATTTGAGAGAGCTGGCTGCTCAGGTGTCGCTGCAATATTCATGTAAAACCACACTTTATTTCACAATAGTTTTGTTATAATCATATATAGTAACGGCAGCTGGTATTTTATTTAAGCTGAAATTCACCACGCACGCAAACCTCGTCCGGTTCAAGTTTGATCCAGTTTACAATCAAAACAAATACAAGCAACTTATTCTCGACACTATTTGTACAAATTCGAGGAGACACAACGCTAAAACAACAGAAAAAACGCATCGGCATCTTTGTTCTGTCCACTTTCACATATACAATATTCCCCGGATGAAAAATATCACGTAATTAAGCTTTCAAAAGCCTGCCAAAACAAATACCTGTAGCTGCAGCAAATTTAGCTACAGGTCCTACAGGTACTTCAAGCTTGTGCCGTTAACAACTGCGTTCTCACGAAATAAACGAAAGATAAATGATGGATGAAAACTCAACGTAATTCGTTCCGAGTATGTGGCGTGGTGCAATTATCTCTTCCTTGCTGGGTTAATTTTAAGAAGAATTAAGGTAATGATATTCACCTATGGCAACTCTAAAACTTGCACGAATTACTTTTTTTAATTTCACCTATTGATAAAAAGAAACATCATATAGCACATTTAATATATCGCCGCTCGTATAGTTAAGTATGTGTAGAAAAATTTATTAGTTCTGGATGCAAGTTTCCTACACTACTAGCAGCTCTTCTTTTCTCTTTGTCAGCTGAGCGTGACACGAGAGAAGACGAAGAGAGGGGAGTCTCGAAGTCTATGTTCCCACACAACCCTTGTATTATGACTGTTTTTTAACTGAATGCAGCTCGACAAAAGGACAGCTGAGCACGAAAAGCTTTTTCCTTTGGCTTGTGTTAAGGACACGCTTTCACTCACTTGACAACCTATCCATTTCTCTGTACATATTTGTCCTAAATACGTCCCGTTTGGTTGGCCTTTTATCTATAACTGATCAATTCTAATACCCACAGACATAATTGCTAACAGATGTCGAAATATCAACAGTTCTCAAAAGAATCTATTTTTAGGCGACAATTTCCTGTAGGTTTACCAGCTATCACAATGCATGTCAATCAATTCAGTTATTCAGGCATTATATGCAACCCCAGGGAACATCAAATCAAGACCTATTGTATACCATTCATCTTTGCCCACCCCTCCAAACGAGGAGTGGTCAGTCCCCAGAATAAACCCGGGAATAAAATAGCTGACTTTAAAACGCAAGTACTGTAAGTAGTGACCTGTGCTGGCAGGGGAGCGAATGGGTAAGGTGGGTGGTTCAGGGGGGTAGCCAAATTGAGGAGTACCCTAAGGCTTAAAATACACGTTCAAGGTAATACAATATACAACTGTACTGAGGTATAGTCTTTGATTGTCTGCAAGCTTAGAGTTTGAAAATGTGTTTCTCTGTTTCAATGTTCCCAAGGTTTGTTTGACCAAGGAAACAACTATTTGTTATTTCCTGTAAATTGAATCTACTTTTTGCACATAGCTGAATTAATCACTTGAGAAAGCCTGATTAAGCTTTGCGTAAATTCAAGAGGTCTGTTACTTGAATCATTTCGGCGAGAGTATAGATATTTATAGCAACACAAATGAAGCAATTTATCATTATGTTAGCATTGCCTTATCACTGAGTCGACTCTTTCCAAAAGGCGCATTTTGCTGGAACACAAAGTAGATCATCTCACGGCACTAGAACAGATGAACAGTTTACAAGCCTGCATGTCATAAATACTCAATCAAAACGGCTCCAAAATTAATCATAAGATAACTACAACCTAAAATTCTGATAACAATGTTTACTTTGCAGTTTTTAATTTAAAAAACCGACATATGATTGATACGTGTTTTTACCTTTATCAGTGCAATATAAACTGAGTGTGCTACAAAAAAAAATCAATTTGCCAAACACATCTTTAGTTATATAGCTGAAGTTTCATGTTATCTACCGCACACTTGTATTAGTTGATCGATGGTCACGTGGCAATGATGATAAATCGATGATGTCTCAAGCACAGTTGGAACCTGAACAAGATGAAACGTATACTTGGACTCCCCTGTGCGGCAGCGAAAATGACACAACCCAGGGATCGGTCATCACTTTCACGTTTTTTATATGGAACTGAAGCATATGATAACATCGTGACACAAGCTGGCGTGATATTTTTATCACACTCGCGTCCCAAGTTTTCCTAGAGAAACAGATAGTTTTGTTTTTACTCCAATCTCGCTGTTGAGTTCCGGTTGGCTTCAATCTCGAGAAACGTCGGGATTCTCAGTGAAACAAAGCTGTATCCCAAGAAACTAGTGTATTAAAGTGTAGAATGTCGAATCTTCGGGAGTTGTCAGCAAACTTTGTTCTTCAGGGAAGATACATTTGCGAATATTTTGTGAATACACAGCATAGAGCCAAGAATAGCAAAACCTAATGATTAACTTATAAAGTTTTTTGATCAAAATAAAGCTCTGTTAACAAACTATGTACAAAGAATTCAAATCTTAATTCGCACAAACTATAGAATGTACATGTAACAGTGAATTAAAACTCTACAAGCTTACAGTACTGTTGAAAATTTATGAATAGAAAGAAAGCGACCCAATTAAATGAAGTTAGTGCTTGTTCACTAACATCAACAGGAAATTGAGCTAAAAGCAACTCTGTTTTTAAAAGAAAGAAAGAACATTACCAAGTGACAGACATCTACAATCCTTCTGTAAGAAAAATATTGAGAGAGGATGCACACCTTAGAAGGATTTAAAAGAGACTCAGCCTTAAAACATGGCAAGTTTACCAGACTGAAGGTTGAAAAGGTAAAGAGGCGAGAACACATGTTTATAAAGAACAGAACCAGAACTTTCTTTGTCTTATCACTTCAAATCTTCAGAAAAAGAGTTGAAAGTCACTCGGATCATGCCCACACACAATGATTTTAAAGCTCGACTTGCGCATTCATTATTTAGACAATTTGCAAAAGAGGAAATAGGCTACAAGAACTTACAAACCATCAATATTGGGATAAGGGATTAAAAGAGCCTCAAACGCTAAGACAGACAACCAGGAATCAAAGATATAACGGTACACATTACGACTTTTAAGGACAGCTTAATTCAAGAGCGAATTGCTCCGTAATTATCGTATGGAGTTAATTAAAAGATAGGCAGCACCTGCAATTGTTATTGCTTGCACTGCGTCACTGAAGCAGCGCATGATAACACAGATGTTTTTTCGATGATGATGACTATGGGACAGGTATGAACACACATACACAGTCTCCACATGACATTACATGCATAAGTGCACGTATAAAGCCAGTAGCTTGAAGACACCAAAGAAATTCCTTTCCTAAAGCTCCATATAGATCCATACACTGCTACTTAAAAATTTTGACAAAGAGCTTAGTTTACAGGGCCTGATATAGTTTAATGTCTAATATATCATGGCAAACCTATCAGTCCCTGTGAAAGGTGTTCTACATGTATAAACACTTGTAAGAAGTCAAAAACTAACATGAGTATTTGAAACGATATGGACAAAACGATGCTAAAAGAAGGCCACAATGCCAGCAAAGTTCAGCCATTTGCAAATATCCTTACTATGGTGTCTGGGTAGTATTACAAAATCAAGACCTATGTACATTATCCATAGCTAAAGGTCATTTATTTACCAGCATCTTAAGTCTATTACTGGCTTCTCTTCATACTACTGTAGTTACTCACTACTACACGAGATTCTAAAACCTGTACAAAAGACATAAAAAGCAGACAAAGCTCTCTATGCTAGCTTCATACAGTGCAGAGCTATCAAGGCTTTATGGACTCAAAATGTTGCTCTACAGACCATCATGCATGACATAACATCAAGTCGTGGATTACTGTTAGGATATGCGTTGAGCAGACAATTAGTCTTACCTTCGATGAAATGGCCACAGAATTACAGAAATCCATCACAGAAGTCATCAAAACTACAGAAGTCATTAATTCCCTGCCCAAATTATGATTTGTAGTTGACTGTTACGTGCAGTTGTATCACGAGTTAAAATTTCTTTTACAAGGGGGAAATCTTTCAGATCTTGAAAGGAAAAGTTAAAGCAGCAAACTTCATGTCTTCAGTTGTGGCCCATTCAATGACCACAAAATGACAGACGACTCCTAGCTTTCTTCCTTTATAGCATATTAAAAGTTATCACTAATGGGTCAGGATACAAGCTGTCAATTTGACGAAAACTTGTACACAGAAGAATGTTTTCACTGTCAGCAAACATTCATGTTAACAAAAACACTAAGCAGGAAGGTGAGAAGGCTAAACCTCAGGAAAAATATTAAAAAATTCCTGCATGTATTGCGAATAGTCAGAATCAAAAGATTATCGTAAATTTATCACCCAAGACACATGTGCAAACTTTCCAATTTGGAGACTAAACAGAAGTGAAAACAAACCTACATCTAGATAAAGTTTGCCGTTCAGTCAAAAAAAAAAAAGGAACTTTGGGATCAAACTGAGACACCAATACAAACAAGACATACCTAGTTGAACTGATTCTTTGTTGTCAAGTAGTCAAGGTCAAATAGTTTTTGTTGTCATTTGGGTTCAACGTTCCATTTTCAAGATCAAAATATACAAAGAGTGTTAATTAATACCTAAAACTCGTTGAACGCTGGACTATCAATGGCATTTGAGGAATTGCATCTGAATATATGTTTCTGAATGCACAAGGAAACGACAGCTTAATAACTCAATTGATAATTTAAAAATAACTCACAAATGTTGAATTTCGAATCTTTGTATAATTCCCCAAAAGTCTCCCTAAACATCTTCCAAGCGTCGAAGTCAATATAAAAATGTTTGAAAAAACCTGTCACGCTTGTTATCAAAGTTCAGAACTGAAAATGTTCCTAAGCCCTTGACTAATTATCCTGTTTTGGCCTTTTCATTGCATGCATCATCACTACTCCATGTTCCAAGGTATAACTTAAAATTTACTGTTAGTATAAATAAATCATGCTAATTGTTCCTGGTAGATGACCTCCATAAAGCTTAGATCTAGACAGTATGTAATTTGCAAGCACCTAATTAGTTTGTTCCTGCCCCACTGATAGCAAATAGCTGTTAATCAGCATTGACAGCAATGGATTGAAGAAGTATTTCAGACCTTTTTGTAATTGATAAACAAACTCCCATATAATGAACAACTGGCTGTACAGTAACATCCAAACTCAAATTACTAAATATGGTCACAACCACTTGACCAGTAAAAGAAATTTGGTAGATCTTTCTCACATATTTATAAATTAAGGAGTGTTAACTACATCATTCAGGGTACAATAGATCAAATTTAGAGATTCAATTAAAATATGATAAATACAGCAAGTAGAGTATAGCATTGTTTAGTAGCGTAAGTATCGCACATTGTAAGTAAGTAATGTGAGTGTTTGTGTTGTAAGTAGCGTGCTGTTGTAGTGGCATAAGTAGCTTGTAATTGAAAGTGATGTAAATAAAATAAATAAATAAATAAATAAATAAATATGGTCAATACACTAGGGTTGATTACACTGTTAACGTTACATGTATAATAAATGTAAATCTTATTGCTGTTACTGTTAGTGTTTTTGTTGTTGTTGTTGTTGTTGT
>Ga0126338_10000793_pt1 | contig 18489 bp, 9 predicted proteins | sample OrbCmetagenome_2_FD_92529 | JGI IMG/M metagenome (GOLD analysis project Ga0126338, IMG submission 92529) | Coral microbial communities from Petempiche,Puerto Morelos, Mexico - Orbicella C C metagenome | ecosystem: Host-associated > Invertebrates > Cnidaria > Coral | place: Petempiche,Puerto... | reverse complement strand
GTGTGGGTGGGGGGGTGGGGCGAATGAGAGGAAGGTGGGAAAGGGGTAGGGTGTTAGGGAGGTGAGGTGGTGTGGGGGGGGGGAGAGTGGATATGAGATGAAAATGTCCCGAAGTTTATTCTTCATTTTACCTGGCAAACTCAATGGCTGTCACCATGTAAATTATTCACTCTTCAGTGTTTTGTGTATCGCTTCTGTGGATACACATAAGCTTAAAACTAGTGGTATGTGTGGACGGATACACACATTATTAAGACAGGACATAAGACTGATAAGACTTAAATATCACGAACACATATCAGTGTGACACCAAGGCTAACCATCAAGAAAAAAAAAAGAATGACTGTTTCACCTCGACTGATTCAGCTGGTGGGGGGCGTTCAATTTTCACTCCACGAGGCATTTCTGTTCTATGGTCGTTGTCTCTTAGTGTTGTAACAAAAGACGCAAAGTTTGCAGACCTCTAACCGCCATTTTGTTTTTTATATCTGAGCCTGCGATATTTTGAGTAGATACGTGGTGTAACGGCAGTAGTTTGCTATAAACTATATGATTGTTACACCACCTAGTTATTGGCAAAAGCTCGCTGCAATATGGCGGATGCCGGAGGAAGAGGCGTCCAAGAAGAGAATGGCGGTGATATGGCCGAAGGGCAACGAAAAATGTCTGAACCAGCCCTACCTCTAAACAATCATCAAGCACAGAAAAGTGAAGCGTCGAAGAAATCATTGAAAAAGAAAGGTGAGTAGCTGAAATCAGCCTAAGTGTCTTCTATGATATTTAGCTCTTATTAACCGAGCAGGAGGTCTGTATGGGAGAATCTTGACCGAGGTCTGTACACACGACCGAGGTCAAGATTCTCCTATACAGACCGACTTAGCTCGGTTAATAAGATGTTTATTTTATGGCAAAGAAGAAAACTTTAATTCATTTAATGTAACTGGTTTGCTGACATTTTGCTTGCGAACGGCGATGAGCTTAACTTAAACCTGCCAAAATTTGCTCATCCTCTTTACCCCTTTTTTTTTTGTCATCAGGCTTTTTGGCACTTCCATAAATGATTGAGAAGAAAATAAAAGAAAATGGTGAACATTTTTGTATTTTAGTTTGCTACTTTTTCAATGCAAAATGAGACCGGTCTACAGATGCCAGTCTAGATGGGAAAATCTAGACCGCGGTCAATATCGATTTCAGCCAATCAAATTCGTGAATTCGGTAGTTCCCAGTCCTTGTGAGACACAGCCATATAATAATTTGTATGTATCAATCAGCACTCAATGGCGTGTCTGCGAAAATTAGTCGACTCTTGACTGATTATCGACCGAGATGTTGAGCGAGTGTCGATTGAGTGTCAACAGGGATGCCGATCAAGTGTCAATTGAGTATCAATCTCAATTGAGTATCAGTTGACACTCGACTGTGGATGCCTTCAATACACATGATCTGGTTATAGCTTAAATTGTGTGACTGTGTTGTTTCTGCTGCTTCTGTTGCAGTGGAAGTGTTGCTTAAAGCTGCTGGAGATGCCCCTATTATGGTGAAGAAGAAATGGGTAGTGGATGGATCAAAACAAGTGGCATATATTATAGAATTTATTAGGAAGTACATCAAATGTGAGCCACAAGACTCATTGGTGAGTTGACAAAGGGTGTAAAATCTCTTAGATACCAGGATGTTTCTGTAATTATTGGTCTTTTCATCATGTTCAAGCCCATTACAAATTGATCAAAATCAATTATCAAAAGCCTAAGTGTTCAATCAATATTACTGGATATTATTTGATAATTATTTATCAACTGGTCAAATAATCAATAAATGTTAACGATCTGTAAATAAATATCAATAATCCAAGAGCTGGGGTCAGATGATCAATGACTAGAGTGAGGCAGATCAATATTTACTAATTTACTAAACTGGTTAGAGACAAATGTTATTATCGATTTTGATCAATTACCAGAGTGAAACTAGCATATTTACATCTCAGACTGGGAAAACCAAATTATCCAGAATCAAATGAAAAATGATTAAAACAGTCCTAGTTGAGAGGTGAAATTTCGCTTGATCTTGATAATGGGGCTGTATTTTACGACCCTTAACGACATCCCTGACTAACTGTCACTTCTTTGTTATTAATGGTCGATTCTGTACATCAGCCAGGAATTTTTCATTCCAGCCATGTGCAAATCCATATGTTGACTTTCATTGAAATCTTTTAATTATATGGTGTAGGTGTTAGAGCTCTCTTGGTGCTAACTCCAATACATCTTTCATTTCAGTTTGTTTATGTAGGTCAGTGTTTTGCACCAACTCCTGATCAGACATTACAGAACTTATATGATGTGAGTAGGTCATCTTATTTAAGAAATAGAAAACATTACCTGTTTCTATCGAGTTTTAGTATATTAATCTACTACTCTACTATCACAAGTGCTTTTCTCTAATTGACTACGGTACTCACTATCTATTCTGTTGTAGGTAATAAATAGCTTAGCAGTGTGCGCTTGTTGACAAGATGGCGGCTGCCTCTTTGTGTTTTCAAAGTGTATGTGTAGAGGATTTAGATAAAGTTTTGAATGACTACTTTTTTACATGAAATTTTTGTGATGCGTTTATTTCGCGATTTTGAGGTGCGCATATTTTGCAACAATTAAATTCCGTGATTTGGCTAAAATTTTGTATTTTGAATCACTTTAACGTCGCATTTTTGAGTAACACACGATTTATTTTCTTGGCAGTGTTACTTAACATGTCCTTGAGTTTAGTAACCCAACTTTCTCAAAGGTACAGTAATGTCAAAATTAACGCAAATGCAACAGCAGGACCATATATGTCAACAGTAACTTAATGTGAGTCACTTAATTTTGTCGTCATGTTATGTTCACATTTCATGTAATAAGTTAGTAGATTTATACTAACACAATAATTATTAAATTATTAGATTATGCAGCTCTCAATTTCTATGCATGATAGTTCATAATCTAATTGTTTAATAGAAACACCAATGAAAGCGTGGGAGATTTTCAAGTTCTCCCAAACTTCCATGAGTGTTTCTATCATTACGTCAACAGCTCGTGCTAGTTCTGTGTTTCTATCAAATTATGGAAACACGATTTTAAACCAGTCAGCTCATGTATTTTCTTTGGGTTGTTTTCTAAAATTAATTAGAGAGTACCCTATATTCCGAACCCAAACATTTCCCTTCTGGTTTACCAGAATAAGTAGATTTTACTGGCAGGCAAAGTAAAATTTCACACCACTTGCCCTATGGACAAGGACTCAGGCATTCTTTCTATTGATGTATTGTGATTCCAAGGGGAAATAGTAAACTTAGGCAAGTAAATAACTGTCCAAGAAGAGCAAATTTAGAGTTGTTGTGCACGTAAGCCAGTCATGAGCTTGTTACATGCAAAGGTTCCACTGTGTAAATCGGCCCCAAGAATGCCCATGCTAAAACCTGTGTTGGACATCTATTACTATAAAACCTGTTTGTTTAGAACTCTGTAAGGCCACAAGACTAGCAGAACATGTTGATTGTACAAGGGAAAGAAATTTATCTTTTCAGTTGATGATTAGGATAAGTGAGTGACTCTACATTATTTTCTTCAAAGTATCCTCAAAAAGAAGTAAAGCATGTTTTCTGTTTATATTTATCTCAAGTGTGGAAACACTTGAGAAATTAAAGTAAATCGGGAACACGTAAAAAACCTGATCTGATGAAATTTTTATTGCTTTCACATTTTTGACTTTAGTGCTTTGGAGCTGATGGAAAGTTAGTTCTTCATTACTGTAAGACACAAGCATGGGGATGACAGAAAGTGTATATAAAGTAAAACTTCTAATTGTTTAACAATCATAACATTTTTAATATACTTGTATTAAATAATGCTCATTGTTCTCTAGTTATGAATTTCAACACTTGAGCTCTGAAAACTGTGACAGCAAGGAAATGTCATTTCATAACTGTAGGCTTCTTTAGTGAAGTAAAGTATACGGTAAAATTTTATAAGTAATGTTTAGGTGATCGTTTAGGTGATGGACCGTCACAATAAAGTAAAACTCCACCCTATAACTAACCTGCAGTGCAGGCATATTTTGGGCATGCGATTGCACATTTTCTTATTAGGCCACCATCTTGGATTTTGTAACTGTGGAGGATAGGGGCAAGGGAAAATTTGCCCCAACCCTCTACTGGTCAAAGCATCCAATAATAATCCAAGATAGCAGCATTGAAAACCTGGTTTATCTAGCGTTCTGTTCCAAAATAATCCCTGCACTTCAGGCTTGTTCCACTACCCGACTACCACCTGCCGACAAGATTGTGGTTGTCAGGTTGATGTGGTTAAATCTCCCCCTCCTACAATACGATAATAAGGTGAATGTCAAACGATCTGTCAAAATAACAGAGTTTTAAATGTCATTCATCTTCTGTCTCTCTCACCCAGGGATTTGGCTGAGGGCAGGAGATGACCGACATTTCAGGCTAGAGAAATGTAAGTGGTGACAGTTTTTGTGTAAAATGAATAACATGTAAATATTTTCAGTTGGTGTTTTGAAGTGAAGTGTAATCATTGTCTATCAAAATTGTCACATGTAATAGTAAGGAGACAACTATAATAGGCAGCTGCGTAGGTTGTTATTTTCTAGAGAAGTTCCTGAACTGTGAAAATGATCACATGGCTTCCTACTTTCAAAAATGAGAATTCTCTGGTAATAGCATTGCATAGTATCAAAATTATGACTTTTGTAAAGTTCAGTTGAATGTCCTGCTGAAATTTATGAATCTATGACTTACTGCACCTTTTAATAAGATGCAAACTTTGTTCAATTTTGCTGCCATCGATCATCTTAGCAGACCTCCCAGGAAACAGATGTTTACTTCAAGGGGTTCAAAAGGTCACATCTGTGGGTTATGATTGGTAGATCTTGATCCATTTTGTTTGTTTTTTCAAAGTTCATTGGTTGTCATTGTAATGATGATTGACTGTGGCCAAAAGTGCAACCATTGTTTTTAGTCAGGTTTTGAACTGCAGAGTTTACATGGTAAAGGCTCAGTAAGTTATTTGCATTACTACTGGCTATTTACATATTTCCTTACTACATCATACCTTTGGGGAGAAAAAGTATACTCTAGTATTTTAGGGAATAAATCGATGATGAATCAATGCACTTCAAGTGCAGCAGTCATTTTACCTCTGAATAGAGTTATTTCCTGATTCAGTCCCGGACAATTCTTGCATGTTTTTACAGTGTGACTCTACTTGATTTGGGCCTTTGGAAGAAAACTGACCAATCAAAATGGTAACTGAGAAAAATGAATGCCGATCCTTTTTGCAATCAAGCCAATATGTGGAAGCACTACATTAAAATTTAAACCAAGGATTCAAGACAAGGAGAGGTCTGTTATCCTTGAATTTATACACCACTTATGCCTCTATGTGGTATACATTTTTGTGGCAAATTATCACAAATTATTACTAATTTTACTTCAAAAATTTAGCTGGAAAACTTGCATTGAGATGGCCAAACCAAAACTGCTGAAAACTTCTTGAAAGTTAGAATTTATTAAAACTAGCCAATCAGAAAATGACAGCATTTCCTGAATGATCCGCAACATCTGCAACTCCGTTGGGTATCAATTTCTTTTTGTAGGACAGCAGTTTGCATTCTGTAACATCGTAGAACATGGGTCACCATCCCTTGTTCTCAAATCATGTGATTTGTTAACTTTGTTCCAACTGGTCTAGCCTGCATGGCTGGCATTCAAAGGGGAGAGAGAGGGGGAAACTTGAAGTCTGTGAAGCACGATCGGGTTTCTCTCCCCTTCTGAATACCTACCACGCAGGCTACATTACTGGTCCAGCTCAAGCAGTCACACTATAATGACTAACTGTGGTCTGAAATGAAACAATAAACGTGTTAGTACATTAGCCATTAGCAACACGATTTATAAAGTATTTTATGAAAAGAAAATCTAATAAAATCGAAGATTGGACACACAAGTGTCTGCTTATTATTAGTTTAGACTGCAGTAGTGTCAGACGGGGAAGAGTCTCTCTCATTTTCTTAGCTCTTCTGAATGAGCCATGCGCATTCCTTGTATTCTGCATTATACCTTTGTACAGCCTCCCTCTCTTCATCCCGGGGGGAGGGGGGGGGGGAGCGGAGGTTTCCCATATAAAAAGGTCGCGGATGCTCGTCGTTTTGCTTCGGAGTGTAAGTCAAGGACCTTGGTCTTACTTAGTGTGTTCAGGATGAAACGGTTGTGCGAGTTTCTACTGCTGAAAGAAGGAAATTTAGAGGAATTGAGTCGGCAGGGTTAATTTCAGTGGAGTCACTCGCTTCCAGCGGCGGGCACTCCGGAAATCAGTGTGTGGCCTTGTCTTTCTTTTAGCAGTGGAAACCCACCCCTGGGGGGGCTACTCCTAGAAAAATAGGGTGGGGGTGTGCGGCCCGCGTCCCAAAACCCTTACCCTATTTATGACTAAAATTTGCGATATTCCCTACCCTATTTATGACCCGACCAAAAATTCGAAACCCTATCTATGACATGAGCCTTAAATCAAAACCCTGTTTCTGACCTGCGTTATGATTAGTTCCCTGGTTCAGACCAATGTTAAATTACCGTTAACATAATTTGTGAAGGGCTTTTGTTGATTTCCTCTTCGATAATGATGAAAAAGTGGCTTCTACTTACAAACATACCCATATCAAGGCTAGAGTGCAAAAACCATACCCTATTTATGATCAAAATGGCCAAAATCAACTAAAATCGGTACCTATTTATGACCAAAACGGCTGAAAAACCATACCCTTTGGGGCCACACATGCTATATAGCCCATATAAGGGAGTACCCCGCCCCCCCTCCCCCGTGAAACCCACACAACGATAACTCGCCGAAAGCGCGTTACATTGGCCTGAGAAGCTGGCAAAGAACGAAGAATAAGGACCTAAGGTCTAAGGCCTAAGGTCTATGGCCCCGACCACACCGTAATGCGTTTTTAAAAGTATATCCGTTTCCGTCTCGGCCAAAACGAAGAAAAATACTTTCGCCCGCACTAGCGTTTTCGTCTTGTTTTCACCTCTCCACACATCGAAAACGCATACTTTTTTGTGCGTTTTTACCTACCTTCCACACTAAAACGCCCGAAAACGCTGATGGAAGCGACAACATATGACTCCTTTTTGGTCACCATTTTCAAAAGCCCTCGTCTTTATCTGTCCACACTAAAAACGGAGCGTTTTCAAAAGACTCCAATTTTTTGAAACCGTTTTCATCGGCGTTTTCGGTGAATATTTTTTTTTTTGTCTTAGTTCTTTAGTTCGCTTGCAAAGGAACATTTCCAGCCTTAACCTAGCTGGATTCGACGTTCCCTGATCCCTCAAGTCGGCAATTTTTTTTGCCAGCAAGCTTAAGGGGGTTGCTAGAGGCCGTGGGTTGGAGCGAGTAACGCTGCTTCACAGAGGTTATTCGCAAACTGGCTTGTGGGCTGGACGATAGCCTCTCCCCAGGTATCTGGAAATTTGAGTCTGCGAACTAGGAATTACTCTTGAACTGGTTTGGGAGCCGAGTAATTCCTCCCCAGGAACTCCCGCGAGGTTTTTTTGTTTTTATTTTCGATTATTTTGCTTGTCTTGATTTTTCTGAACTTTATTTCCTTCTCGCAATTCATTAATCGTTTCCTTTTTCTTCTGTACCCGTATTTTTATAACTTTTTTTCACGCCAAGTAGGAAAAACAAAGTATTTTGAGGCATTATGGCTTAAAAAGATTTCTTATTCAGCACAGGATGTAATTTTAAGTTGCTTTTTTTTTCTATTTTTGGCTTTAACTTACATCTACCCTCATAATTGATATTTAATTGCAATTTTATCACTTGCTTGTAAATAATACTTCAATGATCAACTGATTCATCAAGTTACAACTTGCCAGCCTGCGTAGCAAGCGTTGCCGTGCAAAGAGCTTTTCCGCATTCTGACCGCGCGAAAATTGGAGCGAAAGCAAAAATTCACTGCGGAGAAGCTCTTCGTACGAGAACGCTTGGTGGCTAACAACTTGATAGAAACTTGTACATCTACGTGTGGCAAGTGCACTACTTCGTTCGTCTCATTTGAGATCAGCCTGGTTGGCTAATCCTCAACAGTACTTGAACTGATGAAACTCCTCATCGTGTCGTGCCAATTAGCCTATTTTTTAAGGATCAAACCGATCTGCCATAATTTACGGCTTTACAAACGATTTCAGTCAACAACTTGGTCCAAAGCTCTGCTTAATAAGTGCCGAGTATCGCATCTGTTGTGCTTGATGTGATGAAGAAACATCACGGAGGGAAGGCCCAGATATAGGATAACTAAACAAATCGAGATTGGAATGAACTGGGAACGAAGAGCAATTTCTCTAGTCGGGAATAAGTGAGAGCACTTTACTTCGACGTAGTCAAGAATTTGGACTTCATAGATGCTTTGTGGACATAAGTTATGAGGACCTATATAATGTTATTACAGGAATGTTGAGCCAAACATCCTATGCTGGTGAGAGTGGTGGTACATTTAACAACTACTGCTAAGGTTATGTTTGTGTTAGATGACAAAACAGTTTGCTCATGTTCTCAGTTCAAATTAAATAAACCACGATCTATGAATATTGTCCCGTGTTTTGTTGTGTCGCTTACGATTTACAGAGGGTGTCAAAACCAGAAACACGTAAACATGGCGTTCAGAGCCACCTTAAATTTTCTAAATTTAAAGGTGGCTCTAAACCCTATGTACAATTTTTTAAAACTTTGCCAAAAGTTCGTCTTATCATGCTTATTAAAATTTGATAATATAAAAAAAATTTCACTGTGCCGTTTTTGAATTATAAGCCTCTAAAGCTGTCATTAAGGGTGTTTTTAGCTGGTCATACTGTTGCTATGGTAACCTATTGTGTCTCGAAAATGATAACTTGTTCGCCAATGATTGGGCAGTAACCATCTGAACCATCAATGTTGCCAAAATCATACCAAACTTGCACCTTGAGGTAAGCTGTCGTTTTAAGATCTAAAAAGTATCCCTTTCGTTTCTCGTTATTCAAACTTCTGAGGTCCTGCAAAGGATGACCATCACGCAATTATAGCTAAATATATTCTAAAATAAAGGCAGTCTTCAAAATTTTACATTATTAGGCCAGGTACAGAGGACAAAATGAAAGAACATTTACATGTAGGATGTGCGCTTTTTCTCTACCCTGGGGAGTCAGTCGTTAAAATTGACAATCGATAATTTACATAATTTAAACTTACCTTTGATTTCGCTTACTTGTCCTCTAATCCTTAAATAAATCCAACAGAAAAATAGAGAATATCTCCTATTCGCAACAAATGCAAATATTGTAAAATTATTGCACAAAAGGCTGAGAGACATGCGGCAATAGTTCGATTGATACCTAATTTCTTAATTTCGTTTTGAAGAGAGAGAGAAAATCTTCGTCAAGTTCCCTTATTGTAACAGAAATGAAAGAATACAAGTCAATATATGAAATATCATGTATTAATTTGAACTGGGGAGAAAGATATGAAGACATGATCGATCATCGCAGCTATGCACACAACTTAAAAGCAGTTGTGAAATTGCGAACTCACAAAGTGACCAGCTCCCACTTGGCTTGATAGCTCAGCTAGTAGAGCACTGTACCGGTTTTCGCAGAGGTCACAGGTTCGAACCCCGTTTAGGCCTGAAGTTATTTAAGGCTTTAATTTCACAACTGCTTAAGTTGTGTGCATGGCTGCGATGACCAATCCTGTCTTCAGAAATAAAAGACTTAACAAATATTTCCTTTCTAAGCTGAACAAATTCAAAGATTCCAATTATATTTTCACGGTCCTTTGGCAAACCAGGCAAACATAAACATTCACAAATCACAAGTGGCTTATAAAGGAGACTGTTCTTGTGTGGTTAGTTTCATCAGTGAGACCTAGAAAAATGTGTCGGTGCAAAACTGATGACTCTGGACCTTCCCGTTATCTCCCTCAGAATCCTTACTGGATTCCTTCAGTTGGCGCATACTCCTCCCGGCCAAATCTTTTTATCAGCGCAGAATTCTTGAAAGCCCGCTAATTCAGCATTGGAAGCCTAGTTTGAATAGACATATTAACTCCTATGTTGCGAAACGTTTCCCATCGGGAATTACCCAGCATATTAAAGTCATAAAAGGTAAAGGGTCTGCAAAACCAGGAGTTGTCAAAATGAAGTACATTTCGTGGTGTGTAACAACATGCACTTACTCCCTAAAGCGACACAGCTGACCAATACGACCTACAATTCTTCGAAGTGTCAAGTCGATGGAGTTCGGTCAGCCGGTAAACAGAATACATACATGCTTAAAATTATTGTTTGGTGATCGTGATGGATTCAGAAGACGAGATCGTTAACGGACGATTTGAACTTCTGCCAACGAAAAGATTGTTCTTCGTGAGCTTGTCAAGGAAATCTTTGACCTACACCAAGGGCGCAGAGAGATGCTGCTCGTGTGTTGGAAAGCACCGTTCCGCGACATCAATTTCGACGAATTTGGAGGATATTTATGGTGCCAAGGCTTACCGCGGACCGGAAGGTGATCCTGCCGCTTATTTTCAAGTGTATTCATGTCCCCTTTCTGAAAAGAAACGAGTAAGGCAGAAAACCTGCTTTAAAGTTGCCTCTTCTGATGGCGAAGAAGCGAATATAGCCGTAGCCGAGAAATGGGTTCGAACTATTTTATGGTTGGTCAAGGAACCGGAAAAGAATGTCATTAGCATTGAAGGTAAGATTTGATGACTGCGTAGTGACTTAAAGACGGTTATTTGAATTTTTTTCGCGAGTAAGACGTTTGAGAAAATTTTTAGGTGTGTGTAAGGTAGTGATTGGGAGATTACGTACAGGTAGCAATAGACAGTATCACTTTACAGATTCAAGTCACGAGACTCATGTCTGACTATTTGCCAATCGAAACAAAAACTTCAAAGGAGTGAATTTGTGCTACATTTAGCACAAATGATGTTTTGAAAATCATTGCTGTAATTTTAAAGGAGTTTCAAACACAATGATACATATTTATTTTTTTAATTTCACTTGCCTTTAAGGCTTAATGTTGCATTAGTTAAGTTGTTGCAATACCTAAGATCCAAATCAATGATCAACTGCTGATTACAGAGGTGTCTTAATACACACCCCAGACATAAAAACTGGTGAAGATTTTTAAACAGCGAGGCCAAAAAATCATAGATCACTGGCAAATAAAGGAATTCACATCATTCTATGAAAATAGTTTATAGACATGCATGAAATAAAAAGTTGAAATGACTCATTTGTAACTTATCCAGAGACACACCGTGTTGTTGGACTGCAGTGGGTGGCTAATTATGCATCTACAAGATCATATATTTGAACTGCAGAGAAAGGTATGAAGACATGACTGATCATCGCAGTTTTGTTACACAACTTATTGTATTATAAGCAGTTATGAAATGAAAGCCTGAAAAAATTTCAGGCTTGAACAGGATTGAAACCCACGACCTCTGCAATAGCTTAGTTGGTTGATCACTGCACTGGTATCACAGAGGTCATAGGTTTGAATCCCATTCAAGCCTGAATTTTTTTCAGGCTCTAATTTCACAACTGCTTTTGTTGTTTATATCACGGTGATGATCAATAATTATGTCTTCATAATTATGCATCTTTTCTAATGAAAAAAATCAAAAGAATTGTTGCTGGCTGAGGTCAGGAGGTAGACAGTGACTTTATCTGGCCAGCAGCTGGTTACTTTTGACAGCCCTGCCCTTAGATATGTTCAGCTCCTGTCCTTGGGATAATACCGAACTTGTGGGGTACACCTTGACTTGCATGCTCACAACTCACTTGTACTCGACAAATCCTTGTTTAATTGTCTTCCAGTGTTACAGTGCATCCTATTTCCTGGGTTCTCTCTCTGAAAAATCCTATCACATAATCACTTGTGTCTCTGATTACACTCTTAACAAAGCTCATGATCCTACCTGTCAGCTATGAAAATATGTCACGTTGTCATGGCACTTCCATTTAGGATCATTCAAAGCCACTGCTTAGGGAAAGACCATTATTTTTTTGGAGGGGGGAGAGGGGGTGGACAATTTCCAAAAAAACCCATTCCTGCACAACAAAATCTGCTAAAAAAATCGTCCAAGGGGAGCCATGGGGAGAAAAATTGAGCAAGTGTTTTATACTATACAGGTCATGTGTTTGACTTAAAAAAATATTATTGCACAAGCTGCTGCTCACTCAGTAAAGTCATGCGCAACCTAAAGGCGAGAAAACATTTCGTGCCCCAGAAAATTTCCCAACCACACGTCCCACCCACCCCTCTCAAAAAATAATGGTTGATCCCTTAGATGTCATCATTTATCTGTTTTACAGAAGAGGGGACTTTGCCATCTTCACGCAAACTCCTGATACTAATCAACCCATTCAGTGGATCTGGGAGGAGTGTCAAAACCTTTTATGACAAAGTAGAGCCAATGCTGAATGAAGCTGACATTGATTTTGATGCAGTGACCACAGGTAATCCCATTCACATTTATTAATTTCATTTGCTGTAACTTAACGTATCCTTTTCCTATAAATCTTGCACATTTGAGGCTGGTATTTATAGTTAGTGACAGACAGTTGAATTCCAGTCTAAAGTATTTGAACATTCTCGTCCCTTTAGCTTCCAACTTTGAGCTTTCCCTATTTATTTTTGTGTTTATTTTCCCTATGTATTTTTGTATTTAAATTTTGTTTATTCAATCTTGCACTCATGTCACTGGGTGATTTTGCAAGAATCCAACACAAGTGTAAACTGTGATGGTGCTTTCAATATAATTTGAAGTGGGTGGCTGCCCTGATGTGCATTTTATTAAAGGACGAGCACTGTGCAAATTGACAAGGTATGAGAATGACTTTTCTCACCTTGTTTGGCCATCTTGAGGAAATTTTTGTTTTACAAGTAAGTTCAGTTCAAAGATTTTTTCCTGCCTGTGAAAACCAATGTTCGCCTTCCTGCTGGAAATCTTGTGGAAACCTCACTATTATTACTGTACTGTATTGTTGTCAGTTGAGTGAAGGTGATTGTAAACTTGAATGATTTCTCCAAGTTAATTAATAGGGTAACATTCTTAATTTCATTTTCAAAGTTAAAATTTTTGAAGGTTCTATGTGATTATCAAATCTTGTTTTCCTCTATGTAGAATATGCTGGTCATGCAGTAGAGATGATGTTGTCAATGAACCTTCTTCAAGTTGATGGGATTGTGATTTGCTCTGGAGATGGTCTGGTCTATGAGGTGCTGTATTTTCTTGTTTACCCCAACAACGTATTACTCGATCATTTTCTAAATTGTCCTTTATACCACCAAGTTGCAATCATGATTATTATTTTTATAGCTTCTTCCCAAGGACAATAAGAGACTGAATTCTCAAGATCATTGTATTTACAATTAATTTATTCTTTTTTCCATTTTTATAATATGTTATTAGTTTTTATATCATTTAATTGCAATTAATTTATTCATTTTTTCAATATTTATTATTTTTTTTACTTTATATTGATTGGATGCAAGAGCAGTATCGATTATTAAATGTAGATGTAGGTCACAGGGCACTTATCTCAAATGATACTTTTCAGGTTTCCACTTGTCTGTCTCCATGATTGAACCATCCCTTGTCCATAAATTTAGTTTGACTGCTTTTTAATGTACTATTAGTTGCTTCCTGCTGTGGCAAGTAAAAATGACTGTTTTGGTAAGAGGCATAGTCACTGGTTCATGGTTCATGCCTTGGACACTAGCTTCAGTGGTGCTGGTCCTGAATCCTGGTGTTAGTCAAAGTGACGAGTTGTGAAGGGTGTATTCAAGACTTATTTCGTCAAAGTTAAGACTTCCTCAGCCTTGTAAAAAAAAAAAGCAAAACTCCAGAATTGTTTAAGTTTGCAAATTGCTTTCTCATATTGTTGCCTTCTTGCCTTGGTGAGACCCATGAATTTTGGCTACATTCTTGAAAAATTCATAGTTTTAAAAGAGCTATTCCCCATCTCTGACATGTTGTTCAATCTCTGATTTGTTGCATTTCTTGGCTGACACTAGTCTTATAGTGTCCTGTTGGGAGACAAAAACAAATGGGTATAAGCAAATTGCTGGAGCAGTTTGACAATATGCCACCAGGTGGTAGCCTGTGATAAACTAGTATCCCAGAGTAGCTATACTATTTGTATGACTGAAACTGCAATTAAGTACCAGAACCACTGAGCCATTTGCTCCTCCACTCCACTGAATTACAACAGGCTTTTAACTGATGAGAGAGGTGAGGTGGCCTCGTGGTTAGTGTGCTCGTCTCCAGATTGAGCAGCCTGGGTTTGAGCCCTGGCCGGGGACATTGTATTGTGTTCTTGGGCAAGACTCTTTACTCTTGCAGTGTCTCTTTCTGCTCAGGTGTATAAATGGGTATGGGTAAATTTAATGCTGGGGTGTAACCCTGCAATTGACTGGTGTACTCCTAGTCACTCTGTGCTATTGAAACTGGAGGTAAGCCCTGGCCTGATGTGCCACTTGGCTCATATGCAGACTTAAACTTTTACCTGTACTTTATCTGATGAGCCTCAAGACTCATAGACACTCGTGGCTTTCTTGTTTTGCATTTAGGTTATTAATGGCTTGATGAAGCGTCCTGACTGGGAGACTGCAATAAAGATTCCCCTGGGTGTCATTCCAACAGGTTCTGGGAATGCACTTTGTCTTTCTGCTCTCCATGCTACTGGGTAGGTCACATTTCTAGGTTTTGTGTCTGAAGGATCAGAAGAGTTTTTACAGTATGGCATAATTAACTTTCGCTAGGGGACTCACCTAATACCAATGAGCCAATCAAAGCAAAAGTTGTCTTCAGAAATATTCAGTTCAGAATATTAAATTATTCTTTTGTAGTCGAAAAATTTGATGATGTAAAAGGTGATAGACTCCCTGTTCCTTGGTTCAGGATTTTCTTTGTTACTAGGTTGTCATAATTTGTGGCTTGGTTCATAATTTTTTGCCTTTGGTATGGGGTCTTGTTAGAATCATTTAAGGCTCTTTAAAGGCAACAATATAACATAAGTGAATACTGTTTGGGTGGTCAGTGTTCATGATTAAAACCTTAAAAAATGTTGGATCTGACCTAAAAATTATGTAAAAGTATAAAACTAAATTTTGGACAACGTCCTGTTTGCCTTCATCGCAGTTAAATGACTAGATGAGCCCCCCCAAAAAAGAGTCTTAACACATGTTTTGATCCCTAAGGGGCACAATAAAAGGCAAATAGGCCTTAGGGAGAGGCTGGCACTTATTTACAGCATCGGTATTTAGCATGGAATGCCAAGATTCTAAGAATAAACGTTTTTGTCGATTGCTAATGCCACACTTTAGTAGTTCTACGTAGTTGGGATGGATATCATGTCCAGTCGTGGCTTCCTCTTGTGCCAGGCTTGTGCTCTGCTCCCCAAGAATTCCAAGATCTTTCACTTGAAACAATGAAACGGCAGTTAAACAGCACACAGAAAGGACTGGACATGATATCCATGTCAACTACATTGACATACTAGAGCATGGCATTGGCAATCGACAAAGACGCTTATTCTTTTTGTTAAATTTCACTAATTCTTCTTTACATTTCAAAACAGTAGGAGAAGTGATTGGCTTAATAGCAAACAAATTCAGACTCATTTATTAGCAAGTCAAGCAGTTATACCTAGAAAAGATCTTAAGTTTCTGAACTTTTTGTAATGAAGTACCAGCGGTTTCCCTTGTACCGTGGTTAAACTGAGAGTATTTTTTATTTTAACTGAGGGACTAACTGCAGCTCAAGAAATCGACCTAGATCCTTTGTGATGGTCAAGTTTCTGTTGGCTAGAATAATGGAAAAAATAACAATTATTTTGATGCACCCAGTAGTAGAGTGCTTTTTGCTAACAAATGAGTCAAACATATTCTTATTGCTCTTTTGCTAGGGAGCCATTTAATTTGATAAGTGCGATTTTTGGAGTTATACGTGGAAATCTACTTGATTTAGACATCTGCTCTGTGGTAACACCGACAGAAAAGCTGTACGCATTTCTGTCAGTAACATGGGGAATGGTCTCTGATGTGGACATTGAGTCAGAGAAATACAGATATCTTGGAGAGACAAGATTTCTTATTGGCACAATAGCAAAAATTATTGGCCTGCGGAAATATCGAGGGCGGATCTCATATTTGCCAGTCGATCATTTTTTACATGGTGGAGAGAATAACTTCGCTTTTAATTCCAGCCCTGGTGAAGTGGCCCACAGTGGTACATTGGATGACAATGTGAGCTCCACTTCACAACATAGGGAATTATGTCAAGGCAATAAGGCAATTGGTAATGGTACATGCCATAAAGACAGTAATGCAAGTCCTTTAAGCCAAGGGCCAGTAGATCATCTGCTTCCTCCCCTATGCTCAGAGCTTCCACCCAGTTGGAAGGTGGAGGAAGGCGAGTTCATTCTAGGCTGTCCAGTGTTCCTTAGTCACCTCGGAACTGACTTCATGGCAAACCCTGAAGGAAAGTTTGGAGATGGCTTGATGGGTATCTTTTATGTTAGATCAGGGACAGGCAGAATGGCACTTTTGGATCTGTTTGGAAAAATGAAGGATGGATCTCATGTTCTTAGCCATCATGTTGAGTACATCAGGGCATTTGCTTTCCGTTTAGAGCCTGACACAAGCCAGCGTGGAACTATAGCAGTTGATGGTGAAAAAATTGATTATGTGCCAATTCAAGGACAAATGCATAAGTCGCTTGGAAAATTGATGTGTGTGACAGCACCTAAGAATATTACACAGTGAATGAATAGATCATCACTTCTCATTTATTTATGAATATTTTACAGTACAGACTGTAACTAAATTATTCTATGAACAATTTTAAGAATTTATATCTGGAATGAACGGATACATGTATCTAATATTTAACCCTTTCTGATCAGCCTATCAGTGTATTTACAGAATGAAATTGTATCAATAACTTTTCTTGTTTTCCAAATTTTGATTTAATAAATCAGCAGACTGTAAAGAGATGGCAATTTTTTGGGGGAGTCCTCTAAGTGATGACCATCAAGGATGAAATGAATGGAATTTAGTCTATGTACCAGGGTAAAAGTTCATATAAGTCTGACCAAATACTGAGTATTACCTTATTCCTTAGCTAGATAAAAGATAAGTCAAGGCTGTGGTCTTAGGGAAATTATGAGGAACCCAGAGGTTCCTAACCATGAAATCCTGGGTGCCGGCACAAAAGCTTACATGAAAGAAGTAAGTTTTTCCAGTCGCCCAAAGGCAAAAGTTAATCGCCTGTGGCACCCGGACGCTTCTAGAACACAACCCTATAAGTTGTTTTTAAATCATTTAATTATTATTAAGGGACACTATCACGATCATTTTGGTGCATTTTCAGTTTAAGCAGGAGGCAGTCAATTTGTAATTGTTATTACAAACCTGAGCAGTATTGATATTTGATTAAATTTTGATTGTTTATCAATAGTGTAGTAAATATTTACCTAGATTTATGACTATAAGTTGTAAGGTCTTAGTTGAATAGTGTGGTTTTAATATTTTTATTATTATTTGTATTTTAAATGTATATGAATATCTATATCATTCTATCCATGGACAATTAATGGAGTATGGTGCTCTATAAATAAATTTACTTTAAATTATAATCCATCAAATATTTTCCCTCACACCCAATTGGCCTAAACGCGTCTCGTGACTGAATATGCACCCGAGTGATATTCCCCAATTTTCAAAAGTGCACAGTTTTCCTCAAGCTACCCTCTCGGAAAAGATAATGTCCATGGACAAATATCGTGCCAAATGGAGACTTGTTTATTTATGACCGAGTACCTTCGTTTGTTCATAAATTGCTTCTAGAACTCCAAGATGACTTGTTGATAGGCAAACTGAATTAGTTCATTTTTTCCAAGACATCATACTCTTGTCCCGGGGCATAAACAAAAGAAAGCCAAATTTCTTGCCACAAAAGTGGAAGGGAAGATTAGGTTTTTAACTTCTACTCTTACAATTGAAAAGATCATCAATGATCCCAATACTTGTTATTCCTTGTCGTAGTAAATCACTTTTTCAATTACTACAGTACTCCGCCAGAAATGTGAAATTACATTTACAGACTTAACAGAGAAATTTTTTTTATATTCTCGTTGACGTCCATAGTAGTAACTATCATTTTTCGTCGCAATGCGTCTTACATAATACAACATTCTAGCCATAAATCATGTATCAAGTCATATGCATCTTAACTGCATTAAAGATGTCCCAGTAATGGAGTGCTTTTTTTTATTTATTCATTCATTCATTCATTCATTCATTCATTCATTCATTCATTCATTCATTCATTCATTCATTCATTCATTCATTCATTCATTCATTCATTCATTCATTCATTCATTCATTCATTC
>Ga0126338_10000792_pt1 | contig 18494 bp, 6 predicted proteins | sample OrbCmetagenome_2_FD_92529 | JGI IMG/M metagenome (GOLD analysis project Ga0126338, IMG submission 92529) | Coral microbial communities from Petempiche,Puerto Morelos, Mexico - Orbicella C C metagenome | ecosystem: Host-associated > Invertebrates > Cnidaria > Coral | place: Petempiche,Puerto... | reverse complement strand
CTAATTAGCAAGTGGGGGAAATAGAACCGTGCTAGATTTTGACAGAGGAAGTTCTTAATTACCAAGTAATAGATTCTAATGCCAGCTGCCTCGTTATTAACTTGCGTTTTTAAGACAATACTTGTCCTCAGATGGAACAAAATTAGGAAAATAGAAACTCCTGGTTCACTGTCTAATGACTTGTGTAATGAGATTTTTAGGCATCATTGATAAAGCGACAAGCTTTCGCCCAAACCTCAAAGTGAAATAATAGCCAAATGCATCTCGGCCCAATTAAATTCCTTTATTCGAGTATTTTAATTTAAAAAACGCTGAAATGGCGTAAATTTGTAACAAAACGACCGTACCCCCGGCAATAATTTTATTGTACGGTCTCCACAGTATCCTATCCTACAATTTGACACCAATTCAATAGAATCATCCAGCTTCTTACCCGTTTTTACTCCACATTCTTCTCCAGTCCACGGCAGCTTGCGTGAACATGAAAATTTGTCTTTCTTCAAACCAAACAAACAAGAACCACCATTGAGACATCCAGTCAACAGGTAGCCCTAATATCAAACAAATAAACCAAAACTCAGAAACAGGAGCAAGAACTGAACGAATAAAACTAAAAAAAGATGTTCCAATTTTCCTCTCGAGAAAGAAATCCATGCTAAAGCATGTAAGCACCCTATATGATTGCCTTAGGATGCAACGAGAAGGTACTGGCTTGTCGATCTTGGAAGTTGGTGTCTCGTTCACCTGAGTAGAGATATCGTGCTTGTTTAGTTCACAAGTTCCTTTATCGCCACGCCCAGTTAGCTGCTCGAAGTTTATAGAAGAACATCATGTGTTTCTCATACATGAATGGCTACAGGACATCAAACTGAGAGACTCAAACCGTTGAGAAACGTGGCCCATAAGCTTCTTGTTTTGCCGAGTCGTGAAGTAGGCCCATCGAGGTAAAGAGTTTTAATCAACAGTAAAAACCGCGACATTTAAAAAGATTTCTTGAAGTACAACAAGCGACCAAATCACTTTAACTTTCATTTGCAAAAGATCAACTTTGTATATCACGCAGTTTTTTGGAAGAAATTAGTGTTAATTTTCTACAAAAAATTGGTTTCGGGTTTTTCTTTTGAACACGAATCTCTCTGCTGTCTAAATGAAAGTGACAACTGCCGCAAGCGCGAGGTTTTATATTTGTACCCAAAACAGTGCACTTAACATTTTGCTTCATACGATTGTGAAACATTTTAAAAGGTAATGTCACGGTCACAAGAGCAACTAACGGGAAATACCTGCCAACAGCAACTCTGCGGGTTAATTCTTAAGTAAACAATTTAGGTAAAAGCAGGAACTTAACTTGCAAAATTGAATAAGTAAAGTTCAGAAGAAGAAAAAAAACTGTCTTTTTATTAACTTTAGAGAATTTTCTCTTTTTTATCGAAATCTTTTTTCTCTCTCGATTATCTTAATAAAAGGAAACAAGAAATATCTTTCAATCGATCATTAGATTTTAATTTTTAAATGGTATCAAAGAGACTTTTCCATTTAGCCCTCCTCCTTGATTCTTGATTGAGTCTACTGGTATTAAGATTCTTTTCACTGTGTTTGAGGCCTGGATACGTTTGACAGACTGATTACAGAGTTGGAAACAATTAGGAATAATTCTCATCCCTTTTTTTATTAAAATGTGTTCTGATTTTTAACCATTAAGTGCCAAAGCAAGCTTGACTATTTAAATAATCGAGCCTCTTCCGATAAAAGAAATAAAGCGGCAAAATAAAGTGGTAAAACATTAACATCGTTCAATTTATGGCAAAAATCCGTAATCCGTTAAGCCAAATCCGTCGATCCGCAAACCTCTTCGCCCCCCTCAATATGGGACTTGAACCCATGACCCTCAGATTAAAAGCCTGATGCTCTACCGACTGAGCTAACCGGGCGTTCTGATACCAGCAGTGTACATTATAGATATTATCTTGACAATAAAACCTGTATCAGTTGTGATTGTGAACTTCTAAATTCTGATCATACTGAGAATTGCAGTTGATCACCATTCCTCTTTGGCGCCATAACAATGCACAGTTTTGGTCTCTGGCTTATCAGATGCAGTTTTTTTAAAGAGAAGGTTATTAATCCAAACCGACATAAAATGAAATGATCCAGTTTACAGCCATTTCAATTGACAATAGGCAAAAACTAGACTCAAATTGTTCCGTATAATTTGTAATAGGGTGACTGAGATTTTTTTTCAAGTTAAACGACTCTGACTGAAACTACATCACCGGCTGACAACAAAGGACAACCTACTTAATTATTGAAAGTCATCTCGTCGCACATATGGGCAAACCACGCCTAAGTGCGAGAGGTAAGTGCCAAGATGACCAGCATATTACAACACATTTCCTAATAGAATTGAGGGGTATAAAAGCCTTACTTTGAACTCAAAATTTCACGCTAAATATCTCAACTTAATAGCCAATCGAAGTGTGAGTTCCGAGTTACTTGTCGCTAATGAAGACCATGCTAAGTTTCAGAGCAAATCCCACAGGTGCCTCGTTAGTGCAGTAGGCAGCGCGTCAGTCTCATAATCTCAATTAGAAATCTGAAGGTCGTGAGTTCGATCCTCACACGGGGTACATTTTTTAGAATTTTCTCCCTTTTATCGAAACCTTTTCCTGTAGAGGTTGCATGCATACCAAAGGTTTTCAAGCATTTCAGGAAATGTTCCCAAGATTGACTTGCATTACGAGCCATGTATCTTTTAAATTCCCAACTGAATGCTAACCGTGTTATGTAAATAATATTTTTCCCCAGTACATCTCAACAGATCTCTAAATTTAATACACCAATTGAAACCTAAGTGAATGCAGATCTCGTAATACGTTACGATTTTCAGGCTACTATGCGATAAATAGGTAAAAAATCATGTCGTATTTCACTATAATAACCATCAAATTGATTGCTAACCGTCTCAAAGCACATGGCGTTTTTCAATTATATTCTCTAATTCTACTTTCAATAGGTCAGTTAATTGATAAAAGGCTAAGTGAATACAGATTCTGTTAAGACCCCTGTCTTAAAAGACAGCGATGATAAGATCAAGATGCACGCACCTCAACAGGCCAAGACTCGGCCATTTGCAGCGTAGAAGCACCGTATCCAGCCAGGGCATATGTGGGGGATCAATGAGATGTAGGCTGTGTGAATTTTTTTATATTTGAGGCGGTTCGATGGACAAGGTACAATGTCCACCTTCCATTTAAAAACGAGAGGTAAAAAGAGAGGAATGAACCGCCAAGGTGAAGGGGGCACCCTCTAAACGAGGCCGGCTGTCAACTTCGCGGATGAGTCGAACCTCGCCTTACCAACAGGGGGAGGGTAAAAAGACTGGAGAGAAAAGGCGATGAAGATGAGACGTGCCGAGGGTAGCCCAGTACAACCCCAAAAGGCGACCAGGTCTAAAGACATGCTCGTCATTAAAGAGCAAGAGGCGAGAAGAAACCGCTAAAAATTTAAACGACTTCAATTAAAACCATTAAAAACGAGACCTGCCAGAGATTAATCCAGTACAACCCCAAGAGGAGACGAGGTCTAGAGACACGCTCGATCAAGGAGCTAGAGAAAGAAAGACAAGTCGAAAAACAGAAGAGATGGAAGTACGCGAAGCCCAGCCCAGTACAATCAACAAAGGTGACCAGGACTGAGAGCGTGAAAGCCATCCAAGAAAAAGGGGAATGGAAATGCTAAGATAAAACAGTACTAATTAAAATACACTAAAAACGAGGCGTGCGCGAGGTTAGCCCAGTACAGCCCCAAAAGGCGACCGGGTCTAACGACACGCTCGTAACAAGAGGCCAAGGAAGAGCATTAAGAGATACAAGGGTATATGTGGAAGGGAGGATTAATGAGATGTAGGATGTGAAGGTATATGAAGGGGGCATTAATGAAATGCAGGCGTGAGGGATAATGGGGGAGTTGAGATAGAGTGGTTGATTATATAATTGATATTCGTGGGGAGGGGGAGTTGAGGTAGAATACTTCACTATCTACTCAGGGCAGGAGGTATTGCTTTAAGAGAGATTAACAGAGATGAGGACAGATATGTACATTGTGGTGGAATTAACTAGCCGTCCAACCATCCGGGTGGTGTCGCATTTATAAAGCGAAACAACAAAGGCTTGGATGTGAGCCAATGAGAATACACTGACGTCATGGTCAAATCGGACAAACGAGTTTCAGACATTGGCTTGATTTGATTATTTAAAATGGCGTACACACCTTCCAAGGTTATAATATGTTAATTTTCCAAACATTCTTTATATGAGCGCTTATGTTCTATAACGGCTATGTAATTTATGCTATTTCATAATCTAATATACGCGTTCATCATTTGTATCTTGAGGTACAGTAGCCGGATTAAGCCTTGATTGATGGGGTTCTCTCTGCCATCTAATATTACATGTTGCTGCGAAAGGGTACTTCAAATTCGTCGGCAACGTATACCGTCTGCGAATGCTTACTAGCGAAAGAAACCTCCGGCGCCTCGCCGCCGAAAGCATTGCAATCTACAATGTTATTTCACCAGATATCATTGCCTCCGCAACATTTCGATTTGATCTGAGGTCAATTAAGTAGCGAGATCCTCGGGAATTGGAAGGTATGGAAAAAGAAATATAATTATAACTTGGTTTGGAACGGGTAAGCGCCCGAGTATCAACCCACCGAGTGTTCAAGCCCGCGATTGATGACGATGGACGTTAAGTGTTCAAAACCATCAGCTATACTAATCATGAAGAAGAAGATGTAAACGATTGGCACGGTGTAGTTATGAGTATAAGGATGAAAAGGTATTGCATCGACGAAGTAACGTAAACGAGATTGTTCCAGCAGGAGGGACAAACTTCAGTACCGAAACGCTTGACGACTTTATAGTTTAGTCAAAAAAGAACCTTGACGACGAGCTGCAATTATTGTTTACGGCTTTTTTACACAATCTGTCATCTGCGATCGATCCTTCTTGGTTCTTGGGATGAAACATGAGCAAACCACAAAAGCAGCCTCTTAGGATGAAAGACCTCACATATAAATGGGAGCTTAAGCAATGACGACGGCGACACCAAGGACTATCTGCCTAGTAAAATTGAATTTAGTATATTTTACTTACGATTTTTCCGGATATGTCCAGGATACTTTTGGCTCTTAAACCTTGCTCGGGCTAAATATGTAAAATTCCAAATTGAGGGGAGCTCGATTCGTGTCAAGATTATTATTCATCAAACTTAATCGATCTGTGAACACCGATATCCATTTTTTTCGTCAGTCCTGCTCATCATCTCATTTCTCAGTGACACATTTGTAATCAATGCAACCGTCGTGGTTCACGTTCTCTAGACAATGCAGACTTTGGTCATTTCAGGTTCTTGTTCTGCAGAGAGCGCAGGTTTAGACATGCGTGAAAAATTTTAAATTAGAACGTAAATTGAAACTGTGTTATCGATCTGTTTGCTCTTTCATCAGTTTTAAACCGCAGGGTTTAAGTTACAACTGTACACCGATAAGCACACAATTTACTCTAATCGAAATAATCCTGCTCAAGGGTGATTGTTATAGAGACTTTTGCATTATTATAGCTTTTATTCAAGTGTTAATAAGAACCTCAAAGAGCTGAATTTTATAATATATTTAACTGAAACTCATTTAACTTCTATAAGTTACAGGTTCGGTTCTCAATCTTTGATCATCATTATCTTTGTTATTCTGTCACTACATGTATTTATGTTTCCATTCCAAATCCATGAAAGTCTGTGAAAGGTTCAAGGCGTGGTATAACTCAAGAAGCGAAATGTGACGTACCCATCCCCTTTGTCGCATGCTCCTGTCTCCGCATTCCACGTTTCACTGGGAACATACGAACCGCCACCGCCTGATATGAAGATATCCGCAAAGCTTCCGTTAACACTTCCTCCAGAGTATCCTCCCCCTCCCCCTGGTACATAATCAGATGATGCTCCACCTCCACCAAACCCGCCATCGCAGCAGTCAAGATAATCTTGAGATCCGCCTCTTCCACCGTTTAGAAATGATTTGGCTGCCTCTTCGTTGCACTGCATGATTACCTGGCTGTGACTGAAGCATTCACCATTACCACTGAATCCTCCGCCACTGTGTCCTTCATCTAATACCCACCAATAACATGGTTCAACACAAATCAACCGGCCGCCCTGTCCAACGGTGCCAAGCATCAATCCTTCAGCTTCACCCGCTTGTCCTGGTCCGCCGTCTCTTTTATAATGCTCCCCTCCACCCCCGCCAGCAATACTGAGAGGGGTACTGTTGGTAGGAAAAAACACAAATGATCCCCCACCAGCACCACTTCTGTATTGCGGAGGACGTTCAGCACCTCGCTGACCCACTAACACAATCAGTTTGGTTCCCTCCTGAAGATGCACTGTACCATTTACCCTCGCCCCTTTACCCCCGTACGATCCACCGCCTGAGGCACCGCACATGTCAACGTAGTAGTAGCCAGTTAAGGGTGCACTCCATTCTTGCAGACCATTTGTCACGTTTATATTTTCAAGGGAGGAGCCTTTGTACCCGGCATTTGATGTTGGACCTTCCTTGCCAGTAGTGTTAAGTATGGTGAAGTAAAACTCAAGTTCTGAAAAAAAAAGATAAAAAATGGCGCGTGTGTAAGGATTATTGTATAACCTCGCAAGTCCCAAAAATCTCACAAACTTACCACTGCGACAAATTCACCTTTATCAACTTAAAGTTGATCAATAGCCTAGTGTTTCATTTCACCCGCAGATGCAGATCAACAGTTTCACTTTATTTGATGAAAAATAAATGTTTCTATTGACAAAACCGGTCTTTTCGAAGTGGCGGAAATGGAACCATGCTAAATTTTGACAGTGGAAGTTCTTAATCACCTGTCTTGTTATTGATTTGCGTTATTAAATCAATACTTGTCCTCAGATGAAACACCATTAGGAAAATAGAAACTTCTTATTCAATGTGTAATGACTTGTGTAATGAGGTTTTTAGCCATTCATTGACAAAGCGACAAGCTTTCGCCTTCAACTCAAAGAGAAATAATCACCAACTGCATCTCGGCCTAATTAAATTCCTTTATTCGAGTATTTTAATTTGAAAAAACGCCGAAATGGTGTAAGTTTGTAACGAAACGACATTAGCATTAGGGCTCCAAGTACTTCGTTAATTTGAGAGTTACTGCTATTTCTGCACTCTGCGGCCAATCCTACCCATGTGACTCAATGCGTTTCTTTGGCTCGTGTCTTAATGAAGCTTATGTTGAACACCGCCCGCGTTTGCCAAAAAAAAAGAGAGAGAGAAATACAACTCGTTTCAGTCTACCTACATGAGTGAATTGATATATGGAGGAATCCCCGGCAATAATTTTATTGTATGGTCTCCACAGTATCCTATCCTACAATTTGACATCAATTCAATAGAATCATCCGTCTTCTTACCCGTTCTTACTCCACATTCTTCTCCAGTCCACGGTTGCTTGCATGAACATGAAAACGTGTCTTTCTTCTCATCGAACAAACAGGAACCACCATTGACGCATCCAGTCATGAGGCAGCCCTAACAGCAAACAGACAAACGAAAAATCAGAAACAGGAGCAAGAATTGAACGAATAAAACTAAAAAATATTTTTCTAATTTTCGTTTCGAGAGAGAAATCCATGCTACAGCAAGTAAGCACCCTATATGATTACCTTGAGATACAACGAGAAGGTACTGCCTTGTCGTTCTCGAAAGTTGCTGTCTTCGTTGACAATCGAGATATCGTGCTTGTTTAGTTCACAAGTTCCTTTATCACCACGCCCAGTTAGCTGCTCGAAGTTTGTAGAAGAACACCATGTGCTTCTCATGCATGAATGGCTGCAGGACATCAAACTGAGAGATTCAAACCGTTGAACAACGTGGCCCATAAGCTTCTTGTTTTGCCGAGTCGTGAAGTAGGCCGATCGAGATAAAGAGTTCTCATTAACGGCAAAAACCGCGACATTTAAAAGTATCTCTTGAAATAGAATTAGCGACCGAATCACTTTAACCTTCATTTGCAAAAGGTCAGTTTTGTATATAATGTGGTCGTTTTGGAAGAGGTTATGGAGCAGTGTGTTAATTTTCCAAAAGAAATTTATTTCGGTTTTTTTATAAACATGAAACCTTGTGCTTGAGAAATGAAAGTGACAACTGCTGCAACCCTCGGGATTTTATATTTGTACTCAAAACAGTGCACTTAACATTAATTGTTTTGCTTCATCCGATTGTGAAACATTTTAAAAGGTAATGTCACGGCAACTAACGGAAAATACCTGCCAACATCAACTCCATGGGTTAATTCTTAAGTAAACAATTTAGGTAAAAGCAGGAATTAAACTTGCAATGCAAAATTGAATGAGAAACGTTTAGAAGAAGATTATATATAATTTGTATTTCTATTAATCAGTTGCTTACAGCAAGTATCCAAGGATGTTTTAGGCGCTGTCTGGACTGCTTTTAAAGCTCTGTTCTTTAATGTTGGGTTGCGCTATTTAATGTTTATCTGGTCTGTCATTCTAGGGGAACTTGTGTCTTCGAGAAATTATAAGAGTTTTTTGTCTTTTCGTTGAAAACCAAACGACATTTTTATTAATACGAGAACAACAGTCTCTGCCATAAATAATTTAACTATTATCCCTCGCGGTGGGAGTGGCTAGTTAACAATTATTCCCTAAAGTGGAGGTGAATAGCAAAACGTATACTGAGTAAGACTAGCCAATCAGAAAGCGAGAAAAGCACTATCCACTGGGTTGGTATACTGGTATCAGTATTATTCCGGCTAAAGAACGATATTCCTCAGCTTGGCAACGGTATCTAACTAAGCCCCGTTGTACAAATGTACCAAAAACACTTTTTCATATCAGTTTCCTGCCACTAAATGAAACCCGACTTGCATTTATGCTATCCCCGTGGTTGTCAAAGGAATGTAGAGACTATAGAGAGACAATAGTCTCTTGGTTTAAACGAATTAAAGGAAACAAGGAATATCTTGATCATTATGTCTTAATTTTAATATAGTATTAAATAGACTTCTCCATTGAGCCCTCTTTGATTCTTGATTGGGTCTGCCGGTTTTCAGGTTCTTTACACTGTGTTTGAGGCCTGGATACGTTTGACAGACTGATAACAGAATTGGAAACAATTATGAACAATATTCATCTCTTTTTATTAAAATATATTCTGATTTTTAATTATAAACTTTCATTTATAAATATATTTTTACTTCAATCTAACTCAGAAATGTTGTTTTTGATATTTGTATTCCAACAACCTTCTTTTTGACAACGTCTTCTAAAATGAGGTTAATTTAGTAACAGTCGATCAAATCGTGGCAAGTTCTTATCAGTTTTAGGGCCGATTTACACGGTACGACTTTGTCGCATGCGACAAGCTTACGACAGGCCTGCGACATGAATTGTTTCGTGTAAATCAAATCTACAACTCGCTTACGACTGTCGTGTACGTCAAAAAAAAAAGTCGTAGGATTTTTAAAAATGTTTTAAAACGCTGCGACAATCGTAGCCGAAATCGATAGGAAATGACGTATTTTGTGACAAATTTCTACTGAGTAGGGGACGAAGGTAAAGTTTTCTTGCATCAAAATGGCGGACGAACTTGTTGACTGATTCACACGAAGTCGTTTCTCGAAAAGTACTGAACAGATAAAGCGAAAAATATCTCATTAGAAAGTCTTTTCAAAGTGCAGGATAGCTAAAATATCTGTTTACCGTTTGTTCGAACTTTCGCTCCGAAAATCCCGGTGCAAACTTTTGCATATTTAATTTTGAAAGTGAAAATGTCGTATCCGTGTAAACGGTCCAAAGTCATGTCTTAGGTCTGTCGTAAGCTTGTCTTATGCGACAAAGTCGTACCGTGTAAATCGGCCCTTACAAGGCATGCATGGTAATGATTCGATTTAGCGCCCAGGGCGCTAAGTTACTTGGAAAGGCGCTAATTGGAGAAGGGCGCTTATTAGGGATATGGCGCTTCTTTTTGAGGCACAATACTTTTAAAAAGGAAAAACAACTACAGATCCTTTAACTTCAGAACTGTCAGAGAAGTGTTCTGACAGTCACAGTGTTCAGTATTATGTTCAGATCAGAAAGCAAACTTCATAATTATTCGTCGATCGGCGAATCAGTCCGTCAATATCTTAAAAGCCACTTTCACTACCATGTATGGGGGCGCTTATTGGAAAGGGCTGCTAAATCGAATCATTACAGTAATTCATCATTCCTAGCGCTTCGTAAAGAAGTGAAAATTCAAAAGAACCGAGAGACCAAACCAATTGTTTCCTCAGAAATAAACACATGCATGAACGACAGAGTCCTCTAGCTCTTCGCTGACGCCGGCTTTACAAGAAAGTTATGTTTCTTAGCTTTATTCACTATGTTGAGTCTTCTAAGTTGTTCTTTCTCTCGCTCCTTCGCGGCCCACTTTGCTTTCATCTCATTATATTTTCTCTCTTCATCACTTAGGTCTTGAAGCGCCTTCATTGTCTGCCAGATGTTATACACAACTTTCGCGTCCTTTCGTTTCTCTTCGAAAGGAATCTCCTCTTGTTGTTTGTGTGGTTTGTTTTGTGTTCGCACGCGTTGTAGACTGGCTTGATAGTTTTTTAACGCCAACCAGTCATCATATGTCTTGTAGTGTGGATTCAGCCATTTTGACAACTGATCAATCTCTGCCAGTCTTTGCTGCTCTTTCTCTGTCGTCATTTTCTGCACCAGCTCAATTTGCTTCTGTTTGGTTTTGTCTTGTAACCACTCGTGGAAAGATTTTCCACTCAGTTTAGGCGCATTTTTGTCTTCTTTGTCGTTGTTTTCCTCGTCATGGGTGGATTGCGCAATTGTTTTCTTCTCCGCCAGCCACAGTTCAAAGGGTTTCCCGGAAGTAATCTGTTTTCGAACTTTGTTACTCGCTCCCGAAGCATTATCATCACGTGACTCTGTGACGTAACCCATAGCGCTCATAGGCCGTTTTGCTAACTTAGTTTCAAGCCATCGATCAAAGGTCAGGCCTCCAGAACTAATGAAAGCCTTCCTGTTGGACGAAGTCGAAGATTCGGAGTTTGTGTGCGTGCGCTGAAGTCGTTTGCTGTTCAACCATCTCTTAAAGGATTCTGGATCAATAGTCTTTCCTAACCTGCTCTTCTGCGCCGGCGCAGTACAAGGTCTGGTCTTCTCTTGCGATCGTTTCATTTGCAGCCAGTTTTCAAACGTTTGAGCAGGTTTCTTTCTAGAATATTCTTGCCGTAGATCCAATAATGTGCTGTCGTGCTCACTCGCTTGTTCTTCCTCGTATCCACTGGCCTCTTGCTCTCGTAAAGTCGATTCTATTTTACTTTTACTTTTTTCTCTTGACTCGCCCATCACAATGTCCAGTTTACGGATTCCATTTGTTCTGCCTGAGGGTGGCCTAGTTAAAACAAAAATAAAGAACGTGTTATGATCCGACAAATTCAAACATTCAATGATCAGGTGATTTCAAAGGAAAATTTAATATAAGTAATTTCACCTTTCAAAATCCTGGAGCCCAGTCTCCACAGGAATGTCACGGTTATCTTGCCTCTTTTCTTCATTAGAATCACCGTCCTTCTTTTCTGTTGAAAGATCTGTGTAAGCAGACACAGAGGAATCAGTCCAAAATATTCAGTCTTAGTGACTACTACTTCATTTGCCTGCTATATCTTGCTATTAAAAATACGTATGAATCGCTTTCCAATGGGTAAGGGATTTATCTGGTAGATAGTGTTATCCAACCTTTGAACAACTGGGGCCAGGTCAGTGACTAACTGAGAGCTTTGAGGAACAGATAATGTCCAAGGACAAATATCCGAGCAAATGGAGGTTATTGTGTTTATTATCGTTCAAATATTTTTCGCAACCCACGCGGTTTTGAAAATTAGGGAATATCACTCCGATATTCCCCAGTTTTAGTCGGGTAATATTCAGTCATGTAACGCGTTTAGACCAGTCGTGCGCGATCGCAAATATTTGACGGATTATAACACAGGATATCAGGACAGTAGACAAGGGTACTGATTGGCAAATTGTGAATACGGGTGCGGTTATTATGTACATTATCGCCTTTTTCAAAACAGAGTCACCGCTCAAAGTCAAAAAGGAAATGGCTCACCTTCACTTATTTCTGCAATGATTGTGCTTTGTTCTTCTTTTTCCAACTCATTCATGCTGTTTGCTTCTTTCGCAACCTCTACTTCATCTTTCCATGTTTTCTTTAGCTGTGGTGTTTGCGGTTCCGCTGTCGAACTATCCACGTCCTCTTTGGAATCACCTTGCGCATGCGTCGGTAGGTGAAGCGTGCCCCCGTTTAACTCCCGAAGTTCCTTGCGGTATTTCTCGGCGATTTGCATCAAGGGAAAAGGTGAGGGATTGGAACGAGGACGTTCGTGGCTCTTTGTTCGACGCAGTGACGCTTTGTCCTCGTTGTTCGTAACGCGAGGAAGATGGAGAAGAACTGCCTGGGGAGACTGAAGGAAAACAACAAAGTGAGCTCTTGTGGGAAGCGTTTCTCTGTAAATAAAGAGAGGGATATTACTTAAATTCCAACTAGTGATTAACAATACTCTCTCGTTGCAGTTTCAAATCCTTGTCAATCAGTATGGGAAAATTAACGTGATGTCGACAGTGATTCTAGAGCGGTGTAAAGAAAGAAATGGAAAGTAGAAAAGATGGAAGGAAGGAAAGAAGAATCGTCATATTGCGTTATTTCCAGGAAATTGTATATTTGTACGATTTGACTGTTATCAACAGAGAAAATCTCCTAAATGAACACTGTGTGTTTCTTCCTAATTACCTAAAGAGAACTCACGCTTGGCACTCGTTCAGTTTCTTCACTCTCATGACCCAACCGCCTGAATTCATGTCATACATTCATGTCATAACGAGATGTTCGCTCTTGATCATCGTGGAGATTAAAACCTGACTGATATTGAAAGGCTTTGGGGGGATTCAGGGGTACGGACGAGCCCCTCTTCCCTTCTTTGTCTGCGAGATTCAAAATCTGCCATTCAGAACCTTACATGATTACATTTTCCGTCACAAATGCTTCCAGAATGCATGAAAGAGATCCCACGCCCACCCCCTTAGGTTGTCGCAGAAACTGTTAGGTCAAAAAACAGGGTCTGCATGCGAGCGAAGTGGCCCATAAGGCCGGTTCTTATCTCTCGTTTCCTTAGCATGAAGTGACCAGGAGTATCTCTACCCTACCCGGGATAGAATGCTAGTCCATCGCAGGTTTATCTTCAACCATCAAATTTACCTGGGTGGAGAGAGGCACTGTGAGAGTAAAGTGTTTTGCCCACAAATAACACAACACATTGTTCCCGGCCAGGATGAAAACTGTCTAAGATCCCTATTTTATAATATCTCGGATTCGCCCCTGATTGCGACGCAAGTACGTTTATAAGTTTAGAAACCTAACGTTAAACAATAGAGCCAAACGAAATACCATAGTCTGTTTGTCGTTGTTGTTCTGATCAGGCTGTTTGAGTGTTCTTCTAGTGGATGGTAACTTAGCAGATTCCGGAGAAGATTTGCCAGTTTTTCTGAAATGAAAAAACAAAGAAAGGTTTCTCAAAAGACACCCTATCGGGAACGCCAGAACAAGGATCTTCGTAAATCGTAAATCTTATACAATCATTATTTGTTTTTCTTATTTTTTTTTTACTGATGTTGAGAATAGTTCAATTAGCTTTGAAGTTTTCTGTAGGACACTTCGGGAATTGGGTAAAAAGATGAATCAACAAGGGCATCAGCTCTTGGATGAGTAAGACATTTATTCCTTATTCTTTATGGGGTCAAAACCTTCTTTACATAAGTTCGCAGAGACTCTACTTCATTCTAGCCTAAATTGCGTGCACGTTAAGCCCCTCTCCTTATTTAAGAACAATGCCATTACACCTAGTTATCTCTCTATGTGGTGATTTGTGATGACGTCTTTTTGCCAGTATTTACGCTATTGTTTTGCGTATGCATGTCACGAAACATGCAAAACTTATCCGAAGTTATGAAATCTTTCAAGAACTGCAAGATCACAAGAGAGCTAGGGCTTTCAAAGATCAATCACTTTTCGGGGGAGATTTTGCCTCGTAATCGTGTGTCACATGATAGTGTTTCCCCTTAACAGTTAACTTGCACATCTGAAATGACGCATTTTGTACCTCGTATAATATCATACGCCCGTCAGAATCGTCTTGAAACGAACAATGAGATGCTAGTAATCCGCCAGAAAAAGATCAATTATCCACAAATTGTTAATCCTCTTCAAAGAATGATAATTTGGCATATTTCATTAGTTTTTCTATCGTGCTCATCCAGTTATATTGCCGTTTTGGCGCCTTAATCATTATAGCGCTTTATAGAATGTTCAAATTGGGAGCGTAAGCATTGTCTTCGTGCCAAGTTTTTCTGACACCCAAACACGCTTTGATCACACGAGCAATCGAAAAGAGAAAGTTCTTACCTTGCTTCATTTTCAGTAGCTTCAGCTGATTCCCCGCTCGAGCTTCTCGAAGACGGACGACGAAATGTTTGCAAATTCCACTGATAAAGCCAAAGTCTTCTCTCGCAATAAACATGGCCGTTTTCGCTCGCTAACGCGAGCGGAGTTTTACCCTGGATGTCAATTTGATTACAAATGGCGCCTTCGCCTAGCAACAAAGAGACACAACCCACAAAACCCTGATAAGCCGCCACGTGCAACGCGCTTCGTCCAAAAACGGTTTTGCCATTGATGTCCGTTGCTCCCCGGTTAATAAGTTCCATTATCAGACCGAGGTAACCACGGTGGCAGGAAATAAACAAAGCGAAGGTGGCGCGTTGAATAACCAGTTTATTCCAAAGAGAAATGTTATAACCTTGAAACTTCTCTTCATCCAAAAATTGAACTCCATTTTCGAAAACGTCGTATATGTCTCCGCGCCAGCAGGCTTCAAAGAGGCTAATCCAGTTCTGTTCTATCTTGACCCTCACAATACAGCCATGTTTGAGGTTGTACACTTTGAGAGAATCCTGGTCAGACAGTCGCACATTCATGAAGTACAAATTGAAAATGTCTCCCGGGATACCAGCTTTCAGTTCCACTCTGGATTTGAGTTCGCAGATGAACATTTCTCGAGATAATCCTTTGACTGTACAGATATCATCCGACGGCAGGGCAATAAAGAGTTGAAAATTATCTCTCGTACTCGACATTTTGTGCCACCGAAAAACGTTACAAATTACACGGTGGTCCACCAAAGTGATATTCTATTTTGGCATCACCTGTAAACGAAATTATACAGAAAGATTTTAACACTTCTAATTCAAATCGTTGGCAGGTTTCATATGTCGTGTATCTTTTGAAAACTGTATTGAATTGAAAGGTCCCTACGCTTGTAGTTCGGCCTAAACGATTCAAATCCCATACTGGAAAATGCTGGCAAATTTTAATCTAAAATCACAAAGGCGCTTTATGAATTTTTAAACTTATTTTTTGACATGTCTTTTGTGGTTAAATGACAGGTTAAATTTTGGAATCAGAAAAAGTAAAGATCTGTTTAGATATGGTAATACTGCTCGGCAAAGACACCGGATTAGTTTTCTTTAAGGCCATTCACATTGCCAATTCACAGTACACTTAGAACAATGGAGCCATTAGCAGTTAATATTGAGCAAATTTTAATTTTGTTTTGTCGCCCACAACCCGTTCAATCGCCGGCAATGTTCTTTGTTTGTTTCAGGTTTAACTAGTGCGAAAATGTTATCGAATTGCGCCGATACGTTTCAATCACTCTTTACAAATCCAGCATTTTATCGAGTTTCGTTTGGTTAAAAAACAGATTAAAAGGTCGCAGGCCGAATAAAATTACCATGACAACTGGAAAAAGTGAAAACTAGTGCGAAAATGTTATCGAATTGCGTCGATACGTTTAAATCACTCTTTACAAATCCAGCATTTTATCGAGTTTCGTTTGGTTAAAAAACAGATTAAAAGGTCGCAGGCCGAATAAAATTACCATGACAACTGGAAAAAGTGAAAAGCTGTAACAATATTGGTATTTTTTCCGTTTTCCGAGTGCGAGCAGCTGTGTAAAGTGGTTTCGGTGTCACCGATGGACACACTAAGAAAAAGTGATGTTCAACAAAAAACATAAGTGTAATTGAAAAAAAAACTGTACTGTCATACAAGATTAGCATTTTTGAAGAAGGGAAGCCATATAACATCAACCACGCATCAAGCAACTATAGGCCATATAGTAAACGGCAAGCAAAATCTTACTAATGTAACACAATGAGAAAGAGAGGGATTGACAATGAACAAGAGATTATCTTGCGATGAATTGAAGCGCCAAATCTCTGATGATCCAGCCGTCAAATAGTTCAGTAATGATGGTGCATGTTTATGTAGGAATCGCTTATCCTGAAAGACAACATCCCCTAGACTTTCTAAAAGTTCTCTCTAATACTACTTCCCTGCCCTGTTGGTTTCGCCTTTGGAAATAGTCGACCTTAAGTCGTTCGGACTCGCGACTTCGTCGCTTGAAGATCGCCCTCTCGCTTCGCTTCGCGATAAGATCGGCAAACGAAGGACTAACCGGCGAAGGTCGACTTGTGGCATCAACAACCTTGAATGTAGTAATGACTCAATTGCCTCTTTGTAAAAAATGACAGTGGAAAAGTTATCTAATAAAAGAATAAAGCAAAGCCTCTATATGGCGGTCTGGGTGAGGTTGCTGAAATGTCCATTATCGGTTGAATTTTCGACGATTTCTCAGCTATCAGTGAAACGTTCAGCTTATTTCTCAGCTAAAAGTAAATTTTGTTGATATCAGAAAATAACGCTTTTATTTCTCAGCTGACGGTTAAAATTTTGATCAGTTCCAGCTATCAGCTAGACCCCACCCAGATCCGGCTATCAATGCTCTCACCTGCTCGCTAGTTGGAATTTGATTCACATTTAAGAATTTATTATGGCACAAAAAAGACTTGAAAACTATACGATCAATAATTTATGGTGTCTATCAACTCCATATCCATAAATATTCAGCTTCCTGTAGTTTGCTTTTGCTTTTTTATTAACCTCGAACATTCGGTCTTTACGGGAAAATCTCAAAACTCGGTTTGTGGCTTTCCAGTTAAGATCTCACTCTAGTTTAATAAGTAGTTAGATAATTGCTCTGGTGGCCAAAATATTAGAACTTCCTCAAAACTGAGTGTATATTTTTGTTTTTTCCATGTTAGTGCACAAGAAGTTCAGCCAACCTAAATTAAAACGGGAAATAACTCATCTAGCTGTTTAAACGTTTTAAGTTTAACCACCAGCCTGTGAAACAAACTTTGATGTGCGTAAACAACCTCGTCAAGAAATTTAAATTTGGTGGTGATTTGTCATACACTGGGTACCACAGGTTTTCTTTAGCGCGGCGGACGGAAACTTCGCTAGAGACATGACCGACACCGGAAACCGCGCAAGAAAAACCTGTGGCACCCAGGGTAGATTTGTCATTGCTTACAAAGCAAGTGGTACGAAAAGGGGTGTAATGGGTTAGTAGGAATTAAAATTCAGAGGATACTCCACCTAACGTATTATAAGTGGACGTTCCGCCTCAAAGGGGTAACTTAAACAAAAGGGTAGGAATTTCACGAGTTTAAAGTACATAAGCCGGTAGGAAAAACTGCCAGTTAGACATTTCAGAAGGCCGCTCAAAATATATTGAATAAACACACCTAACAGTTGAGTCATCAAAGCAGAATAAGGGTCCCTCAAGCAAAACATTTGGAGACGGGATGCAATATTTCTAATGTAATTAGTGCATAAAAGGGTTTACCTGTTTCTATGGGAGGTAAACGAAAAGACCACCTTTCCTGCCAAAACTGGCATACAAAAGGGTATCAGTTTGGAGTTCACAACAGTCTGCAGTCTAGCTCCACATTTATTTCAATTCCATCTGGACAAGAAACCATGACAAACACTTGTAACTGATACCCCAATACATTGAAAGTGAAGAATGATCATCGCAGTAAATTTTTCCAATTTAAGCAATTGGAAAGAAGAAGCCTGAAGAAGCCTAAAGCCTGACCTCGCTCCCAATGTGTGGCTTCATAGCTCATTTGGTAGAGCATCGCACCGGTATCGCGGAGGTCACGGGTTCGAATCCCGTTGAAGCCCTGATTTTTTCAGGCTTCTTCTTTCCAATTTGTTAAATTGGAAAAATTTACTGCGATGATCCTTCTTCACTTTAAACTATGACCGCAGTTCAAATATGAATTATTTCATATATACTTCACATCATTTCACTCCTCACGGGAAGATGTGAACTCAATTAATTGACCTCGCTCCCAATGTGTGGCTTCATAGCTCAGTTGGTAGAGCATCGCACCGGTATCGCGGAGGTCACGGGTTCGAATCCCGTTGAAGCCCTG
>Ga0126338_10000790_pt1 | contig 18500 bp, 10 predicted proteins | sample OrbCmetagenome_2_FD_92529 | JGI IMG/M metagenome (GOLD analysis project Ga0126338, IMG submission 92529) | Coral microbial communities from Petempiche,Puerto Morelos, Mexico - Orbicella C C metagenome | ecosystem: Host-associated > Invertebrates > Cnidaria > Coral | place: Petempiche,Puerto... | reverse complement strand
TTTCCTGAGGGTACGTGATGCATCAAGCAATTCCAGCAGTGCTCATCCCAGCCCCTGCAGGCAATACTGTAGCCAGGCATGATTCTGGAGGTGCGGTAAGACAGCTTCGAATGGCAGTTGTAAAGACAGCAAAGCAGATACTGTGGAAAAGATAGGGGAAGACTAATTATAATTAAGGCTGAAGATAAGATTTAGAAATTATACCATGTAAATGATACGCGAAAACCCCAGTTTCTTTATCAGTGACTGGATCTCTGTCCCAAGATTCTCGAGAAAACGTTTGTGATGCAAGCCGCCATTTGCTATCATAGACGTAAAGATGTCATTAAGTATCATCGCAGGTGAAGATGTCAGAAAAAAGGAAAGTCTGAAACGAGACAAGAAATAAGAATATAGTACGCTGCGAAAAAACTGTTCTGGATCGATGTTTTCGGACCAAAAGTTAAAGCAAGCGAGGCGATGCAAATAATTTTGTCTTAAACCTTATTAAATTCCACACATGGAAAGTTATTTTCATTTAGATCACGCAAGGAGGACTTGCGTTACAGCGTATCCAAATTTGCGGACTGAATCACGAAAGTCTGAAAAGTACGGAAAATTGCGCGACTTCTGAACAAAAAAATACAGTTATGGTTGACATCCACATCATAGTGTTGAACTAGTTTGTCGTGCGAAACACATCGTTACGTGTTTGTGGATTTTTTGTCATGAATTCGACGAAATGGCATAATAATGACACTATAATCCTGTGATACATCAGCGGTTTAGAGAATCTACGATTCAGGTTCTGATGCTTTCACTAAAGGGCCACAAGGCAAACCAAATTAAACATTTCAAGTTATTATGCAAGAAATTGCGAGAAAATGGCAAGCTCCTAGTAGGTGAGCCCAGAAACAAGTCCGGAAACGTTTCTAAAGGCACAAAATGAGCAGTGTCTGAGATTCTTGGTCAACAACGTTATAACACAGCAGTATTTCGTGCAATTGTGAATTGTACGAAGCGCCAGCTAAAGGCAGCCATCTTTAAAACAGGCAAAGACCAATCTAAAGGCGAGAACAATTTAAAGACTTCAAAGAAGATCAGTTTTTGAAGACAGTATCGTATATGTCTTTCTTATGAGTTCTTGTCAAAATCTTGACAAATAAATCCACCAGCACGTAAAGAGTTTCTTCGCAAAACAACACTCCAAACATGACTCTTTGTTCTAACAAATCCCATGATTTTGCACACTTTTTTGATTCAATTACCAAATTTGGACAAGTTGTAACGCAAGCCTTTCTTGCGCGATCCATATATAAACATAAGTCTCCATGTGTGTAATATAGAAAAGTTTAAAATAATTACAAAATTATTTAAGTCACTTTGTTTATTTTAATTTTTAGTTGTAAAATGTCGATCGAGAACAGTTTTGTCCAACGCACTAAGACGTAGAATGGGTGAAACTTTTAAGGGTTAGAGCAATTTGTTGTCTGCATGGCATGTTTCGTGTTTAATTTAAACACCTGTCGAGGGACTCACATTCTGATGTCAACAAATATTTACTTTATGAAGTATTTATCTTTTTTGGCAGGTTATAAATGCAGTTCAGGGATTGGGCCCTCTGAGAGCTTCTGTATTTCCCTTTTTATGCAGGGAAAGAATAGAGACCGTTTTCCCCCGACTAAATGTAGTGGCGCCACCTTTGGGATTTTAAGGTTATTATATAAACAACAGAAGGAAATATAAATTAAATACCGCTATTTATGCAGCACTATAATAGGGCAAAAATTGGCCTTTTTCGAAGTCGCAAATGACAAGGCTGGCTGTAGAATGGATCACAAGTTTCTCCTCCGTCTCTTTTTTCCGTGTGCGCAAAATATTAATTTTTGTCAATACCGATTATCGTAAATTACAATTGGAGATCTGGTCAAGACTGGTAGAGAGCACGTTAATTAAACATAGAACATAACCCTGGTTTCATTTATTAGTATGTATTTTTACCCGAAAGGGATTTCGTCGCAGCTTGCAACAATATTACCATATTTAATAAATCACCAAAAGTCAAAGTCCTGTTTTCTTTTGGTTGGGTGCATAATTGATACTGCATGCATGATCTGTTTTAATTAATAAAATTTCTCGCGTTCAAAATGTTATCACTGCTGACACAGTTTAGTGTACAATGTTGTCATATCATCATGGACTCGGCTACATGAAATGCCAGGGATAAACGAAACCCATGGAAAATGTATGGCGTTGATTAATTACGAAAACCTCTTTGGGCACTACGAACAACAACCAATTAACAAGCCAATACGACAGACACCTGGCTCATTTAATGCTAATTAAAACTTAAACCTAGCTAGTTAAGAGTAACCGTTTCTCGTGAAGTTGCGGAGATCAGCCATTCGAGAAAACAGTTCGAGACCTCCTGTTGCAGTTTCAAAACGTAAGACAAAATGGTTTAGGATGACAAACGAATCAGAAATTGATCATTCGAGCAGTACTAGTGACAGTTCTCGTCCTGAAACTGTTGTCATCATAAACTGTGCCCTGAATGTGCCATTGATGCTCATAGCCATTATCGGAAACACGTTGGTCTTGTCGTCCATATTGAAAACTCCTTCGCTTCGTTCACCATCAACAGTGTTCTTAAATAGTCTGGCTGTATCGGACCTTCTTGTTGGACTGGTCGTACAACCGGTTTATATCGCGAATGAACTCACGAATGACTCACTGTACACGTTAAGGAACACTACAGCTTTTTCTGCTTGTGCTGTATCGCTCTTTACCATCACTGCAATAAGTGTGGATCGGGTCTTGGCAATTCATTATCACATGCGATATACGGATTTAATGACTCCAAACCGCGTTGTGTTGACATGCGTGAGTCTTTGGTTCTTGAGCTTCCTCTTATCATTTTTAACCTTTTGGAAAATGAATGCTTACTATTTTGCTGCGGCTGTCAGCATTGTCATTTGTGTATTTCTTTCAACATTTTGCTACGTTCGTATTTACACGATAGCTCGTCGCCATCTGATTCAGATTCAAGTTCAACAGCAGGCTGTGGAAAGTTCCAATGCTGAAAATAACCAAACCCTGCAGCTCTCAACAAAAAGCGCCAAAAACACTTTTATATATTTCATCGTGATGCTTCTGTGTTACACCGTTGTTTATTTCCCTGATTATGTTGGGCATTTCCCACATTCAACTAACAAGTGCATGGATCTTAGCAGAAACTGTAACATTTATGAATTCATCGATTAATCCATTTCTATATTGCTGGCGGCTTCCCGAACTCCGAGCAGCAGTGGTAAAGACAACAAAGCAGATGTTAGGTATGTAAATGGAGGAAACCTAACACAACCTATTTTCACTGTAACATAACCTATTTTCAACGCAAAGCAGGAACTTGACGGATTTTAAGTTTTATTAATGTGAATGAATACGAATATGATCACCATTATCATTGTACATATTTATGTTTTTCTAAACTTTTAGCTAGATACACGACCCCAAAAGCAAATCTATTGCTTTAGACCAAATTGTGTTTAAATAAAGGATTGTTGTTTTTATTGTTCAAAATCCTTTTCGTAACAACAAATGTCAATATAACCAATCGTCAACAAATTTTACCTTTGTAACTTCATGTCCTTGGACGCAAATCTCATTTTTTGTCCATTCCCCGTTCTTTGTACTAAGACAGACCACTGAGAAATTGAAATTTCCAGGACATGTTTTTTAAAATATTTTATTTTAGTTATCGAGGGTTACTATTAAAAAGTCCTGTTTCCGTCTGATTCCCATTAATATAGCGAAGCCAAAATCAGCAATTTTGCGTTTACATATTGACACTATCATATCACCGTATCAAAACTGAGCTGTTCGTAATCGTGTACAGGACAGATTAAAAATTCTGCCTCAGAATTCAGAGAAATTAACATAAGTCTCATGCTAAGCAAAGTTCTATATCCCCGTTTTTTCACGAGAGATGTTTACCTAGGTTTATTTTAACTTAACGGAACGAAATTTTTTAATCGTGTAAACGCAGTAGTAAACCTCGGTAAACGTCGCCAAAACGAAAGTAAGTAAATGGAGGGCTATCGACAGTTAAACTCCTCATCAGGCATGCATGGTTTAGGCTAGGAACATTTCCCCTGTCGATTTCACTGATAGACAAGGTCTTCTTCAGTTAGTCTGACGGTAACCGAAGAAATGTAGAACGTGTCGCGACACGTTGTGGGAAAATGTTCACGCGTTCAAAGAGTTGTAAAGGAGAGTAAAAATAGCCGAAGGTGTATTTAAGTAGGTTTCATTTCAACAAGCGAAAAGGGCAAAATTTGCTAATGTTAAAGCAAAGAAATCCCGGACTGCCGTTTTCCTTTCATTGTCAAGTGCCGCTGCGCTTTTCCTTCCCATTAGCAGTTCCCTAGCTCAGCAGCAGTGCAAATACAGGCGCCAGAAAAACCATTAGACGCAATAAAATTATCATAAACTGACAATAAAATTATCAGTGGCAGGGGAGGGGCCCGGGATGGCCACTCCCTGCGAGGTGACAGAATTTTGTATGATTTCTTTCGCTTCATTTAAGTGTCGCTTAAGGATTGTCTCTCGAGCAGTCAAAGTATGATGCAAAATTGCCAAACGAACAAGATAGGGATACGAAGATCGCAAAACTGCTAAGACGATCAACAAATATATTTGTGGTAATGAAAAAAGGCCAATACTTGAGTTATCAGCTCAAAATAAGACATAACAAGCACTTTCATTAAAATTTCATATAAATGAAAAACTGCAAGGCTATGTGCAAATTTATTATGAAGCCGCCGATAATATTGAAACGCCTTTTAGAAAACATCCTGACGATAATACGCGCGCTGATTGGTTGAAAATCGCGTTTCTATTAAACAATTATATTATGAGCTCGAGATTTCTATCACGCATAGAGATCGAGAGCGAATAATCTAATTGTTTTAGTATAAATATCTACTACTCGTTGAAAACTTTACCTAAATCCTCTTCACAGACACTTCGAAAACTCCAATAAGCGGCCTTCAGTTTCTTAACAAGGACACACTGCGACGCTACTCAGCCAGCGTAGCCAATCAGAGAACGGCATTCGTGATAGAATCTAGTAGATTTATACTAAAACTCGATAGAAAAACAAAACTAGCACCAGCTGTTGACGTAATGATGGCGCGAGCCAAGGCAATTTACATTTTGATGATCAAAATAAATTTCGTTGGTTTTTCGTTGCGGTGTTTTCTAAAAGAAAAGGGATATATGTTCTATCGAGTTATAGAAACACTCGTGGAAGTTTGGGAGAAGCTGGGAGAACTCGAAGAAGCCTGCGACCTGCGGCTCGTGTTCCCACAGCAGTTCTCGTTCTCTTAAACTTCCACGCTCGTGTTCCCATAGCAGTTCTCGTTCTCTTAAACTTCCACTCGGTTATGAGCTCGAGATTTCTATTTAAACAATAGAGTGTTTCTGTCGAGGAACTATAGGCTGATAATTGCCCCGCGGAAATTTGATGTTCTTAAAACAAATATTTGCTTCGAGGACAAATATGCTATTTTTAAGAACATCAAATTTCCAAGGGGCAACTATCACACCGATAGTTCCGAGACATAAACACCCTATTGTCTTTATTGTTCACCATTAAATTTTCTTCCGTGCGCAGTTCAAAAATCATATTGAATTATTTTCAACTTTTTTAGATGAAAGGCGTGAAAGCCAAACGTAAAATTTGAAAAAGAAAACAAACCCCCCCCTCTTATTATAAATTCAATTGTTTTTTTTTTTTTTCCCTATAAGCCCGCTTGTTGACATAAATATTTTCATTGACGAGTACTATCCATCCGGGTATTTTCCTTGGACGGGGACTATGGGCTGATAGTGTCTCTCCGCTGATGAACACTATCGCGTCACGTGATCAGTTTAAACCAATAAGAGTCGGAGAAAATTTAGTGGTGAACTATAAGAGGCGATAGTTGACGAGGCCGTATTCCACTTCTTAATTAGAAAAAAGCCCAAAGAAAATACGCGCGCTGATTGGTTTAAAATCGAGTTTCTTTTCAACAATTACATTATTCGCTCTCATCTCCTTCGGCTTCATCAACAATCACCTCATAGAAATCGACAGCGAATTATCCCTCTAATTGTTTTTGTAGAATTCTAACTGAAATTTCCATCAAATAACGGTTTCCAATTATTTCTCGACTTATTATCCAACTTCGAGTCTTGGAAAGATCGCTCGGATTGAATTGTCATTCAAAATTCAACAGTTGTGTCCGTGCACATCATTTTCTTTTCAAATAATTTCAAGTTGTTTTTTAAGTCAAAAAACCGCAAATGTCCTTCTTTAAGTCTTCTCAGAAGTTTAATTACCCATTTGATCAAATGTTCTTCCAAAACGTTGGAAAAACGAAAATGACGACGACATTTCAAAGACAACCCCTATCCACCGAACTCTAATGGCTGACAGTGTGCGATCACTTAGCCAATCAGATTGCAACATTTGCAGTAGTGCCGTTTAAGCAAAATTCTACCAAAACTCGATAGGAACACTGCTCTAGCACGAGCTGTTGACGTAATGAATTTGCATTTTAATGATCAAAGTAAACAATTCAAGCTGCTTTCTTTTCTTCGTCGCGGAATTTCTAAACTCGAAACACTCGCCTGTCGACTCGTGTTCCCACAGCATTTCTCGTTCTCCCAAACTTCCACTTGTGTTTCTCTAACTCGACAGAAACACGGCACATGTTTTCTATTTCTTAACTGATAATGTTGGGCTATTGAACTGATTAAACAGCTCGTTAATGAAAAACTCATTTTGGGACTGAATCATCTGCAATTGTTTCTCTCTGCGCACTTTCTATACAAACTACGAAGGCAACAAGTTAAATTGCTTTCAGCCAAACATGAATCGTTTTTCATGCAGAATAATTTAAGCGTCGACTCCCGTTGATTTTTTTAACATTTACAACACCAGCCACGCTTTAATTAGTAAAGCTAGAATTGTTAATGGCATAGGTAGCGCTAAGGTTGGCTGAAACATTATCATGTCTACAAATAATGCACGCTGTGTTTTATTCTTATTTTACTTGCATAATTGTTACTTTTTAATTCCGAAGACAAGACGTTAAAGCAATGTTTCCCACAAAGTAAACAAGGCAACGTTCATTATATCTGTCAACATTTGGTTGAGGGAAACTCCCTGCTTTTACTGTGGTGGCATTATTGACGATCGAAACTGTAAGAAACCATATGCCACACACTTTTAATTTTTAAATAGGACTCTTTCTGTCACACTAAATTGTATATTATATTTACAGTGAGACTAATTTCAATGGACAAATTCTGAATTTTTCAGCTGCAACATTAAGGGAAAAATTACTATTTGTCAAGCTTTATAACCAGATTCTTCCCAAAAACTAGGCTGGAATTTCCACATATAAAACAGTTTCAAGGAAGATGGCAAATGAATCGGTGGCTCTTTCGGGGAGTAATGGCAATAATTCTCGTCCTGAAACCATCGTCATCATAAACTGTGTTCTGAATGTTCCATTGTTGATCACAGCCCTCATTGGCAACACTTTGATGCTAGCCGCCATCTTGAGAACTCCTTCGCTTCGTTCACCGTCCACCATTTTGCTGTGCAGTTTGGCTGTCTCTGACCTTCTTGTTGGTTCTGTAGTTCATCCGCTTTATATCTCTCATGAAATTACTAAAAACGCTTCCTTACACCCAGTACTATTGACAACAGCCTTTGCCGCTTGTGGTGTTTCACTCTTAACAATGACAACCATAAGCGTGGATAGGTTCTTGGCTCTTCAATATCACATGCGATATCCGAATTTAATGACTACACATCGCGTAATGTATGCATCAGCCACTATTTGGTTCATTAGCTTCGTGTCTTCATTGTCATATTTTTGGAGCAGGAATGCTTACTATTCTTCCATAGTTGCTAACATAGTTATTTGCCTTTTAATTTCTACTGCATGTTACATCCGAATCTTTCGTACTGTTCGCCTGCATCAGTTACAAATTCACGTCCAACAACAAGCTGTGGAAAGGTTAAACAGTGCTGAGAGTAATCAAAACATGCAGCACTCCAAAAAGAGTGCTATCAACACGTTTATCTTCTACATCGTGACAATTATGTGTTATACACCAATGTTTATTCAAATGTCAATTTTAGCAATTTATCCTCAATTCTGGACAAACGCTTGGAATTTTACTGATACTTTAGCATTTATGAACTCGTCCATCAATCCAGTTTTATTTTGCTGGCGTCTTCGCGAGCTTCGAGCAGCAGTTACCAAGACAGCAAGGCATATGTTTTGTAAACAAACCGAGGAAAATTAGGTTTCGCAGGGTGGGAGAACAAATAAGTGGAATAAATAAAGCATAAACATCAATCTTATAACTAGCTATTGTAAAGGAAACAATCTCTTAAATTAGGCACATTAATAATGTATCAAGGCACCTTAGCACTGTTCTTCTTGGTCTAAAAGAAAGAATTAAGAATTCATACAATCTTTACATCCATAATGCATTCACCCATCTCTGGCCTAATGATGTGTCGCTGTATTAAAGTCAGAGCTTTGAGTGTACACTACACCGTACACATCTTTTTAAATTAGCAGACAGCGTAGCGTAATAGAGCTTAAAATCTAGTTCAATTAAGGAGGAAATTAGGAAAACATACGATTTAATGAACGTTCAGTGCATACCGTTGTAATCTTTTACATTGTCATGTTTCCTTTTGTTCTTATAGTCAATTAGCGTTGTGCGTACACTGTATATTCAACTCTGTACTTTGTAGTTTAAACTGAAGATGACAGAAGATTCTGTTGAAACATGTTTTCAAAAAACGTCGTGTTGATTCTAAAAATTTTAATACAACGATTCCAATTGATACGAAGTGCGGGGATTTGTCAGTCGAGACTTTACTTCGCGAAACATTTTTCATCACATAAAATAAACTAAACTAATGTTAAAGTACAATAAATGAGGTAGAGACGTCATGAAAGTTTTGGAAACTTTGAAGGTATTTCAAAGCGGTGCAATGAGTTTCGTTTTGCTTCACTTCCAAGGTTTTTCTTTTTTTAGAGTGATTAAGATGTCGACAATCCCTAAATGTGGTATTTTTTAGATTAGCTTATGCACAATCTGAAAGCATCTGTTATTAATAGAAACGCTTTCCTTGGGGCTGACTACACATATTACACCTTAGGACACTTGGCACTCTACATGTAGTCTTTCTTTACAGAGCATCATGTTTTTCCCTAGATTCAGTTAATGACATTTTAAACAATATACTATTTTAATTAAGCACCTGTCATTGTGAACCATGTTTTTTATGTCAACATAATGAATAAAGGAGCATCCTTATCAAATGTTACGCCCCGTTATTCCAGAAGCTACCATTCAGTTTTTGCACAGCAGGCTTCAGACATTGACTTCAAATGCAAAACTTCTCGTCAAGTTGAAGAATAGAATTTGTCGAGTTTCAAGACCAAACACTGAACAACACCCTGCAGCCATTTCAAAACCTGAGAAGAAGAGACAATGTTTGCCAAGCTATTTAACTAAATTTACACACCAAAACGCTTTGCCACCGTTCCAAAACGCAAAGGAAAGGTTGTTTGAATTTGGCAAGCACATCAGAAACTGGTTATTCCTGTAATATGGAAGACAGTTTTCGTCCCAATTCTATCGTCATCATAAACTGTGTCCTGAATGCTCCATTGATACTCATAGCCATTGTTGGCAACACGCTGGTGCTGGCCGCCATATTGAGAACTCCTTCGCTTCGTTCGCCATCAACAGTTTTTCTCTGCAGTCTGGCTGTGTCGGACCTTACTGTTGGATTTGTGGTGCAGCCGCTCTACATTACTTACAAGCTAACGGGTAATCTTTCCGTTTATAATGCACTGTCTATAATGGCCGCAGCCGGAACTGGGGTGTCGCTTCTTGTAATGACAGTCATCAGTGTGGATCGACTCTTAGCTCTTCATTATCACATGCGATATCCGAGTCTGATGACTACACATTGCGCTTTGTATACATCAGTGACTCTTTGGCTTATTGTGTGCCTGTTGTCTTTGTTATTTCTTTGGAAAATGAGTGCATATTATTTTACGGCGGCTGTTGCTATTGTCATTTGTCTCTTAGTTTCCACTGTTTGTTACATCCGAATCTATCGGATTGTTCGTCAACATCAGTTGCAGATTCACGCTCAACGCCAAGCTGTGGAAATTCTAAATTCTAGAGCCAATCAGAATATGCTACAGATGAAAAAAAGTGCTAAAAACACTTTCATATATTACATCGTAATGATTCTGTGTTATGCACCGTTGTTTATTTCCATGTTAATTTTATCAATTTCTCCTAATCACTGGACAAGCATTTGGGGCCTAACTGATACTGTAGTATTCATGAATTCCTCTATCAATCCATTTTTGTTTTGCTGGCGTATTCGCGAGCTTCGCAAGGTAGTTGTTAAGACAGCAAGGGATATTTTATGCAAAACAACTGTGGCAAACTCGTTAAATGTTAATTAACCAAGGAACACATTTACTTAAAAGTTGTTCAAAAGTCTTGTTTAATCCTTTAACAGAGTTTAAAAGTTAAAAAGATGGAAAAAGATGAAAGGCGTGATTCCTATCACGTGACGTCCCTCACACGGTCGTGTCATACAATTTTTAATGCATTCACATGGGTAAACTTATTGGTGGCGACATGGCAAACTGAACCTGGGTCTCACGTGCAGGTCTCTCGAGAATTCCTTTCAGAAGTGAGGCATAATTTCATAAACAAAACAAATATTAAAAAAAAAAAATTGCCATAATGACCACAAACCTTACCATTAAAGTGTATCAGATTGGGGCATGACAATCTCTTTTCAAAACACTTTCTTTGAATTTAAAAGATGGTCAAATCGATAGATCAACACACTGTGGTCAGTTTCAACTGTGAAAATATCCCGATCATCCAGCATTGGCCAAATAAGTGCCACATATTCGTGCGTTATATTGTGATGGGCCCCTTCCTGCAGGAAGCGAAACTCGGTTTTACTAATTAAGTTCAATCAAAATCTTTCGAATATACTTAGATATCATGACAGTGTGACCAATCGCTCATGGATGACCTTTGTAGCTGCGTCACGGTTGCTCATCTTGAAAAGTTTAGCCTATTTTTTTCAAGTTCGTCATTTGCAATCCGTGTTAATCTTTTCCATCCTCAACCATTCTTGTTCCTTTATCGCTTATTATTATCTCGCTGCTCCTTTTATATCTTAGTAAATCAGTCTTTTCTGGTTTCCTTCAATTAAAAGGTAATTTTGTACGTGACCAAAATAACTCAAAATAACGTGACTGGCTCTGGTTTAGTGTTTCTTGAATTCCAGTCATCGATCGCGTCCTATCATCTGTATTTCTATATATGCTATCGAGAAACTGATTTCAAAAGAGAAAAAGAAAATAAATGGTTTTGCTTGTTCAGTCTTTTAAGTTTCTTATAATGACGACCTAGTTTTGCAATCTTCCACTGTTCGGTGAACAGGCAAATGGACGCGATCTGCTTTTAAATGTAGTGGTGCCTGTTGCCATGCCAACCGGCCTCAATGGAGAAAGCTCGTGTGCGGCACTTAAATGAAAAGCCAACTGATGAATGTGGGCAGGCGCGGTGGCCTCATGGTTAGTGCGCTCGTCTCTGGATCGAGCGGTCCGGTTTCGATCCCTGACCGGGGACATTGCGTTATCTTCCTAGGCAAGACACTTTACTCTCACAGTGCCTCTCTCCACCCAGGTGTATAAATGGGTACCGGCGAACTTAATGCTGGGGGTAGCCCTACGATGGACTAGCATCCCATCGAGGGGGGAGTAGAAATACTCCTAATCGCTTCATGCTACAGAAATGGAGGATATTACACGCCCGCGCGTGGATACGAATTTTATCTTCGAGTGTTCACAAGCGGGCATGTAATATTCTGTTTATTATATAAACATGCTAATGACGAATTTTTTTACGATTTCCCGAAGATTCTCGAACACTTTCCGAAGATTCCCGAAGGTTCTCCAAAAGTTGTCCGAAGGCCAAACAAGTTTCCGAACATTTTCCGAATATTTCCGAAGATTACCATAGATTTCCGAAGACAACCGAAGAAATCCGAGGAAGGTCCGATGTTTCGATCACACAGCAACACATCTAAGTTCAGTTTAAGCGATTATCATGTTAGTAACCATGGCGACACCAATATCCTCACAGGTGAACGATAAAAATAGCATCTTCACTGCGCGCGATGAAGATATGATTTTTCAGTAAAAGGAGAAATCTGGTATTTCACTAGTTTTTATATAATAAACCGGGATAAACTCCAGTCTGATGGGCCACTTGGCCCGTATGCAGACTTTACTTTTACCAACTGATGAATGTAACAAAACAAGACAACGAAGAAGTGAGAGAAAAAGTAGAAAAAGGTTTTCAAAATTTAAAGGACATTTTACCCGTTTCGGGACTTAGCCCGCGTTCACACTAGGAATAACATGTTTTAGTTTAATTACGTATGAAACGTGTTTCATAGTTTCATTCAAAAGAAACATAGTCGAGATGGCGGCCGAAAGCGGAGAGGAAGAAGGTCGAAACTACACTGGGATACGATGAAATGAAGGTTACGGTTCGAATGTAGGCTGATGAAGAGGCAATTATCGGCCATGAGCAAAACCATAATACTTACTGGGAGAACATTGCCAATACCTTCACGATTTAATTTCATAATTTATGCGTGTGCCGTAAAACGGCACTGATATATTATAAAGCCAAGCGTTAAACGTGTTTTAAACAAGCACGCAATGTTTAGTAGAAACGTGTTTTTTCTTAACTTGCTTACTCTAAACATGTGTCGGCCTTACCGAGTTTGAATACAGTGGTATCCTTAGATTGAGAATATTTTATTACACGAGGCATCAATAAGTTTTTATTAAAATAACGACATGAAAGTCGCCAGGAGGTAATCATTAACTTACCATGACAAATGAGCATTGCAAAAAGGGAGTCTGAAACTAAAAATATAATCCGAGACTAGAATATGAAAAGACACTTTTGAAAACATTTTGCCCTATTTAGAAGGCGCTCTAAGAGCTACATCGATCTATCAGAAAGGTTTTATCGCGCCTAAACCAGCTGTTATGTCAAAATGCATTCGGCTAAACCATTTTCCCTTGTCGTTTTACAAATACAGGCAGCAGTAAAAGAAGCTGACAAATTGAAACAGCTGTCGCTTGCTAATTGCGTCACCTCTTTGTCTCTCAGACATTTGATAACATGACACGAAAACTTTTTCCTTATTAGCTATTGTCTTTATATATCACCTATTTGACTAAGCACTCAACAACATCATAACACGGCAGGGTGTGCGAAGAGAGCAAAACGCATCACAAACTGGTCGTTCAGAAAATATGAGTGATAACTCACATCCAGAAACTATAAGCATCATTAACTGTGCATTGAATGTACCACTGATGCTCATATCCATTATCGGGAACACTCTGGTGCTAGCAGCCATTTGCAGAACTTCCGCACTCCGTTCGCCTTCTGTAATTTTGGTCTGCAGTCTGGCTGCATCAGACCTTTCAGTTGGGTTTGTCGTACAACCGCTTTACATTACATCTACAATAACGGGAAATCCCTTCTTATTCCAAGCGACGTTAATGACAGCCGCTTGTGCAACTGGCGTGTCGCTTCTCATCATGACAGCCATAAGCGTGGATCGATTCTTGGCTCTTTATTACCACATGCGTTATCCGAGTTTGATGACAACACAACGCGCCATGCATACATCAGCGACTCTTTGGCTCATTAGCTTTCTGCTATCATTCTTGACTTTCTGGAAGATGAGTGCGTATTATTTTGTTACGGCTGTTACTATCGCCATTTGTCTCTTAGTTTCCACTGTTTGTTACATCAGAATCTATCGGATTGTCCGTCAACATCAGTTACAGATTCACGCTCAACAACAGGCTGTGGAAAATAATGCTGCAGATAATAAACGGAGCATGCTACGATCAACCAAAAGTGCCAAAAATACGTTTATTTATTACATCGTAATGATTATGTGCTACACCCCGTTGTTTACCTCCATGGCAGTTTTATCTATTTCTCACAAGGACTGGACAAACGCATGGTCATTAGGCGATACGGTAGCATTCATGAACTCTTCCATCAACCCATTTTTATACTGCTGGCGACTACGCGAGCTTCGAACGGCAGTTATTAAGGCAACAAGGCAGGTGTTATGCGGACAAACAGAGGAAAACTCGCCATGTTAGTGTTTTGGGCTCTTGTTCGGTTACCGGCATAAACGTAAAAAAAAAAATGCTATTCAGACAGGGCATTCATGAATTCTTCCATCAACTCATTCTTATATTGCTGGCGACTAGCGAGCTTCGAGCGGCAGTTATTAAGGCAGCAAGGCAGATGTTATGCAGACAAAGAGAGGAAAACTCGCCAAGTTAGTGTTTTGGGCTCTTGTTCGGTTACCAGCATAAACTTTAAAAAACAAATGCTATTCAGACAGGGCATTTGTATCTTCTATGACACGGGACGATGGATACTTCCCCCCAACACTCGGAAACTACGAAAATATTAAAGCAATCATTATGGTAAAAAAGCAGTGATAATGAAACTCGAAGGGCGTGTACGTCCAAAAATGCATCCTTTCACGCAAGCAACATGGGATGATGGCGTTATATCAAGTGAGAATTTCGCCATGATATCCAGACTGCCGCCATCTTCGATACACCATCTTGAGGTGCTTAGGTCTTCAAAATCTAGAGAACAATACCAAAATGTCCTAAAAATGACACTTGTGAGAGAAGACCTTATTCCATAACCTTCAGATAACGGTATAACATTTGACGTGTGAATAACTCACATTGCATGTCTTAATGCGTAGCGTCCTTGTTATTTTTACGTGTATATCAGTTTTGTGGCAGCGCAGGGGTCTCATGCTAGTGCGCCCTCCACCGGATCGAGCGGTCCCTGTTCGAACCCTGGCCAGGACATTGAGCTGTGTTCTTGAGCAAGACAGTACTCTCGCATTGCCTCTCTCCGCCCAGGAGTATAAATGGGTGCTGGTGCTGCATTACAGTAATGCTGGGGTAACCCTGCGACAGACTAGCATTTCACCAGAGGGGAGTAGGGCTACTGTTGGTCGCTTCACGCTTCTGAAACCAGGATAAGCATCGGCCTGGCCTGATAAGCCACTTAGCTCGTATACAGACTTTACCTTACCTTTACCTAACAGTTGTGTAACAGTTGATTTTTGTCATTGAAGAAGGAGAAAGTTCTGAGAGTTAATAAATCTTATTTTAGTCTGCATATCGCAACGTGACTTGTAACCATGGTAACTTCAAATGAAAAATTTCCCCCTATCCGAGTCATGTCGGATGTGCCGAAATACGTTTGACGCCGGCGGCCTATCACGCCCTCGCCAAAGCTTTGGCCATTAAAGAGCAAAGAAATCCAAGCGTAGAATGTTCCTTATACGAGTGAAGTTTTCTAATCTCGTCGCCCCAAGAAAGAGTTGGGAGCATCGCAGTAAATGCAGTATCGTGATGTTTAAAATAAAGCTTTTTGCCCTTTGAAGTCTCGATGTTTAAATAATTTTCTCTTTGAGGTAACGTTTTATCAAGATCGCAACAAGAATGCTCAGTTATACCATTTACTTACTGTATCCAAAGACTGCATGCATTGGCAATAAAACAAACATTTTCACACTTATAAGTCTAACTAAAGCAACAAGGAAAAATTTGAACGTCATTTTTTGTAACCGCAATAACAATATCGTTCTTAACTACATGTAGCTAGGTACAAGTAAGTTCTGTATTGGACAATACATATTGCCTCAAAATGTCATGAAATAAACAGTGCTATCCATTTGGCGGATTCAGAAAGCAGATACTAAGTGTATTTGTGAATGTAGATACGTAGCTGAAGTCACTTTTGATCGATGAATGTCATAGCTATGTCCTGTGTAGTAATTAGACAGTATGATAACATTTCAACGAAACAGGCTTTTTAAATTTATTGTGCTTAGGTGTTATTTGAAATAATTGCAAATAGTTCATATCATGTAGTACCTACACAAGGGTAATTTTGTAAAATGTCACTCAGACTTGATAACTTTTAAAACTTTTTACATTGCTGTTAGTATGTTCAGAAGATATTTAGCCTGCACTATATTATTATTCAATCTCAGTGTAAAGCGTATTAGGCTTTGCTGAAAGCTAGATAAATTATCTCCAACAGTATTATCAAGTTGCTAGTTTATCAGTTGCACAGCCCTCTTTCATTCGCAAGCTAGTGGCCGCTGGAACACGTAGAGTTCTCCAGGAGAAGGCTCTTCTCAGTTTGTTGTGGATTAAGTGACGCACTTCTCGGCGGAGAGAACAAGTAGTAATAAGGATACGGTTTATACTCGTTGAGCCATTCAGTTGAAGGGTGAACGGTTGCATTCACGAAGGGCTTCTGAACAGAGCTTGAAGAGCCGGGGAAAATTGTCCTTTGTGAAGCAGTTTGCCGCTCGACGCTAGAACATGGATTAATCTCGAATCGCGTGCCAGGTGCTCCAAACATGTAAGGCACTGGATAAGGTTGTATTCTGTCGAAACTTACTCGCGAGTAGCTCCTGTGTTCGTCAAGAGTGCAAAGCTCTCTGCAAGGTCGTTTTCGAAAATCTCCTTTACTAAACCGGGCGATGTATGCTGGGTGAATATGCCAGAAGCAGCTCTTCCCATTAGTTGCCATCTCTCCTTTGACAAAACACTCGTGTAGCGACAGATTGTGGCGGACAGTGTTTTTCCATCCAGCCCTGGAGACAGTGAACTCCGGGAACGTTTTCTCGATGACTTGGTAAATCTGTGAGAGGGTTAATCTCTTCTCAGGGACTCGCAGAATGGCGCTGGCGATGAGAGCGACGTATGTCATCGAGAAACGTTTCGTCTTCGGCCGACTTGGAACCATTCCGTTGAGAAACCCGAGGTTGAGTTCTTCGTGTTTCTTGACGAGTTGGTTCTCAACCGTTTGCTGGATGCGTGTAGGTGGTACAAATCCGGAAAGCTTTGTTGACAACGGCTTCAGGAAGGTATGGTCTCTGAGGAACTCTGTACCCAGCGAAAATGGACGATTTCGCGCCCACGAAAACTCGTAGTCATCTTTCAAATTGGGTAGGCCCTGGTAGCAGTAAGTCGGTTGCATTTCAAGTGCTTGTTTTGAGTTTTGATACTTGAGACTTCTCGAGCTGCCTCCGCTTCGACGCTACTTAGATGCACGAGTCAACGAGCGCGGCGCTTTGCTGGAATTTATTTGCCATGCCACTTCAGCTCGCAACAGGGGAGAACTGGAACAAAACCAAACAAAGAGAGCCGTTTAATCGAACTTGCTAGCTTTAAATGGGTTACCAGCAAACAATTGTTCGCCCACTCTTAAGCGACTGACATCTAGTTTAATGAAGTAGATGTGTGGAAAATCGGCTTATGCTCGGAACGAATTCTCATATAATCCGTCTTTTAATATAAAACTAAAAGAAAACAATTAGTTCTTAAGCGCTTAGTGTTTTGAGAAATAAGTATGCTTCAACAAAGCTAGTGCAAGGACACTATTTTTTGGACCTTATTGCTTATTTTGCAAACAATTATTTCACCAGAAAATATCCTGCGACTGATGCGGTACAAGAGAGGAAAAAACAATGATTATTTCCCAAACTTTTTAGAGTAACAGTTTGCTTGTGATGGCAAATATATCTTAAGCACAATATTTTGACTTTTGTGAAAAATCATCGAGTTCGTGTTTTCGAAAACGTTTTTAAGCCACCATGCCGGGAAAATCCACAAGCACTTCAACAAGTGCAGGCGTGGTGTTAATCTATTATTTAGACATGGCATACCACCCGTTCATGGCCACTCTTCCCTCTTTTTTCCGCCTAACAACAAGATTTCCATTATTGGAACACGAAAAATCTGTTGACATTAAGAGCCCTGGATTTCCAATCTGTTTTTTTGACATGAATCCTTACTGTTTCCCGCTAACCCCTCTGAAGGTTTGTAGCCTCTCACTGCAGCATTCCTAAAGATCAATAAACTCTAGAAACACGCTATGTTTATCGCAATGTTTTCATCTCTCAGACATAATACAAAGTCTGGCGGTCGATTGGAAATTAAATAGTGTATGAAGATAACTTCTACAAGGGACAATTTAAAGGTAAATGTATTCATATAAGACGGAGAGCACGTGGAATAGTTTTAATAATGCCAATACACATAGAGGGAGTCTAACTTATTGTTCAGTTTAAGAGTCTTCATGGATCACTAATCATTACAATGCAAATATGCAAACAAACCTCGCTATGTTCACTCACAATGTTTGTCATTTGAAAACACTTGTGTCTTGCAGATCATCCTAGACTTACGCCTTTCAAAATTATAGTCATGACAAGAAAGCAATCTTACAAGTAATAA
>Ga0126338_10000789_pt1 | contig 18523 bp, 7 predicted proteins | sample OrbCmetagenome_2_FD_92529 | JGI IMG/M metagenome (GOLD analysis project Ga0126338, IMG submission 92529) | Coral microbial communities from Petempiche,Puerto Morelos, Mexico - Orbicella C C metagenome | ecosystem: Host-associated > Invertebrates > Cnidaria > Coral | place: Petempiche,Puerto... | reverse complement strand
GACTCAATTTTCTTCTCGCAGTCATGACTGTTGTAACCAGTGTGTGTGAGTTTACATAATAATAATAATAATAATAATAATAATAATAATAATAATAATAATAATAATAATAAAATCTCGCAGTCATGACATAAACTACAAACAAAATAATAAATTCATTGCGCCCAGTGCGGGCATCCAGTTTCAACGCATATCACATTCACGATCATTTCTACCCCATTGATTTCGAAAACATCATTCTTTCCATTTCCATTTCCATTTTAACGAATGTTAACTGTGTAATGATAGTCAATAAAATCCATATCAATGTTAAATTTCAAAGCGTTCTCTGGCTTAAAGTGCCGGTATGGAAAAAAGACAAGCTTTCGACTGTCGTAACTACAGTCTTCAAGGGCGAAATGGTAAAGGAGCACTAAAAATGCGAAAATACAGAGTGATAACATATCAAAAAAAATAAAATACAACTGTACGTATATCTCGATTTATAATATAGATAGGACCCCGCGCGCGCTCTGATTGGTCAAAAACCCATGTTTTATTAGAGTATAAAACATAGAAAAAGCATGTTTTATTATTTTTCGCCACATTATTATCACCTGTATATATCATAAAGCAAATGAAGAAACCTAAGCCATGTATTACTTAAGCAACAGACCACTCTTTCTACGGGTTTACTAGCGCAATAAACCACGCGGGATGTTGGGAGAACACTCGAAAAGCTTGTAAATCACGAGCCGTTAGGCTCGCTTGTATGAAATAACTATGGAAAAAGTCTGTCAATGAGAGGAAAATTTATTGTACTTTCGTGATCAAGTTTCTTATTCTCATCAAATTCATGAGATGACGCGGCAAACCAATCACAGCGACTGAAAGAATGAAAACACAGACTCCGCGCCGGACACGAAATACGCAGAGCAAAGCGACGAGAACATTTCACGCTAAGAAAGTGTTAAGAAAGGAAAGGAAAAGGTTATCTGCGAAAGGCAAAAAACATATTAATTAACTCAAAAGTATTCTGACGGGGAAATGTAGGGATTCATAGGTGGAATCGGTCATCACGAAAGTAAAAGGCTGTACGAAAAGTGTGCAAGTAGTCCAAACTTCATGCGCTTGGCGAAGTGATTCAACGCAGTGTTTAACGATAACTTTTCGACGTTTTACGAATGGAATAAAGGTTAGTAGCAGAAACACTGCTTCCGAAATTTATTTAGAATTTATTTACTTATGCTGAGGGCTATGAAGTCTGTGTTTCTCTGTATTTTGCTAAATGAAAACTATTGCTTGAAAGCTAAGCTTATGGAAATCAAAATCATTTATCGTTTTATGTATCCATGCATTGAGTTTAAACTCAAAATTTCTGATAGAAAGAAATGTTTTCCCTGCTTTTTTGCCAACCTAAATCGATCAGCCAAGCCCAGTTGACTTCGTCTTCCACAGACCATGGAAAGCACCGAACTAACGGTTTAAAACGTCCTTAATCTTAATCTCAATCGTAACCGGAGTCGGCGTAAAAGTTTTGCCGTGAGAAAAAAGATAAAGCTTTATATGACGACCAACTTATGGTCCTGTTTTTCCTTGCAAATTTCCACGTATATGTTGAATGAATAGATATTCGTGTTATTGATATCTCAGCCAGTGAAAGGCAAAACTGTTTATTGCATTTGTTATCGCTAGAGTTCCGAGTTCTCCAGTTTCCACCTAGAGCTGCCATGGATCGGGAACCGTGGCTTAACGGTACAGTAGAACATAGGTTTAGCAACTCTATTGACTAATCAGAGCGTGCGTAGTATCTCAGTTATTTTATAAACTGTGATAAAACACTCCGAACATCTGAGAACACTCGAGAAATATAGAAAACACCCGCCTGCGGCTAGTGTTTTCTACATTTCCCTCGTGTTCTCAAATACCCGTCGTATTTTATCACAGTGTAAAACACGGCTTAAGGCTTCTTTATTTGTTAAATGGAGTTCCATATCGAGATATACATAAATATATAAATTTCATGTGTGCGCGCCCATGCATTACTCTCTATTGACATAACCAGTCTCACAAACCAGCGCCTAATTGACCGCTTGTTCGTTAATACAAAAGCTATGCTCTTTTCTTTGCGACTCTGGCTCTCAGTGAAGTATCGTAGATGGAGACTGATTGGTCACATCCTTAGGCAAGATTGCAATAATGATTGGAACATCGCAATAAGCTGGGCGCCAGAAGGGGAAAAGAAAAGGGGAAGGTCCAAGACAACCTGGAGACGAACAGAAGAAAAGGAACGGAAAGAGGCAGGGTGGAACTCATGGAAGGAAACGCGGACGGTCGCAGCTGACCAAGAAAAGTGGAGGAGCTCTGTTAAGGCCCTATGCGCCACGAGGCACGAGAAGGATAGGTAGATCAGAAAAATTGCTGAGGAAGTTAATTATACTTTACTTTCCTACCTTAATTAAACCAAGGACTTAAAATTCTTGCTCAAGATGTTCTGGTCCTCCGTCAACAGGAAAGCAGCAGGAGTGAATATCTAGGATGACTCCTCTTTATAAATTCCAGAGCTAAAAAAAAAATGTCGTTTGTCAAAAAACAGTTACGGTATACATTACACATTCCTTTAACTGGTTGAATAACGCGAGGAAAATCCAGTTCGTACAATTCTTATCACAGCGTTGTCCAGTCAGCAAGTTTCGTCTCTTGTTATGACAATGACGGTTAGAAAGTGAACTCTTCATCCTTTTATAGTAGTTCGCGTTTAGTTTGTTCAGTTCGTGCCAATACGGAAGAGAGACAGATGAAAGTCAAACTGAATAAGTTGTATAGGGAATGTAATTAGGTTGTGGCGGCTTCACGATCACTTCCTCAGTCTGATGCACTGAAGAGGGAGATGATGGGGTTTTCGGTTTCACAATTTTTGTCGCTTTTTCATCAGTTTTTGGACTTAAAATGTCCGGGTTTTCGATTTGGTTTAAGTGGCGGTTTTCGTTTTATCCCCCGCCTTTTTCAGTATTCGGCTTTTGGGTTTCGGTGATAAGGAAATCGGTTTTTCATTTCTGTTTCATTACTTACTTGGCTATTTCCACTTCTTAATAATTGAAACCTGCATGCATTGCGACCAAATTTGGTCCAGTTGTGTTCTACATGAATCAGAAAATATTTTCTAATTGGAGATTTCTACATGTATAGACCTCGAACAAGAGACGATGATCAAAATAGATCAGGGTCTCTTACCTCGAGATAGAGGGGAATGTTAAGTTGCATGATGCTCAAATGATGCGTTTGCAACATTTTATCGCCGTTTATAGGAAACATCTGCCAGTCGAGGAGTTAATAAAAAGCTAAAGAGGTGCAACCGGCAATGATTCTAAAAAATGAAAATGTCTCAGGACTCTTAATCCCTCAGAAAAGAAAAAAGGATCTGTCTTTCACTGCCGTATCAAGCTTAGCGCATTAAGCCGTGTCCATACTACGCCGGAGAAATTTGAAAACGCAGCTTTATGTTTCCGGTTAGACATACCGTCCACCCTAATCCGTCAAGCAAACGGAACTTTTTTTAAAAAAAAAAAAACGCTCTACAAACCGAGGGAATTTGAAGACGCCGGCTGTTCGTTTTAGTGTGGACGGAAAACATTTTGAAAACGAAGCTTTTCGAAAACGATCATCATCACGATAATCATGTGATTTCTGTGCCGAGTTTTTCTCAAAGACAAATCTAAAATGATCGCTGATTGTTGTGTTTTAAATTCCTCCCGCGTGTGGTGGACAAAGCCTTAAAATGTGTGAATTTGCACGTTTAATCATTTTGTGTGGCGGTTTTCGGATTTGAGGGTTTTTATGGTGGTTTTTCAGTTTTCAAAGAAATTTTTGAGCGGTTTTCCGGTTTCTAGTAAACCCCAATGTCCACCCATGTGAATAATGAACAAGTTATTTAACATGGTAATTTTTCTCTTAATACTGAAGGAAGCTTGAGACTGGAAGGAAAAGACTTCCTTTTCAGGTAGGCAGCACGCGAGTACAGTCGCAAGAGCAGGCTACAAAATGGACAGCCGTTTACTTCATTGATTTCATCAGTACTCAGTCTTCGTCAGTGTATTCAATAGTTGAATTCTGTCTATAGCCTGATAACTCCTAACCCTTCATCTTCTAGATAGGTGAGTTTTCATTTCATTTCATTTCATGTTTATGTTTTTGTTTGCTTGTTTTTTTTTATGTCTAACTGCTCGATTATCGAAGCTTTATCATGGTCTCTTGAGATTTAATATTAGTCAAAATTGGAAGGCAGCGAATCATTTGTCAGTGTAAAAAAGTAAATAAATAGCTTTTATTTAAGTGTCGAGTGTTTTAACGCTGTTGTGCTAATTGTGGACACTGAAAATAAATAACCACACATTGCAAATAGCGCATAAACTATAAGAATCCCAACTGGTAGAAGGCTAACCAGCTGGCTATTTACACAACGCGGTCGAGGAGTTGAACTCGAGACTACCAAGAACAAATCCAGATAGCGGTAGGGCGGAGGATTTGAACCAGTGACCTCCAGATTCTAATTCCAGCGCTCTTAACCAGTCGGCCAAACTTAGTGAGTTGTATAGGCTTCCTAAAACGCATGGTCTTCATTCAATGCACATTTTTTCGAAGACGAAATAATTTTTGGCAAATTATAATGGATCTTTACCTTGCTGCGTGGTAGATTTTGACAAAAATCAGTATGTGGGAACATTTTGGGCGCGAAAGTCCTAATATAAAAACTTCAAAATTACTATACTTCATACCGAGCGTCGGGGATTTGAAAATACCAAAACTCCAATAATCAACAAAGTTTGCTTAAAAGAACCTTGATTGGAAAGCAGCAAAACATAATATATCTCTACGCTTGGTAAATTCGATGCGTTTAAAAGAAAAGACCTTGGAACACGCCAACTTTTCTGGCGCAACACAACTAATAGCATGCACGCATGGGAAGTTTGCCAATCAGTGCTCAGTAGGAAGAAAAACTCCTTTGAAGCGAGAAGTGACTACAGGAGGAAGGGTAGACTACAGAATCGACGGCCTTTTATTTCATTGATTTCATCAGCAATCAGATGGTCTTCTAATGTGTGACCAGAAATAGCTAGTCACCCGAATTCAATTGCCTGTTAACTACTAACTTGACATCTCTTATGTAGGTGAGTCATCGTGTCATTTCAGTTTTCTCGTTTGTTCCGAGAATTTTACATTTGCTTCGATGCTAGTCAAGATGGAAGGTAATAGGTCTTAATGGGTTCTTTGTTGATATCTCGCGTTTTGTACCTCGGAAAGGTTAGTGAAAGCCAAAATTATTCGTGGCAGTTTGCCATGCATGGGAATTTTGCTCTCAATTCTGTAAAGCAGTTTAGAAGAAATATACAGACATCCTTTTAGGCGACGCAGGAAGTGTGGACCACAAACCACAATGTCGTCGGCCTTCTTTTCATTGTTTTTATCAGCATTCAAAAGGTCTTCTTCAGATGATCACCTTATCGGGACGAATTTTTGTTGTCCGTTCATATACTATGAAATTTGAGCCCGGTCGACCGTGCTGAAATTCAAGAAACAAAGCCAAAATGGTGCCATATAAAGATATATCGTTCGGGACTACCGTAGCTACCGGCCCCTAGCCTACCTTCTCAAATGAACACGGCAAAATTTTGACAAAGGAAATGGAGAGAGAGGCAAGATGGCCAGCCCGGTCAACCGGGCTTATATGTAGAGGCACTAAATCGAAATAAGTTCCCGGTTGAGTAGGAACTAAAGAAATCCAAAACTCAAATTCACCATTCTGCTATGGCAGCGAACTAGTAGCTAAATAACAGCGAACAAACGAAACATCTTGTTTTAATTTCTCTATAACTTGTAAACATATCAACAATTTCTAAACAACACAGAAAATTCACGGAAAACATAATTTAACTGTTGAATTTTTCGTCCGCCTCGTTCTGTTGCTGCCCTGTCTCTGTTAAAATTTTAACAAATTTTAAAACGTCTTTTTAAACCTCGTACTAGGTACCGACTTCGGTGAAAACTCATTTAAACATACGAAAACGGCGTTTTTGTACGTGGAATAAGTACAAAAAAAGTTCAGTACAAGCGAATTTTGACAAAGAAATTAGGTAAAAACAGCTGCACTAAGGTACAAGGTTCAATCTAATATGAATATCGAACAATGGCAATTATACATGGACTGCTCAAGTGAAAGTCGAAAAGTACAAAGTTCGATTTCGATAAAATTTGCGCGCCTGAAAGCAAGAAAACGCCACCTACATTGTTGACGTAAAAGTATTTCTATTGGCTTTTTTAAGAAAAGGTTTTAATTATATAAAATGCAGAGCCGTGGCTAGGTAACAAACAAAGTCAGTCATTTTTTTTTTTTTTTTTTTTCGTTTTTTTGTTTTTTTTTATTTTTAACACCCTAAATACTTAAGGGGAGAAATTTACCATGGACATTGTCTCAGTCATATTTTTTTTTCTGCCTACGGCCCTGACATACCAATGATATGTTGAATGGCTGAAAAACGGTACATCCTATCGAAACAAACGGCTGTTTTCCACAAAACATCTTCCCCTTTAACTGCTCATTGTTATTAAATGTACTCTGGCAGTTCTGTTGTAGCACCATTTGAAACGTGTTTGTTTAGCTTAGCCGGTTAAGTGATTGCTAACCCCGTGCCGGGCCGAGTTTTTCTTGTGTTTTCAGCAAGGCTACGGATTCTCGGCAGTCGGTAAGCGAAGTTTCTATCTGGACTGAGTTTGACGAACGGTTGCTTAGGATCCTCGTATCTAGCTTTATACCAAAACGAATTCGCACAGTGTACTGACATTCCACACTAGACATATTAAGTCTGTGTCTGCTGGACAGTTGCCTCGCTACGCGAAATTAATGGGCTAGTCTGAAATATTCGAGCAGATTACCTCTGGAAACAAGAAGAATTGAGTGGGCTCATTTAAACTTGATGGATGAAAAAAAAAAACCGACTATATCTCTCTAGTAACTTAGAATAGGCTGATATTTGTCAATTTCAAGTTTACACGAATCTTATTTAATCAAAATTTCAGAAATGCGTCAGTTGCTGCACTTGGTCGACGACGAATTTACTTTTAATCTCCGAGATACTTTAAGCCTTCTGTACATATTAATAGAAAACCTAGATGCATTCCCTCTTTTATGACGTTTAAATGTCCAGGGTAAGAATATGATCCCGATAGTCTAAAGTGTTTTTAAGCCAGCCTCCCTATGATATCTCACACTTTCTGGCGACAGATTCAAAAATCGCGCAATTCTAGTTCAATCTCGGACGTGTGGGTTTCTAGAAATTCCATTATCTTGTACGTTATCCCCCGGGCGTTATCCGCTGCTTGTGTGGCGAGTTTAAGATGTACTTCTTTCAGAGTGCAGTATTCAAGGGAAATGATTCACTCAGAATCAATTTATTCACCTTAAGAACTCAACACCACACAGTGGTAAAATTCGTGTTCTATTGGTTATCTGTTAACACGGAGACGACTTCCGAGTTTAAAATAAAAATCCTGATCGGAAAGCATAATATTGTTATGAAGGTCAGTACCTATATATGCATATCTGTTCCTATAACTTGTTTGAATAACAATAGAAATTATGTTTGTACGACTTCGTTCATCTTTGCTGTCACTAGTCAGCATTTTCTGCTTCTCAATATTGGGACAAGCTCAGTAATCAAACCTTAATTGTTTATGGCTTGGGCCGTTTGTTTCTCCTTGCCAATCAGAACGACAAACTGCTGGAAGCTGAGGAGACAGAAGTTTGCTCCATGCAGGAAGAATTTAATTATAGTCATCTGATGCATCCATGGGAGTCAGTTAGACTTTCAGAAAAGACCGTCTTCTTGTATATTCAGTACTTCGTCGCTCGCTCGGCCGCTTCGACCTTCACGACGCCGCTCCCCGCAGCTCGCTTCGCTCATTTAGCTATTCTACCCTGCAACTCATGAGGTCGACTTGTGGAAAGTCTAGGAGTCAGTGGCAAGGGGCAAGTTTTCTGTCTCGGTCCTTTCGAAAAACTCTACTGCAACTACAAAGAATACACCGATGTTTTATTTAAGAAATAACAAACATGTACCTTTGTTCCAACGAGTTATAGAAACGCGAGTGGAAGTTTGGGAGAACGAGAAATGCTATGGGAACACGAGCCGCTGGCAAGTGTATCCATAGCTTTTTCGAGTTCTCCCAAACTTTCACGGGTGTTTCTATGCCACGATAGAAACACCGACAACAGGTTTTCTGTTTCTTTCAGAAAACACCAGGACGAAAAAAAGGAAAACAACTTGTAACTTTGATTATCAAAATGTAAATTCTCTTTGCTCGTGCCATCAAAACGTCAACAGCTCGAGCTAGCTCTGTGTTTCTATCGAGTTTTAGTATAAATCTACTAGCGTTCTATCACGATTGCCGTTCTCTGATTGGCTACGCTACTCACTATCTATTCTGTGATAGATAGAGAGTAGCCTAGCAGTGTGCCCTTCTTAACAAAATGACGGCTGCTTCTTGCATTTTCGAAGTGTCTGTGAAGAGGATTTAGATAAAGTTTTGAACGAATATTAAATTTATACTAAAACAATTATAGATTATTCGCTCTCCATTTCTACGCGTGATAGAAAGCTCGAGCTCAAAATCTAATTATGAGCTCGTAACATTGGTTGAATATGTAATGCTTTGCAACAGGCGTGCCTTAGATGCCCTATTCAGAAACTTCCGCATCTCACCTGGAAGACGAGGAATAAAGAATTTTCTCAGTTTGAAAAATTCGCGATCGGGCCATAACTGATAGTTTATAATGCGAGTGATTTCCTTAATTTTTTGCATCCGTTTAGCAGCAAATTATTGGACAATGAATGAAGCGAGATTTTAAGAGGTTGATATACTGGTATTGCCCGGAGAGTGCAACGTTACGTTATTCTAGAAACCGGCTAACAGAGAGAGTTGTATAATTAAGTAAAGAACTGTTATTACGCGTTCACAAAATGACAGAGCCTGAGTTCTCTTGCACTTTCCTCCTGATGTCACCGATGAAAATTATCATGTGAAAGTTGTAATTCCAAACCAGGCTCTGAATTTATCTATTAACAGAAAACGAGAAAAAGACTAAGACTTGCTGACTTACCTCAAATAAATGGCATTCAAGAGTCCACGGCTGTGCAATTATTATTTTTTTTAAGTTGAACGGGCTTCTGGCCTTTTTGAAATAAGGTGCCAGTTAAATAGTCGAACTTAATAGAAAAGAAATGACTGTCAAAGTTCCAGTTAATCTACAATTTATTGTTTCGAGAGCCAATTAAAAGTCGTGTTGTTGAGATCGCAGAGTGACATTGCAGTATTTGGCTACTCTTTTTTTTTTTTATTTTTGTGGTGCAGTGTTTCCCGAATATTTTTGCGCGGCTGTTATTTTCCGTATCTCTTAATGCCCTCTTAAATAACGTTGAAGAGCACGCGACTGTACACTTCCTGCATGAAGGTATTGCTCCTTCCTCTAACAGGAAGATTTCAGCGTTGAATATCAAGAATGACGTACTTTAAAACCATCTACATGAAGCTGAAAGAAAAATATCGTTTTCTACAAACACTTGCATTGTGTTATCTATTCTTAATAAGTCTATCGCTGCACATTATCAATATGTAACGTCAAGCATTTCGATAGTTCCGCCTCTTAGCACTGAAATGCGGTTTTCGATCTCTTCATAACAGCGCAAGTTTAGTTTCGCTCTAGCAGTCGGAAAGAATATGCAGATGAAGTGCTAAATTGTATAAAAGTATATAGAATAATGGCAGTTTAGAAAGTCTGTTTGAAACATCAGCCCTTTAATGGCCAATTGTTCAACTTTTACATAGTCTGTTGGATTCGCCAAGGCTAGGAAGGGCGAGTTTTCATTTATGGTAACGGAATCTTTCGTAGGGGGCGTTTCGATTGTCGATAGGAAGGACAAAAAAGGGACTGACGAACGCCGAACTTCGTCAGTGCAGATAAATTTAGAATGTGGTACATAATGGTGTCTTTTTGAAACTGTCGCGTCCATTCACTTCCTTTCAAGAATTCATGAGCACAAAAATAAAACTCATCAGACGCTTTACGGAAAATCCATCTCTATACGGGAAAGGGACAATCAAAGACATCATGCAGTTTAAAATGGTAGCTTGGTTTTGGGTTGCACTGAAATTAACTGTTGATCTTAGCAAGATTGGGTCATTATATACGTAAAAAATGAGGTGCTAAATTAAGAAAAACTAGATATTAAAATAGTTATAGAAAGGAAATATAACTGTCAAAAACCGTTATTAGCTGAGACCGCAAGATGGCAGAACCGAGTCCTCTTTTCTTTAACAACCTTTCCCCCTCCCCCTGCGGCTGCGGTTGACAATCGTTTCTCGAGTTATCCTTCACCGTTTTCGGACTCTTGCCGGGCTTCCCGTCGGTTTGGAAACAGGCTGACACTGCCTCATTTCGCCACGCAAGTGAAATTTTCTAACATGATAGTGAAAGATTGCGAATGGTTGAAATTAATGTACAGTTTGATTGCTTTGGCAGCAAATGAGAGGTCGTGTTATTGACGTACCACGACAGTTCCTCTCGATTTTTGTTTTTTGTTTTTTTCTGGCGGTGCGGTATTTGTGGAATATTTTACAGGATTTTGCGCTATCAGATTAAAACAAAGCTCTAGTCTTTTACTTATAGTTTTTTTCCGTTTTAACAGGAAAATGGCAGGCATGAAAGGGATGAAAGAATAATATCGTTTACTAAAACGAATATTCTCATTATGTATTAATTACTTGACTGGGTCACAAATTGGGTCCACGTTAACAATTCTTAGTCATCAGTGTGAGTCAGCAAGTTCCCCCATCTCAACAAGTACGAAGAAAATTGCAGCCACTGATCGAGTAATCCCTTTTCTAGTGGCCTGAGGATATTTTTTTTTTTTACCCAATCAAGAAAATTGAAAGACTGAAGCTTAATGGTTGGTTGAGTTTATCGTGAAATAGAGCTTGATTCATTTTACTTCATCGACTCAGTGATGCATTTAAAAGTTTAAAAAGAACAAATTATTCATCTTCAGGTTTTTAATTCGTTGTGGTTTGTTATATTAAAAGCGGCTATCGAAGCAGAATATGCCTTCATCGGTATTAGTTTTGCACTATTACTGCAAATGCACTATAACGAACTAAAAGAATTACTATTTTTTTAAGCGAAGAGGTTAAAACTTCCTTTTTTGCGAAGCAGGAAAAAGCTATTAAAAGCAGACCACAGAATCGACGGGTTTTTTTCTTTTGCGTAGATTACATCAGCGCTTCGATGGTTAATTGTTCCACCTGTGTAGACAGTTAGTCAGTTGGATTTCAGTAAAAACCTGTTAGCTACTACCAACATTTCATCGTCAAAGAAGGTGAGTTTTCATTATATATAGAATAACGGGATCTTACATTTGTAGGTTTCATTTTGTTTACTGGTAGCAATTAGCAGAAGGTTAAACGATAAAAAGCTACATCTGAACAATTTACTGATCTGTACATTTTAAAATGCGATTGTGCATCTTCGTTGGCAATGCATTTTAAAGCTAAAAACGGTACCTTAGTAGTTTTGAGGCAAGTTCTAGATACTTGTACATTTCAAAAGCATAAAATTCTTTCTGCAAGGTGCTTTACACGAATTAGAATCAGTCACGATGTGATACTCAAGTCTAATTCAAGAGAAAATGACGATTTAATGGTAGTTTGTTTTTAACCCGCTAGAGCAAGTGATATTTACCATTCGATGGATATATGCTGACTTCTTCACTCTAAACACCGGGGTAAACGGACAAAAATATAAGGGGAATCAACTATAAAGAACACATTTTAAGATGTTAATATATTTTTTTTTTTTGACAAAGAGCAATTGGCCAAAGAGCTTTAGGTGTAGTTATCGCGGAAAGTAACAGAGGGTCTTTGTGACGGCTCTCAATGGGCTTAACTGTCAACTGTCGTACGGCCCAAAAATGTTTGGGCCGTATGACGTTTAAAAACGTCAACCTTCAATTTAAAGTAATAAAATTACCGTCATTCCTCAAACAACTATAAAAGAAAACTATATTTTTGAATTGTCAACTGTCGAAGGTAACACTTTTTGAGCGACCGCAAGATGACACCTTTCTACTTTACTCGTCTGTCTCAGACGAAAATGTTCGTGTGAGTGTCATGATAAGAGCCAGGCTCAACATTTCTCTCTCTAAACATTCGGAATAAGACTGACTTGATATTATCGCCGTTTAATCAGTAGTGTTACCAACCGATCACTTGATATCGAATTCCAAGAAGTTACAATTATTTGCGAAACATGCTATCCCGCGGAGGCTCGATTTCCGTCGCTCCCTCCGAGTCCGGTAGGGGAGGAACGTGGGTTCCTTGGCGGCACAGCGGCTGGTAATGGAGCCAATATTACGCGCTGCTTGACGACTGTATGTTAATCAAAAACATATCTAAGACATACTCTCAACTTTTACATGTATTTTTCTGTAAACTTGAGAGAATAATTAAGGTTCGTTAACAATGAATCAACAAAGACACTTCTAAAAAACGCTGAATCGAAATGTTCTTGCTTTAGCTTTAGGAATGAATACAGTACTTTGCTCCTGTGTCTCGATCCCTTTAAAAACATGTCAGTGTAAAAGATAAGTTGTGCTTTCCATATTTATATGTCTACTTTGTATAAAATCCTGACAGTTCGCAGCTTTAGACAATGTTTCATGCGACATCTAATTTAAAACCAAAATAATAAAGATAACACAAATAAAGAAACCATGCTTGTAGAAATATGGCTGCCATAGCAACATCAAGTTCCGTAAACAATGACAGTTCATACTAAATTCTTCCTTGTTTAAGATTAAATCAAATTTGTTGGCGTCAGCTTGTAATGGCATATTTAGAAACGCCATAAATGTCCCAATCTCTTGCAAAAGAATTCTGTCCCCCTTCCCCTCCAGGTCTAAAAAAAGGTAGCCTCTTCCAGGCGCTCGTTAGTTGGGGCGCAGCGCGAAAAACAGCAAGCGAAAAAATAGCGGACAGGCATTGCTCCGCGCTTCTCCCCCATTTTTTTCGCTGGCAGTTTTTCGCGCAGCGCCCCAACTAACTGAACGCCTGGAAGAGGCTAAAACAAGGGTTAAACGATCAGTAAACCACTTTTAGGATCGCTGTGCTAGAAAAAGAAGTGAGTCATTCCTTGAAACATGGCCAGGCCTTCAGAGATCCAAAATCCAAGAGGTGGTGCAAACTGGCTGTCAATCATACTCTTCTGGTGGATGAATGACGTGTTGAAACTGGGCAATAAGCGACCGCTGACCGAAGAAGATTTGTTTCATCTTCTTGAAGATTACAAAGCTGAGGTTCTCGTGGAGGAAGCCGAGAAGTATTGGTTCGAAGAATTAAAAACGAGTCAATCCAGGGGAAAGAAACCGCGATTATGGAAAGCAATGGTCAGCCTTATTCCATGGAAATCATGTCTGGTTATGATAAGTTTAAAAACCCTTCAGTCTTTGAGTTTTGTCTCCCTGCCTCTGTGTCTTTGGCTCGTGTTGAAGACATTAAATGATGGCCCAAATCTAGACATGAAGTTTGCTTTCATCTACGTGGCGCTTTTGGGATTGACAAGCCTAATAAAAGCGTTAACGACACAGCACTATGACTACCTCACTGAACTCTGGGGATTAAAGCTCAAGGTGGCGTTAATTGGACTCGTATATAAGAAGGTAGGCTCAGTCATAATATGAATTCCAAACTTAACGACGCAGCATGGGAGATGTTATGTGGCATCAGCCAGTCTGAAATACTGAACTTAACAAGACTATTTGTACGAGACGAGCCGATTTTTCCAGAGCTCTGTTTCAAATTGCCTCTGTCCAAAATAAATTAAAAGCAACGAATCAAAAAATTAACTTAGACCGTTTTCTTTGATACCCCTCTAATTAATTCCGTAATAGATTAGAAGGATTATATGTGTCAGTACAAGATTAAGGTGCGACCAGACAAGCCACTGTCTGTTTATTTTTTCTTTCCTGTTCGATAATTAGGCAGAAAACGATTCAAAATAAGTTTCTGAGACAAGTGGACCCCAGTAATTCGCACAAAATATGCCAGAAAGAGCTGGTACCGACCAGCAAAAATCAACATGGTAGAATTAAATGCATTCATTTTCTTGTAGGTTCTCTCACTAAATCGTTGTAGTCTGGAGGCTACGTTGTCTGGAAACACTATCAACCTGGTCTCCAATGACGCACAAAAGATCGAGAGGTCTTTGAACAGCTTTGGATTTATGCTGTCAGCGCCGTTAGAGATAGTGATCAGCCTGTTAATTCTGTGGTACCTGATTGGCTGGAAAGCTCTTGTTGGCGCTGCTTTCCTTATAGTTTTAGTTGCCTTTCAAATGTTAATGGCGAGGAAAGCTGCAAAGCTGAGAAAGAAAGCAGCCGCTTTCACAGACAAACGGCTCGTGGTGATGAATGAAATCATCTCTGGGATACGAGCAGTGAAGATGCACGCTTGGGAATGGAACTTCAGAGACATTGTGCGCGACCTCCGCAGGTAATTAGGTATTAGTATATATCCACCCAGGGACCTTGTCATTTACAGGCGTGAGAGTTATTCCACTGTGAATTTGAGAGAAATATGATCATGTTCAAACCGCAAGTTAACGTTAGTGCCCGTGGGGGATTGCACTATACTTTTGCATCTTTTTCTCTATAAATATTGGATAATGATTGATATTGGATAAAATATCATTTATTGAGCTTACACTAGACAGAAAGCACTTCTTTTTTCCAAACACCTGGCATATTTTAGTTGAATTTAACGCACACTCTTATTGGTTGATTTATAGTCACGCGGCAACGGCTAACTCTAAATGTCGCCCAGTGGCAATTGCTACCCGCTCTCCCACTGACCAGAGAAGTTACTTTGACTTCTTCCTGCCTGATCACTTTACACTTAATTCCAGCTATATGACAAAACACTTAATTACTGGCCCCTTGCGAAACAGTTAGGTTTGTACTCAAGACAAAACATAACTTACTGTTTCTCTCGGGATCGTTCATTAAGTGATTATTGTTGCCGTTGTAAGCTCGCCAAATTAAAATAGTCAACTTAGCGCCCGACGAACTATTGCCAAGCTATCAATCTAGGAATAACCTCGACTCGATAGTGAAAATTTGTTGCCCATCTTTTAGAGACATAGAGTCTCTAGGATATCGGCTAGTCTACTTCTAGATCTGACATTAACCTTTGATGCATTTGTTCTCATCATGTTTATGTCCTTTCCTGTGATCTGTTCACAGGAAGGAGATGGCAATTATCCGCTTAAAAGGTTTGATTGTATCAGTATTACTGGTTTTGTTCTTCACAACGATTCCCATGGCTACTCTGGTTTCAGTGACAACTCTGATATTGACAGGAACTCACTTGTCATCATTTGCGATATTCACACTTCTACTAGGATTTGCAATACTACGAGAGACATTTTGCTACAACTTGAGTTTATCCATGCAGATTGCCTCGGATGGCAAGGTAGCACTCGATAGAATACAGACTTTTCTGATGGAGAAGGTTTCGAAATCCAAAGGAAACGGGGGAGGCAATAATCAAAATCAAAACCTTAAGGCCAACCTTGCGGAACAAAATGTTGAAGTCGAAACGAAAAATAAAATGGATGTGCAGTTGCTTATTTACATACAAAGAGATGATGACTATTTAAGCGAAACTCGATCGGGTATCAGCAACTCTCCATCAGAGGCATTTAATGGGCGGGTGACACCAGAATTTTTTTCTACACACTCGGTCTTAAAAGAGCCTTTTGTCACAATTACTGAAGCCTCGTCTTCCTGGAACCAAGACATTTTGGGCAACACGTTGAGAGACATCACTTTCAATGTTCGCAATGGTAACTTGTTCGCGATGACAGGTGCAGTTGGAAGTGGGAAATCCTCCCTGCTAACCGCCATTCTCGGAGAACTTCCTCTGCATAGAGGATCAGTTTCATACCACGGGAAAATAGCCTATGTTCCCCAGATACCCTGGGTGTTTTCTGGTACCATAAGAGAGAACATTTTGTTTGGATTGCCTTTCAATGAGGAGAGGTTCCAACAGGTTGTTCACATATGCGAGTTGACGAAAGATTTGACGAACTTCACCAATGGTGACCTCACAGAAATTGGACAGCGTGGAGTTACCCTCAGTGGAGGTCAGAAAGCACGTGTGGGGTTAGCTCGTGCAGTGTATTCAGACGCTGATATCTACCTGCTTGATGATCCGCTAAGTGCAGTTGATACTAAGGTGGGAAGAACGCTTTTCGAGAGCTGCATTCTCAATCATTTATCAGGTCGTATTCGTTTACTGGTCACACACCAGTTGCAATACTTGAAAGATGTGGATCGTGTCATTGTGATGGACAACGGCTCAATCACTCACCAAGGGGTATATGCTGAAATTCTAGACCAGGGAGCTTTTAAAGGAGTGGCAGGATTGTCTGAAGATTGTGAGGATGGACCTGGGCTCCCAGACAGTGTCAGCCTAGACGGGATTGATGACAAAAGTGCTATCAAGAGGGAGCTTCAAGGTCCGTCGGACCCCTCAATCGATACATGCGATATGCCCCGCGAGAATGCTCAGCGACAAACCCTCGAGCAGCAGACATTGGCTGAACTCATCCAAGATGACAAAGGGATCAGTGATACACTACAGCGTTTCATCGTACGATTCGCAGAAGGTAAAGATAATGCCGCCTTTGAAGAAGATCACGAAGCATATGAATCTATTCTGCTGGAGAAGGAAAAAGTTGGCCAGGAGTTATCTGAGCTCCTTAAGACCGAGAGTGGCCTTGACGTTATTCTCGACGAGTTCAATGAGAAAATGATGATCAAGAAGGTGCTGAATGAACCGTCGGTCTCATTTGTGGGAGGACCGTCAGAAGGTCAAGATAATGAAGCCTTTGTTGATAATTTGACTTCACCTAAGCAGACGAATGACGGCGTTGGCGTAAATGTGAAAGAAGAAACGATTCCGCAGACTGCTGGCTCCCTGGTGCTCGCAAACATGCGTGATGCGTCAGAAGCTGATCCTTTGGAACCATCAGTCCTTGATTTAAAGGAAGACGAGGAGGACAAGAGCGCCGGAACTGTGACCTTCAGACTGTACTGGAACTATTTTAAACAAGGACTTCCTGTTTCCAGGATACTGATCCTTGCAGTTGCCCTATTATTTGCCCAAGGTAAGGCTGGTTTACCCAGAAATACTGCTATATCATTGCCACTCAGTACGATGTAGCATTACCACTGTTTTCAAGAAATTTCGGACGATCTTAAGCCAGTAAAATATGTAATGAACACAAACTTGAGTTTTCTGGTTTTGGTATATGGGGTATGTAGGATAGAGAGGAAATTGACTGTCGCAAAAATATGTTAAAATAAATTGAAAAGGGTTAGGCTAAAGCGTTACTGTGTGTTTCAATGTTTCCGGAAAATGAGTAGTTTTTTAAATCATTAAAATGTTCATATATGCAACGCCATGTTTCGAAGGAGAGGTGTTCTCCCTACTTGTGTATTGCCAGATTTGTTGTAAAATTAAGGTAGCCTTAAAGGAGTTCCTAGCATCTGTTACCTGGTTACAGGAAAACACAACAGACTTCGGAGTAGCTAAAACGGTCACAATTTCATAATTGACCGTCACTTGTGCGCTCTCTTTCAACTCACAATCGAAATCATCACCGTTCTGGCTTGTACGAACTAAATTCTCACAATCCAATATTTATTCAGGGTTTTTTTTTAACCAGTTGTACTAACAGTACGAATATTGTCTCAGTGTGCCTCTTAGCTCCAAATTGGTGGCTGTCCAGAATGGCAGAGATGTCACGTGACCAACAGAAAGCCCCGAACACTCATATCATTCATGGTAGTTTGGTGGCGGTGTCCCTTGTTGTCATGACAGTGTCTTCGTTCTCCTTTTACTACCTTCTCCTAAAAGCAGCTGAAAACCTTCACAGTAAAATGACCCTGGCGACTATCAAGGCACCTGTGAAGTTTTTTGATTCGACCCCAGCTGGACGTATCCTGAATCGGTTTTCCAAAGATATTGGCTCTATGGATGACGTGTTGCCACCGTTGTTTCTACAAGCTCTTATATTCTGCTTGTTCTCTCTGAGCGCCATTTTGGTTCCCGCTGCGACAAACTACTGGCTCTTCCTGGCCCTTCTTCCAATAATTGGGATATTTGTCTACTTCGCCCGTTATTATCTGAAGTCCTCCAGAGAGCTGAAGAGAATTGAAGCCATCAAATGCAGTCCTGTGTACTCACACGTCACGGAAACAGTAAATGGACTGGAAATAGTGCATGCTTCAAACATGAACAGGACGTTTGTGGACAGACTAAAACGGTTAGTCTCAATATAAATCTTAAATTTGTTTCAAGGCTCATTTAGATAACTTGATAAGCATACAACAACCGTGCCATAATTTGGGTGCGAAAATCGTTTTGAGTCTGACTG
>Ga0126338_10000788_pt1 | contig 18534 bp, 13 predicted proteins | sample OrbCmetagenome_2_FD_92529 | JGI IMG/M metagenome (GOLD analysis project Ga0126338, IMG submission 92529) | Coral microbial communities from Petempiche,Puerto Morelos, Mexico - Orbicella C C metagenome | ecosystem: Host-associated > Invertebrates > Cnidaria > Coral | place: Petempiche,Puerto... | reverse complement strand
GAGCCTAACTACAGATCCATTTGTCGACAGCTGCAGCAGAAAAATCAACAACTTGGCAAGGCCTACCAAGATCTGAAGGCCCAATTCGACGAGCTCGAAGACAGTTGCCAAGAGAGGGAGGAGGAGGTGGCTCAGGCTCAACAGGACGCTGACGAGATGGCAGACTTGGTCCGGCAGAATGAATAGTGTATCGCCGCCTACAAAGAGTAGTTGAAAGAAAGAGATGACCGTATTAAGGCCCTGGAGCAGCAGCTACGAACTTTGCAGAACTCTTCAGAGCCATCAGCTGGAGCTAATCACGAAGCTGCTGCGAAGGTCAACTGGAACGACCTTGCGGAAATCCATCGACGATACGTGGCAGTGCTCTCAACCCTGAACGAAAAGAAATGTAGCCTGAACAACGCTTACAGACTCGCAGGCACAGCACGCAGCATGATCAGAGACTTCCTCGGCATAGCGGAGCTGCGAATTGTCAACGAAGTGACGTAGAAAAGCACCTTGGAGAGGCTGGGAGACCCGAAACTTTCAGTGAAAAGGATCGAGCAGGAGTGTTGAAGGCAGCTGGGTGATCTGTTGCCGTTGGTGAAACGACTTTGCGTTGCAAAGAAGCTGTTACCGCTGGCGTTGGAGGATGCCTTCTATTCCTAGAGGGCTCTGTCAACAACAACAAAAAAATGGCTCCTTTAGGAGCCACCAAGTTTGAAAAAGTCAATGACCAACTCAATAAAGTTTAGCTTAATAAATAAAGATAAAGTCTCGGTCGATGCGTTGCTCAACAGTCGGCCGACGCGTTGCCTGACAGTCGACCGACACGTCGGCCAACAGGTCGGCCAACACGTCAGCCAACGCGTCGGTAGGATCGGATTCTTTACATTTACCCACTTGCATTACACTTGTTTGGTTTGCAGTAGATTTCTTTGGACTAAACAAGTGACACGAGGCAGCCCAGGCATGTTCACACAAGAGAAAACTGCTAAACAGTATTGTATTATTTCACTGACAAGAAGTCTGTACTATATTTCCTTTGCTTTTTAAAAAAGCAAGAAGTAATCTGTGAACCAGGCATGGCTGTTTGTTATCAATTCTCTTGCTTTTAAACTTTAAAAGCAGTTTTTAAAGCACTGTTGTCCTGACTGTGAGCTGCTTTGTTGTAGATAACACAATAACATGCAGACAAAATAAAATACTGTCTGATCGTCAGATGTGGTTGATCACTGATGTGTCATTTTCAGGTGATGTCTTTGTTGATCTTGCCCTCTTCTCCACCCAGTCTCAGACAATTTTTCTTACCACGAAACTTGGATTTTATAGCTGTTCAGACACTAAAGGGTAAGTATATGTCACATAATGAAGAGAATAAACTATTGCTTTCAAATTTGCAAATGTGTTTTCAAGGCAGGGCGTCAAAAAATTGCAACAGGTCAATTTGCACTGCTCTGACCAAATCATTATAAATTTTCTGTTGTCATGTAGCTGTCCTTGACAGATTTTCGGCCTGAGATTCCTCATTTATCTAGAACCATGCTCTGGAACCATGCTCTGTTCTGAGTGGCTGTTACATATAAATAATCAGGTGGTTTTTATAAAGTGAATTTCTTATTTGCCAAGTAGGGTGTGGAATAAGAAATTATTGATGGTGAATCATTTTTGTCTGATTGTATGGGGGGGTTGTGGGATGGAGATGACCTCATAGTAATTGGGAGAGCCAGGTGGACAAAACATTGGCTTGAGGTCAGGATGCACAGACAGAGTGTAGTGGGGGTCATGTCCAATGATCAAGAGCCAAGTATTTTCCTCTCCAGCCTGGCCTAACTCAGTCATTAAGCTTCTTGTTATATGACCACTGCAGTTTTTTATGTTTTTCTGTCGTGGATGAAGATGCGGAAGTTCTTTATGGTTGAATGTTGGCCGCAAACCCCAGTAAAGTATATATTTTCTCAAAGCTTTTGAACGTATGATTTTATTCATTAAAATCAAACATTTAAATGTTTTCCGAATATAGTAATGAATATAGGATCTGATAGCACCTCTAAAAACCTGCATAAAAGTTCCCCAACATGTTTTTTTGCCTGATTATCAGGCAACTTTCTCTCCAAATTTCAGCAACAAACGTTGAAAAGTCACTGAAAACAAACTCAAAATCTGCACGTCACTTGCTGAAATTTTTGTTTCAATACACAATGGAAAATATTCTTTGGGGTGTTCTTCCGTGTACTGAGAGACATGCGCAAAAAGTGTAAAAAGTGAATGCTCATTTTAATTACTTAAACAGTAGAGCTCATATCAATTACAAAGAAGACTCGCATGTTGCTTCCAGCCAGAAACATCCTTTAGTGATGTTCTTAAGGCTGGTTGTCACTGGCGACGGAGTGGGAGTCAGAGTCTTAGTCGGAGTCATAAGATCGCTTATAACCTAGTACCTAGTTTATCACACTAGCAATGCTAGAACGCATGCATCTTACATATTATGTTCTACCACAAGGGAAAGCACTCAACGTTTGTGAGTAGTCCCGTGAAATGAAATGTATCTTTCACCTAACATATAGTTGACTTTGAAGCTAACTAATCTGTGCATGCATTTGGAGCAAATTGCTTTTGTGCTTAAGAAAATGGCACTACAAGGATAGCATGAGATTTGCAAAACCACACACATATTTTTGCCGTGTTATCAAAGAAAGCAATGTACCGGTAAGTATGACACGTTTTGCGTAATGCACTCGGGTATCTACCCCACCCAGCCCCCCTTCCCACAAGGCTAATTGATTAATTGAAATTAATTAATTAAACAAACATTAAAGTTTACACCTTATGGCGTTATGGCCTTAGCGAATAGCAGCCCCCAATGAACTCATACATTCTTTGTAAAATGTGAGTTTTTAAACCCTTGTTGCACAAAAAGTATTCAATACATCAGGCTCATATTCATTGGTGGAGTTAATTGTACTATGACCTTTCAATATTCAGAACTGATTTATTTGTAGCTCCATCTAAAACTGAATTGCTTATGTTAATGAGGCGAATATAGTAAACAAGGATTCCCCTAACTTGCCACTTAATAGGGGTATAAAACAAAACAAATACACCCTTGGGACAGCAAGCTGACTGCGGCCGCTTCATAGAGGTGGCCGTTGAATTGAGATTTTTATTACAGTGTATAGTGACAATTTTTTGCAGAAGTTTGGCCGCTGGCTGCCAAATAAAAGTTGGCCGCTTAATAGGGGGCCGCTTAATAGAGGGTTGCTTAATAGGGGGCCCCTTAATAGAGGTTCGACTGTATTTTGACTTCCTTGCTTTATTGTTGACATGTTGCATGATGGCTCCAGTTTCAGTAAGTCACAAGTTTAATAGAACATTTGCCTTCAAAATTCATGCTGAAATCTCATTTTTACTTTTACTGGTAATTTTAGGCATAAAGGCTAATTTTTAAAAGTACACTTGTGTTACATCTAGTATTCTAAGCTAGAAGCACAAATATCATCTAGCATTTGCACTCACATGCCGGTTTATCCATGGTTTATCGTTTTTTTTTTTTCTGTGCAACTGGCAACTGATTCGAATATTTCTGCTGATGAATAGAAATAGTCAGCATTTACATTGCTGTTTCTTAGTTCTGGCTTACTCTTATAGATCTTGGCTTCAGAATACTCTTCCATCAATTCAATTTTGAGCTTGGCTGGATACGGAACTATTTGTGGCCACTGGAACTAACTAATTGAAGTCAACAAAATTTGTTTAATGTAATCAAAATATAGTCAATGAAATACAGCTGTTCACATGGTTAACATCCCAAAGCCAAGAGTTATGTAACAAAAGCATGTCATGTTGCACCCTGACAAAAGAGGCCACTCATGGTCCAGAATCAAAACAACAAACAAGCGCTCGCGAACAATCTAAAAAGCAAATCATGTTGTATATACACGCTTTGCGATGATGTAATTTGTTTTCGCCTGGCCAAAAACAAAAACACTCTAGTCTGCATTGGGAGTACATTCCCTTTTTTGTTGAATGCAATCAGAGTGATAAACCAGTTCAAAGAAAACTTCAAAACGTCTAGAACAATGAAAGAAGCCACAAAAGAGAACAAGAATGACGTTAGCAGATGGACACAAAATGTACAGCACATGGTTTGGCCACGATGTCACTCATCTTCGCCCCTGTTGCGGGCAGCCAAATCGGTGTCGCAAGATTGCACCAAGGTTAACCTTCCCATGAAACTTGGCTCAAGTCTGCTTTAGGACTGTGTTCTACGAATGCAAGTATTGTTTCTGTTTGTTCTTTTTCGTTATTCAAAATGCCTTAGCGTAATGCAGATATATCCAGCCCATTTTATGAAGCTTGAATAGGTGTAGAAGTTTTCGTAGAGTGCTACACCTCTACGCTTTTATCACCGATCACTTTGTACTTCTTCTCTTACGTGTACACATAAAACGGTGGCATGTTGCTATGGTTACCAACGGAGTTTGGTCTGTTCATCAACGATGATTTTTACATAATGAACTCTAGAGCTCTATGATCACACATATCTAAATAATGAACTTCATGGCTCCATGGCTCCACAACAAATTTGACCTATACTTTGAAAACCCTTTGGCTTTTAACAAAGAACTTAATGGAAAAGGCGCAACAAGTGAAGCGACCCCTTCGACTTTTGAAACAGCAGCTGCATTGAATGATGCTGAAATAGGCAAGTTTATTGAGAAAAACAAAATCATAAACACGGAAAGAAAACCAAATCTGACCTGAACGTTTGGAAAAGATGGCGTTCCTCTGTCGGAGAAGTATCGAAAATTTATTGAGAAAAACAAAATCATAAACACGGAAAGAAAGCCAAATCTGACCTGAACCACTGGAAAAGATGGTGTTCCTTTGTTGGAGAAGTACAGGCAATGGAGAGTGTCCCATCAAATGAGCTCGACAAACCTCTATCACTTTTTCATTAATGTAAGAAAGCAAGACTGCATTGAGTTTGAGCCAGGTATGCTATCGTCTTTCCAGTGTAGTTTTGGTCGCCATTTGAGTGAGCTTGGTAAGCACTACTGCCTGTTCAAGGATAAAGAGTTTGCAAAGTCCAGAGAAACGCTTGAATCAAAGCGAAAGCAGTTACATTGAGAAGGGAAAGATGCCATCCAAACAAAGCTCTTGGTCTTAATAAGATGAATTGGAGATGCTTTGGTTGATAAACCAACTCAGTGATCACTCTTCAGAGGCTCTCACTGGTACCGTGTGGCTTAATAACACCATGCACTTAGGCTGGAGGGCCAGAGGTGAGCACAGAAAAGTTCTGATGGGTGACCTGGAGTTATGAAGAGAAAAAGGAATGGAGAAACATGAATATATGTGACCCTCCATACGGAAACATGTCTTATCGACAAAAGCATTTTCTAGGGGGTTTGAGGTCGCTCTGAAACCCTTTGGAAACCTGGTTTCAGAGGGTTTGAAACCCTTTGGAAACCCTTTGGAAACGCTTTGAAACCCTTTTGAAACCCTTTGAAAACCCTTTTGAAACACTTTGAAACCCTTTTGAAACACTTTGAAACCCTGAAGAAACCCTTTGGAAACGCTTTGAAACCCTTCTGAAACCCTTTTGAAACCCTTTGGAAACCCTTTTGAAACACTTTGAAACCCTTTTGAAACGCTTTGAAACCCTTTGGAAACCCTTTTGAATGCTTTGAAACTCTTTGGAATGCGGAACACGTTGGAAACCCCTTCGAAATATTCCGAATACTCTTTGAAAACCCGATTTGAAAGTGCTGGGGGAAAAATATTCTCCTGGTTTGCGTTCGCTGGCGTATGCGCGACAGCACTGCATGTTAATTTTTTTTTTTTGCAGAAATGTTATTTTGCCACATGACTCGGTACTGATTTGTTTATAGTTGTGGAAAGATCAAAAGATATAATGCATGTAAAACTTCTCCTAAGTTTAAGAGCGAAAATTGCGGACATTTGCGAATGTAAACGCCAATAGGTTATTGTTTACATGCGAGATCAACGACATGCATCATTTGCATATTTGCGTGAGGTGCGGTTTTAGGGAAACCCCTTAGAAACCCTTGGAAACCCTTTAGAAACCCGGTTTCAGTAGTTTGAAACCCTTTGGAAATGCTTTGGAAACCCTTTGAAACTCTTTAGAAACCCTTTGGAAACGCTTTGGAAACCCTTTGAAACTCTTTAGAAACCCTTTGGAAACCCGGTTTCGGGAGTTTGAAACCCTTTGGAGACCCTTTTGAAACCCGGTTTCACCCAAATTTCCATGTTTCATAAGACGTGTTTTCGTATGGAGGGTCACATATCATCTGGCACACTGAAAGAGGCTCCAAGACAAGAACTGGTGCCAAAGAGTTCAGTCCTGAAAGGTACTTCAATCCTCGGATCTATGAGACTGGCAATGAAAGATGTCCTGTAAAGTTCTTTAAGAGTTATCTCACCAGGTGGCCACCTGAAATGAAAAAGCCAGAGAACCCATTTTACTTGACAGGGATGTAAAATGCCAAAGGAACTATCTGGTTTAAGAAACAGCCACTTGGAGTGCACTTGCTGGGTAACTTTATGAAAATGATGACTGCCATGGCAAATCTTGAGGGAAGGCATAAAAACCACTCTGCTTGCCTCATGATGATTATAACGCTGAGACACGTGAAAGTAAATCCTCTTGGCATCTTCCCACTGTTGGGACACAAGAATCTTAAATCCATCAACAGCTATTCTACAGTCTCAGAATAGCAACAGAAGAAGATGTCCTTGATAATCAGCGACAGGTCATTGAGCAGAACTTCAATGAAACCTGTTATAAGCAGTGATTACGTGTTTGATTCTTCACTTAAATTTGTGGCCATAATTTCTTTTCAGTTGAATTTTTATTCCACAGAATGTAAACAGATGTATGCTTAAATAGGAAAACAAAAGCCAGTAAAAGAGGTATTGCGCTGTAAATCACAAAACAAAATACATGTACAGGTATAGTAAGAAAGGGCAAATGAAATGTGTTATCATAGAGCAACCGAGCCGTAGAAAGGTATGTTCATTTAGCAGAAGAACCATAGAGTCTATTGTGTAGAAATGTGTGAGCGTAGAGCAGTAGAGGCATAGAGTTTATAATTTGTGTAGAAATGTGTGATCATAGAGCTGTAGTGCCATGGCATCCATTTGTGTGATTGCAGAGCCATAGAGCCGTAGAGCTGTAGAGTTCATTATTTAGAATTATGTGATCATAGAACTGTATAGAGTTTTTTTTATGTAGAAATGAGTGTTTGAAGAGCTGTAGAATTCATTATGTAGAAATGTATGATCATAGAGCAGTAGAGGCAGAGAGTTTATTACTTAGAAATGTGTGTATTTTTATAATAACAGTATTCTGAATTGACAAAAATGTTCAATGATAGAAAACCATAAACATTCCTCTCTGTGCTTTATTTGCTATGGTGACTGTATGCCTCCACAGATGTACTCATTTCCTAGGGCTACCAACTAATTTATTCAAAAAAAAAACTTTTAAGTGGAAATGTAGAGTTCTACAAAAATTTATACACTTATTTGAACTTCATGAAACAGGCTGGGCATAAATTCTTAGAGTAGATTGGCAGAGATTTTAGTCTGTGTTGGATGTTTTGTTTCTACTGTTTTAACAGTTGGTGTGATGCACAATCTGCTTAAGCAACATCGTAAAGATGACGATGGATGAATTCAACTTACATGTAACAGGATGAATTTAAGCTTACCTGGCATTTTGCATTTTTTGTCAATGTTTCATTGCGTTCTCGAGGAATGAGAGAACACATCGTAATGTTGTTTTGGCCTGTCTGCAGCTGGGAGAAATCAAGATATTTTGTGAAGACTGCAAATTAGCCACCCCTCCAGGTTTTTTCAGGGGCTTTGGGCTTTGTTTTCGTGTCCATCTGCTATGTCATTCTTGTTCTCTTTTGTTGCTTCTTTTGTTGTTTTTGACGTTTTGGGGTTTTCTATGAACTGGTTTTTTACTCTGGTTGTATTCAACAAAAAAGGGAATGCAGTCCCAATGCAGACTGGAGTGAGACTTTCTGGCCAGGCGAAAACAAATTACATCATCCCAAAGCACATGTATACAAGACGATTTACTTTTTTGATCGTTTGCGATCGCTTGTTTCTAATTCTAGTAGTTTTGATTCTGGACCATATGTGGCCTGTTTGGTCTGGATGTAAGATGACATGCTTTTGTTACATAACTGGGACAACAATTAATTGTTCTGTTCATGAACACGACTTGAAAAATACAGTGAAAAAACCACCAGGACTAAAATACTAACTGCAGAAAAGAAATACAGCTACTGATCCTTCTTCCCAGAATGTTAAACGGATCCCACTTTTTTTCAAAAAAAGTGGATAAGCTAACCGTTTAAACATTTTTCAGAAAATGCTGTGCAGATCCTGAGTTTGAAAACGGATGATACAAAACTTTAAATGGTTTTCATGACCCATTCTAAACAGATAGTAAATGGACACTAAACAGAAAGTATACACTTTTTCCTATAAAATGGTAAAACGTTAGTGCATGTTTTCGCTTTCCTGGTCACATTTTCCTGAGAACGAAAGGGCGATATTGTGCAAGGGTGGCAACAAAAAACTACTGTTATCAAACTTGTGCCTAAACATTTGAAATATCCATAACTCATATTCAGTGTCACAAAAGATATGAATTTTGAACTTCATATGCTTCCTAAATTAACTCCATAACCATGAAAATATTTGTACAGTACACCTTAAACAATATACTTATGTATAGCCAAAAAATTACTAACATTGCACATCAATTTTACACAGTACTTTGTAACTCCCCATCCTCTTTATGTGTTCATGGTTAGTGCAGTAACTGAGTGAAATGTTTCCTTGATTTAGGTGTACAAATTGTGCAGAAGGAAATTATCAATGCTACTGGTGTACATATCTGGGAAAATGCACCAGTGATGGAAATGCTGATTGCCCTAGGGAGTTTGTGATGCCTAAACAAGTACGTACACATTACTTCAAACATGTTGTATATTCAGGCTAAAACTTGTTTCTGTAAAAGCCAAAAATAATGCTCACAAATCTGCCATACTATTGTCTCACTATAGTTACATATCCTAGTGGTGGTTGTTGTGATCAAAGTAGAGTTAAGTTAAGTCACAGCATCCACCCAAGGGATACCCAGGTCCTTGCACAAGGTGAAGCCAACGACAACCAGAGGCTTTTTATGGAGTCAGGGCAGGGAAAAAACCCTGGTCAGATTGCTCCCTCAAGTAAATTTTGCTCTTGGGCAAGTGAATGGAAATGGAAGTGTGGTGGTTTGGTAGGCAAGTGAAATTAACCTCAGTAGTCTTGTTAGTGAAATTTCAAATCAAAAAACATTTTTTAAAGTTAAGAATGCAAGGTGAGCGAAACAATGACTTGAGAGATGGGTTAATGTAAAATCTAATCATACTTTGCTCACTTTTGTCCTCTGATTGCTATAGTGGTCACCATATTGGAGAGGGTTGTCCAATATACCCACTTAGAGTCGAGTCATCTAAGGAAGCTTTCGACTTGACTTTCCAAAAGTCTATTTGTGAGAGACTTAGTGTAAAATATAGCAATTTTGTATAAAGAATATGTATGGTAATTGGCGACTCGACTTGAGTCGACACATCTTGTCTCATTAAAAGTTGACTCGACTGATTGGAAGGCTAATGGCTAGAGACTTAGTGTAAAATACAGTACAGTTATGAGGGAGGATAGCAAAAGTTGGCGACTCGAGTCGAGTCGAGTCGCCATGACTTGTCTCGCTAAAAGTCTACTTGACTTATCGGAATTCTAGAGACTTGGCGTAAAATATAGTACGGTAAACCAAAATCAACAAACTGCAAGTCTGCCATTTTGATTTGTTGTCCCATTTTTCACCCTATTAGCGAGTTAGTCCACCTTGCTAGGTGTGTTAAATTTGACCCTGGTATAGTGCTAATCGAGCATCGAGGAACAGAATTAAATCGAACAATAAATTTATTCGTGGATTTGGACGATTTAATCATGGGTTAGCATTAATTGGCTTTCAAACAACTGGGACCTGGTTCTCATTCCCTGCCATTGCTGTGAAAAAACTGTAAGAGAATCTCGCTACTCTTGCCATTGATCATGCAACATGAAAACATCCATGCAAGAACCCACGACATGTGTGTGGATCTGCGCAGATATATGTCATCAGGGTGGTGCAGTTTGTTCTAAAAAAGCATGTGTGGGAGAGGGAGGGAATTAGGGTAACGGTAGGATCATGTTGCGAAAAGTGATTTGAGAAAAAACTTTGCAAAAGACACTAAAATTCTCCCACTGTTGTAAAAGTATTGAAAAACAAATTCGGCCAAGTTGTAGAAAAACCTTTCGACTTCGTTTTGTGTTTGTTTGGTGTCGTGGAAGCAAAATAAAGAAATTTAGAGATTTGAGCAAATATTCAGATTGCATGATGGTACAAGTTTAGTGCTATAGCATTTCATAGGACATGTAAATAGCAGTTATCCCCATAAGGTCGGGTAAGAGATGACAACAGGAGACAATGGTAAACTAATCATTCTTTTCATTCCTTTATTTACTCTCTTCTTACTCAACAAGATTGTGTGCTCCCTGTGCTTGCACTAGTTGTACGCATAAGTTTTTGACCTTTGAATAAAGTCTATACAAGAAAACTCTCTACTCTGGTATCGAGTTAATTTGTGATTTTCTCAGAAAAATGCTTAATCATAACCAAAATCTGTTTCAATAGTTTCTTATATTTTCTGCTTGTTTGGCGAGTTTGTATAAGTTTTTGAAAGGAAAATCTGATGCGTAAATGTAGCTAATTTGCATAGTGCAGCGCATGCACTTTCAAGTCCAAGTCAGTGTTTTCAAAAGAGGACTTCACGCTTTTAGAGGCATTATGGGTGATTGGGGCAAATTTACAAAGAGGCAAAGCTGTAAAACAAATGTTTATATTTATATTTCTGTTCTGATTTCACATTTGGAGATGAAACATATACCATAGATGAAGAAACCTCTTTTCTAGGTTTACCAGTGTTTTTGAGCCAATTGGGTAATTGTTGTGGGCACAGGAATTTTTTTACAGTTAAAACCGAATGATTTCATCAAGTCTTGGCTGCTCGAGCCACAAAAATAACCACTCTGTTACTCTGATAAGTAGGCTGTTGCTTAGCTTAGTCAACTCAAAAATTTTTAGTTAATGTAGACGAGGGGTTTCTCTATTTACAGTAAAAATTTCTTTTCGAAAATGAAACTTGGAATGGAAATATCAAGAAAAGCGTGTATTTTGCGGCCTAGTTTCTTTGCAATCTTGCCCTGATTGCCCATAATGCCCTTTAGAGTGTGAACTCCTGAGTCCTCTATTGTCAATGTTGACAGAGATTTTTTTCGCCATCTTTGTGCTGAGATGCTGCTACAATTATTGCCAATGCTATAAGACTACTAATATCATGTCTGTTTCTTCAACATAGTGAAATTTTATACTGCGAAATTGAAATAGACAAGGAGCTTTGACAATTCAAACAACAAAATTGAAATTAAATCGTTATTCTGCTTGACCAAAGAAAGCACTACCGTAGCTTTGCTGATTATCCCTGCTGTTTCCCAATAATTCCAGCAAAACTTTTAATATATTCTGAAACATTTATCAGTCTTAAACATATTTAAAGCTACAGATATTGTTTGAGTTCAATGTATGTTTTTTCACGAAAGAGTATAAGTCCAAGTCCATTTTGTCATGTTTATAGCTACAAAACACGCATCGGCGGGCACTCTCTTTCATCAGCAACCAGGAATTTATTGGATTTTCACTCAAACAAAACTGAGCAGTATTTACAGACGAACGTTTTTGTGCCTTGATGAAACATCATGAGTTGCACGGACGTGTTCTAGTTAACCCATTGACACCCACCCCTAATTTCCTGGCGTTTTTAAAAATATTTTTGAGTGAGCAAAAGCACAAAAATAAACCATATGCACAGTAACCACAGACACAAGATCAGGTTTCAAAACGTTTACTTAAAGTTGAATAAATGAAGGGCCAAAATATTAAAAAATATCGACAAAAAGAACTGAACTTGATGCATAAAACTGATAAGAAAACAAGAAATTATATTTTTTTTCTTTGCTGTGCGACAAAAGCTGAGAAAATTGAATATACAAAACTGACTTAATTATTGACTTCAGAGTACAAAAACGAAACCGAATAAAACAGAATTTCCTTTCTTTTACAGGTATATTCACCTCTTGAAATTGTGCTAAAAGAACAGTTTGGATCTACAGCTATTTACCACATTTTGTGGACTGTTCAATGTATTTATCAATCCTCTGTGCATGCTTACATACATACATACACACACACACATACACACATATACTTTATTTAACCTCGAATGTAGTACTTCATAGCTTAAAGCTATGTTACAGGAAGAGTCCACAACTGCTGGTGCAATGGAAATGCATTGAAGTTGAGCTTGTCAGTTGCCATCAAAGTAATGCAAAGGCTCACAACCACTACTAGTATGCTTGCCACCAAACTAATCAAACTAATTAATTTTGCTGTGAGAAAAGTAGTGGCATGTTTTAATTGAGTCTGTACAATATCATCCACAGAACCGCACTGCTGGTTCAAGAGGTTGCCCTAGGATACAAGGTCAGCAGACACTGCTTGTTCCAGCAGAAATCAGAACTAACATTTCTGTTTCTGCTTATGATCTTCCTGTGCCAAAGGTATTATTTTACAACTTCCTTTTTAAATTATTTTTAGGTCAAGTACTTGTAAGATTAAAGAATGACAAGATAGGCACTTGTGCTAGCTGATAATTTTGTGTGTGTGTGTGTGTGACTGCTTGTATAACGGTGCGGTGTTCCTCTCTGCCTTTTTAGTGCTCTCATCACTTCATTGAGTACTTCATAACAGAACAAAGCATGGTCAACAAGCCTGGAAATAATTTTTGTCTGTAGGCAGGTCATTTGTCAGAACAAAGACAAGTTTTGACCTGACAAAAAGCCAGTCTGGTCGGACACAAAAAATTGTTTGTCGTTAGAAATTAAAAAGAGACATTTGAGACATTTTGGTATTTCAGTGTAGACTCTTCGCCAAAATATTGTTTGCAAATTCAAATAGCTTAAAAGTCAACTGAGTGTAAAATCACTACTAGCACCAGCAAGGGGACCTTTACATTACGTCTAGTATTATTTTACCTGTTGAAAATTGACAATTTACAAACATTTATACCCCTAGTCACACAAGCATTTGCAACGTGGTCGTGACTATAAAGCGTGACTAATTTATACATTCACGCTTTTCACAAAAACATGCCTGTGGTACAGAAACTATATTTCAATCACACTGACAGCCATTAAAAAACTATAAAGGGTTAAAAATTAAACTGATTTTTGATCATAGTCGGACTAGAAAAACATTTGGTTACAGTTTAGAGGTTTTAAAGTTTTTGGAAGCGATTGCATTCAGATAAACGAAACATGAGAATCTGGGCCGTGTATTCAATTTCCATAATATTTTAATTGGGTCAATGTATTACGACTGAAAATTAATTTCACAACACTCGATGGTAACAAACAACGAGTAATTACATAAGACCTCAGTTTTAAGTAGTTTTTCAGAAGAACGTAATTCAGACTTAATGGGGCTTCACGATCTTTCACAAGGCCACTGCAAAATGCGTTAATTAACACGCAGGAATAGTGGCGCTGATTTGATGTGTTTACAATTCAACATAACATTTGAGACGGCGTATGTGATAAAATTCTCAGAATTGAAATAAAAACAAAACCGATAACAAAGCTTTTTTGCATAGTATTGTGTGGCAGTATAACAAGATAACTTGTCCCATATTCGGCCACAAATTTCCAGTTAAAATATTTTTTATTTTAGCAGAAATGCCCGGTCGGAGTGTCCGACCAGGCTAAGCTTTTACCTGTCAAAACCTCAAATTTACCAGACAATTGTCTGATGACTGACTGTTATTTGCAGGCTTGGGTCAAGACTTTTTCATTTGCTTTCAAACTGGCTTCAAAAACATTTTGTTCATAGGTACTGCACACAGAATGAGTTCACAAAAGTTATGTGACTTTATTTTCACACTTTTTTTTACAAACCCCTCCTAGGGTACATTTGAATTCCTTCAATAAAAGCACAAGCCACTTAAAGTCTTCTTGTCAACTAATTGATTAGTGGCCTGTTCAATAATTGATCTGTTGAAAATTTTACAGATATGCTGCCCTTAAGGTAGCTTAATATATTTACATGGATTAGAAATAGTTTCACAACATTTGCAACTACATGTATATTAGAGTTTTCATTTCATAGAAGCCTGTATGAGTTGAAACTTGGAGTTAGTTATTTTTTTGTGTTATTTAAGGTGGCTCAAAACAGTTTCCAGCACTTCCCAAGATGTCATTGTAACCACTCTTTATCAGTTGATACTACATTCTCAAACTCATTAATAATTCATCAAGTTTAATCTAAGAAATCATGACCATGACTGTGTTTGGATATCTGATCTTAATTAGCATAGATTTTTACGATTTTATTTTTCAGTTTTCTCCTTAGTTTTAGTTTCGATTGAGACGATATATCAAACACTCAATACAGTGATTGACCACTTTTCCAAACACCTCGAAGTTCGTCAAAAATACTCTGCTATGCGTCGTATTTTCAACTCTCTTCTCGGTGTTTGGAAATGTGGTCAAACACGGTCTTTCATGTTTGATATATTACATCATGATGTCAAAAAACTGCCCAATCGCTGGTGAACAGGTTGTTATCATTTTCATTTCACTACAGTATATGTTACTATAGCTGCAACAGTATGACCTGCTGAAAACACTCTTAATTTTATAATTACGTTTGAAAAGCGGCATGGTGAAACCCTTTTTAATTAACAAATTTTGATGAGCACGATAAGATGCAACTCTTGGCAAAGTATTAAAAAATTCTGTACATGGGGTTCAAAGCCACCTTAAATTTTCAAAAATGTTATTTACCGGTAAGTTACATGTTGGATTAGGTCTTAAAATCATTAGTATTATGTGTAGACCCCAGTTTTTACTATTATTACTTTCTTAACTTTGTTGAAATGACAAGCCCTTTGTGTTTGACTGTGGTTAAATATTATTTTTTACTGTGTACAGTGAAACCTGTATTAAGTAGACCCCCTATTAAGTGGACATCAGTCGAGTCCCTAAATTTGTTCCCACATTTACTGTAGAATAAACCTGCATTCAGGGGGCATATTAAGTCATTTTGATGCAAAAAACTTGCAATAAGCGGATACTCCAGGGGCTTTTTACTTCTAAAAGCTCAGCCCAGACTCCTGTAACATTGTTTAGCGATGTCACAGTAAAGCTAAGTACAATATTCAAATATTGAGGCCTAGGAACTAGGCAGTGATGAAATAGAGTTATCAATAAATGCGCACGTTTCAAAATGATTAATAATTAACTATTAAGCACAATAAATTAGGACCTTTATAGAGCAGACACCATGTATTAAGTGGACACTAGTGCATGTCCAAGGGTGTCCGCTTAAAACAGGTTTCACTGTGTACTAGTAAACTGTTTGACTGTATGTGGTTGATGTGTTGCCTGATGAATTTGCATTCTTTTTCCAGGCTGGTGCTTCATACAAGTGTGAATTGACTGTTGATGGAGTTATTAAAACAACAGATGCAACATGGATCAGTGAAACACAGTTGTCATGCTCTCCTAAGGAAGTATGTAAATACTGTGTTATACATGTAATATGCATGTGGCATGCACGCTGGATCTGCCTAATTCCTAATGAGCCGTCATGGTAAAAATCTCTATGTACGCACAGCTGTGCATAAATAACATGATGTGTGCAGTTTAATTTAAGCTGCAAAATTTCTGTGAAGTTTAGCTACGAGTTCTTTTTGATAGAGTTTTGGCAATGTGAACATCATTCTGAACAGTCCAAGCCCTACTTTGGGCCTAACCGTATGACTTTTACACGCTAAGATGTTTACCAAACGTTGAGTATTTTGACTTTGTTTGTCTACATTTTCATTGAGTATTTTGACTTTGTTTGCTTATATTTTCACTAATTCAAGGAAGCAAATTTTAGCCTGTGTACATCTGCTCCCTCCCCCAAAAAAAATTGGGAGGGAGATGTCTACGTAGCGGCGGTGTTAATCTTGTTCTGCACTCCAGGTGGTGTTCCTGGAATGTTTGGAACATACGCTGATTAGTTGTTATACTAATCTGCTCTACATAATGCATTTCCAATCTTTTAATTGCTTAATCAATCGTTTTCTCCAAATACAGCATGGGTTATAGAAATCAGGTATTTTCAATCCGTCTCAAAGGTACATACCATGAGAAGTTTGTGCTAAGCTGCAGAATGTCAAGCATTCTCGCATATGTACAAGTTGTGCTAGCGACTACAGATGTAGCAGTACAGAAAATTAAATAATAGCAACTGATGAGATCCACATGGAGGATCGAAACCATGGTCTTGCCTGAACAAAGCCAATGGTATATACAACATGCAAAACAGTCAACAGACTACATTTGATTCAATCATGCAGACCTGTGACCAAAAAACTTACTATGGCACAGTGAAACAGCTGCACTCTACTACTAATGAAGCATTTCTATTAGGGCACTTACACTTCTTACAATACTACAGCTAAGTTACAATACAAAACAAAATGGACAATACTTATATTTTAAAGGGACTCAGTCATGGTTTGCGCACATTGAAAAGTTTAGCCTCAATTTTTCAAATTTGTTGTTTGTAATCTGTGTTAATCTTCTCCATCCTTAGCCATCCTTGTTCCTGTATGGTTTATCATTATCTCTTTGGTGTTTTTCTGTCTTATTAAACTGTTATTTTCAGGTTTCCTACCGTTTAAAGGTAATTTTGTATGTGGCCAAAATAACCCAAAATACCGTGACTGAGCTCCTTTTAAGTACAATCACAAAGGCAATAGAAAGTTACAGAGAAAGAAATGCAATAACTTAGCATTAACTTGGTGATATCCTCTGTAAATATTGTTTTTATTATTATTGTTATTGTTACTGTTATTGTTATTGTTATTGTTGTTATTATTATAACTAGTTAAAATACAGTTATTGTTTACACAGGACAAATTGTCCCCCATTTCTTGCCTTGTGTCCTTGTGACCAAAGTCACATGGACACAAGGGTATAGAGTGAGTCGGTACACTCCTGCGTAACCATTCTTTGCATAGATATGGTTCAGGCAACTTGCGGTTTTATCAATTTTGGCTGGGAAAGACAGGTACAAAACCAACGATGAATTGACGATCATTGACAGCGTTTGGTGCGATTGATTTTGGAAAAATGAGTTTCAACCATTTTTTAAATTTTTTTTTTATGAGTTTCAACTATGGTGTGCAGATTTAAGACACCCTATTTGTAGACCTTTGTATGGAAGCAGGGTCATACTAACGTACTAAGTTTTGAATTGAAACAAGGGTTGTAAACTAACGTATTAATGTACTAAGGACAGTTTTGAATAAACACAGTACGATCCAAGATCATAAGTCAGGCTGTAGCTATACATGCTTCTACGATTGTTGATCATTGTGAATTGCAGTGCGCAGCAGTTTTAAAAATAGCATGTGTGATATGTACATGCTAATAGAGGCATGTCTCAAAGAAATATCATGAAACTGTAATCATACTGATATATATATATTTCATCATGAAAATATTGCTTATTTGAACTGACCGATAGATGAAGGTGAAAGCTATGATAATTGTACTGAAGTTGATTTGAGTTGTGACCACATATATGTGTTAGGGGAGATTGGAGTCACTGTCACATTTGGTATTTAATTATTATGCCTAAGGCTTTGCTACTGAGTAACACATGACATAAAGCCCTACAGCACAGCATTGTTAACAAGAGCAGTTGTGTTTTTCTCTCACACTGTTCACTGCAGTTATTTCTGTACTAATCTACACTCCTCTGAGTTCATAATTGTCACCACTTGAGTGTATAGTCTTGAAGCTTAAAATGGATGGTACTTCTAATAGTACACATGTACCTGGGGTTTGCATTCATTGAGCTTCCACTGCCCCAAATAATATCCTAAGACTTTGTTGATGACATTAACATAGAAATAACTTTGATAAACTGATTCTATAATATCTAACATTTTTAGATTTCTCCCTTGTCTCTTCGTTAAAACTAGCCTCTTGTCATGTTGTTTGAACAGCTTTTGTTACCAAAAAATAACAGACGCCAAAAATTTTACTCTTGATTTCATTAGGCCAAGGGTGACTCTAAACTGTGATGAAATTAGTTTTGATTTAGAAAGTTGGATTTAAGCAATATTTGAGTCAGAATTTGAGCTAATTTGCCTTCTAGCTAAATGTTGCGTGACATAGGTAGGAAATGACATTCCTTGATTGGTACCTGTCACTTCAAATGACTTGAAATTCCCGGTGTGAACTAAGATAGGTCCAATCTTTATTTGTGTGAAATACCAATAAAATTCAATGTATTCTGTAAGCAGGAGCGGTGTT
>Ga0126338_10000787_pt1:2500-18539 | contig 18539 bp, 8 predicted proteins | sample OrbCmetagenome_2_FD_92529 | JGI IMG/M metagenome (GOLD analysis project Ga0126338, IMG submission 92529) | Coral microbial communities from Petempiche,Puerto Morelos, Mexico - Orbicella C C metagenome | ecosystem: Host-associated > Invertebrates > Cnidaria > Coral | place... | reverse complement strand
CATATGATAACTTCAATTTTGAAATAAAAAAGGGGGGTGCCCATGCTCATTAAGGAGCAGTGAGGCATTGAAAATGCCCCATTTTGGCATTATTTTAAGCTTATTATAAGAACACATTCCCAGTAATTGTAAAATCTCTGTGAGCCCAGACTCAGAAGAAAACGCATTAAACTACAGTCAATACATTGTCTCGGACACAAATAAACATTTAAAGTTTGATTCAGACAGAAAGCTAAATCCTTGATTAAAAATTTGAACCAAATTTCTTGACGTGGTTACTGACTGAAAAATAGAAAAGACCACAGTGTATCTGCTATTTTTCTTATTTATTCAATTTTCAGCAATAGAAATTAGATCAGTCTTTCCTCAGGCGACGCTTATGATTAGTTGATTACAATGACTGGAAAAAAATTGGGGTGCCCGTGCTCGTTGGTGAGCTAGAGCCATTTTTCAAATGAAAGAGCTCAATATCAAGGCAAATCCGTCATGTTTTCAATATGCGCGTGCACGAGCGCGCGCTAATGACGCCATAAATTATGCGCAGTAAGGATGCGCAATTCAAATGTGAGGGATGACCTTAAGGTTTTTCTTCGCATCTGACTGTTATGGCGTACGATCCCCGCCAAAATTCATTGTTTGAATTTTAACTTAATCATTTAAATTTTCAACTTCAACGATTGAATTTCAGAGCTCCATTTTAAGTTTTACACTCTTCTTTTAGATTTCACATCATTGGAAGACGTTTTTTCACTTATCTTTCCGTTTTTTGAACTCAACGTTTGTATTTGACATTCCTCGCTGTACATTTTCAACTCGCCTCGTCAAAATTAGTCTAACCATTCATTTTCGACTCGACGCCGGGAATTATACTAAACACTGAAGTAATCGTCATACGCTGCTACTTTTTATTAGTGTTGATACCAGAACCAGTACTCTACATTTGACTGATATGCGAACTTTGTATTCGATACTAGCTCGATGCATTTTGCCACTCACCGCGTCATATTGCAAACTCCACATCGGAAATTTTCAACTCGACTTTTGAATTTGTGTCTACGCTTCAGTGATCATTGGTTGAGAGTGGGAGGGGAGGGGAGGGGAGGGGAGGGGATAGACCTCTTCCCCAGGCTCTTTCGGCTTTCGGCTCCTTTCGTACCGTTTTCGCGGCTAATTGACCGCCAGCTTTCTTGTTGTGCTCTCTCAGCACATGTAAGCCAATATCCCGGGTATTTGTACAGTTCAGTGAAGCGATGGATCCATTGAACACGACAAAAGAGAGACTCCTTGGAGTTGCGGGAGAACTCCTTTCTCTAGCTGATCAAAGTACGTAAACGCATCTTATTTGTTGTACCTAAAGAAAGATAAGTGAAAAAACGTCTTCCAATGACGTGAAATCTAAAGAAGAGTGTAAAATTTTAAATGGAGCTGTGAAATTCAATCGTTGAAGTTCAAAATTTAAATGATGGAGTTAAAATTCAAACAATGAATTTTGGCGGGGATCGTACGCCATAGACAGTTCCTTCCACGTGGTTTTATCGTCTCGGGATGACAAGTCAACCCATCAGTCACCTGTCTCAAACTCGTTCCCAGAGCCCATGACGGTAAAGACCCTGGGAACGAGGATGAACGCAAGGCAGGCAGGGAGTCAAGTGAGGGGAGGGGACGAAGTATTTTATTCGATTTCCCCTTCTTTACATACCCTCCGTCATTTTAACATGATTATTGAAGTGCTTCAAAATTGAAGCTAGTATATTTTGAAAAGAGGGGAAAAAAATTAAATAGAGAGAAATAGTTAAAATCAGGTTAAAATAATAACTTGGAGACTCCAGTGGTTCGAAGTCTTCCCAAGAGGGGTCTGGTTAGTAGTTACGATGTTCACCCGGCACCCACACGTGAACCGAAAGTTGATGGCAAACATGGCCGCAGCCAAGAAGTTCGAGAAACCTCTTTTGGAAAGGTCTTTCTCAAACGATATCGATAAATCACACGTGACAGACTCGAAACATGGATTCCATCTGCTCAAAGGTCTTTTGACCATGTACAAAGATGGCAGATACTCCGATGTCACCCTGAAGATCGGCGAAAAACGGAAGGTGCAAGCCCATCGTGTCGTGCTGGCCTCATTCAGCCCTTACTTTGAAGCCCTTCTTGGAACCAACTGGGAAGACGGAAAGAAAGACGAGATAGAGATCCTTTGTTTGGACGAAAGCGCTGTTGGGGATTTGATTGAGTTCGCATATTCGGGAAATATTGATATCAGCAAAGACAATGTGCAGACTTTGCTCGAAGCAGCCAATTATTTGGGTGTAGAGTTTGTCAAGAATTCTTGCGGGGACTTCTTGAAACGCGCTATCGATGACAAAACCTGCCTGGGCATTTGGCAGCTTGCAGATGTGTTTGCGCTGGAAGAGCTGAGGAAAGAAGCTAAAAAGCATGGCCTACGACATTTTGCGGATGTCTGCAAGAAAGAGGAGTTCCTGAGTCTTCCGTTCAATTTTCTGACCGAGCTCCTGGCAGAAGAAGAGATCTGTGTGGTCATCGATGGCTTGATCCCGTGTTTAGAAGTAAGGGAAAAGATCGTGCTTCAAGCGGTGTTCCAGTACATCGAGCATGATGTCGAAAATCGAAAAGATTATCTTCCAAAAGTGTTGCCCTTGGTTAGACTCCCAACTCTGTCAGAGTCATATCTCAAGGAAGTCTTATCACGCAAGCTTCTCTCAGACACCTGTGAAGAAATAGTGGTAAAAGCCCAGAAACTGAAAGATGATCCCCCTGAGAAAGATTCAACAGATGAAAAGTGGGCCACTCCAAGGGAATTTGCCAGAAAGGTTGTCACCTGGGGACGCTCCTTTGCTAATGGAGGGCAGGTGAATCCTGAAACAGGACATCACACTGACAAGGAGACAGTTGAAGATTTAGACAATGAAGTTTACATCAAGGGAATGGAACTGTGGATTCGAAGGTGGGATGGTCGACCTGTGCTTGGTGGCCTCAAGATTGTTTACAATGGTGACAAAGTGGAGAAGTTTGGAGGTGACTCTGCTCAGTCTGAACACCATGAATTTCATTTGGAGGAAAATGAGAGGATTGTTAAAGTTGAAATTAGATCTGGCTGGATGATTGATAGCCTGACATTTTACTCCAACAAATGTGATACTGATGGCAGTCCAAAAAGCTATGGCCCTTATGGAGGCGTTGGTGGGTCTTCCAGTTCAGAGACTCCATTAGGATCATTTGGTTATCTAGCGGGTGTTGCTGCTGCAATTGTCCACTCACAAGGTGAAGAAGGAATCACCAGACTTCAGTTTGCTTGGAGAACGTATGTTCTTCCCGGTGATCCAGAGCCATTGCAAAATAGATGCAAAGTTAATGACGTTTTCTACGATGATGATAGCGAAGATGATGATTACGATGATTACGATGATTATGATGAGGATGATGATTATGATGATTACGATGATTATGATGACTATGACGATTTTGATGATATTTTTGACCAGGAACTTGGAGTGCAGCCTTACATGTTTGAGCCACTTGCCTAAGTCGGCAGATTATGGTAAGCAAAGCATGTCAATTTGGCACAAAAATGTTCTTGGATATTTCTCAGAAGACATGAATTGTTCCAGAAAGTGGTCAGACCTCTAAGAAAACTGTAATCCTGATGGAACAGTTACGTCAGACAAGAAATACTTGGGTATATTTTTGTAGCTAAATGGAGGCAGTTGTAATTTGTGACTTTACTTGCAATACCCTTCCACCACTGTCACTTTTCCTCATGGCACCCCCCCTCTATCTTAAGTGGCCCTATTTTAAGCAAGACCCTTCCCTCACCCTAATTTCCCATCACCCCTCCTCCCGCCTCCCCTTCGCACCTTGCTACTTTCTAGATCTGCCACTTTAGTCACACACCTGCACTCTACATTAAGATCTCTATATTGATATGAAAGGTTTTCAAATAATTTATTATGAATGTATGTGTAGTTATTTTGGTTTGTTTATTTCAGGGCCTGTTTTCATGCTGGAAGGACTTTTTCCAAGAAACATTCTCTGGTTTGGCCGGAAATCTGACTTACACGTAAATTTCCTTCAAATGATAGTTTTGTGTTTTGTTATAGGTGTCACTAAGTCCTGCTTATAAAAGTCTCAGTGAGAAAAACTATGTATAGTTTAATGCAGACTAAGTTACCACTCTGCTGATAGATCAGAGTTCTATTGTATCTTGTTACATTTTTTTAAGATACATTGTTTGATGTTAGTATACCCAAACAAATCTTGAAGGTTGTATCTCACAGTTTGTAAGACTAGTGTATATGCATTAAAAGTAGTTTTCAATTAGAGCCCTTCAGAACTCACTAATGTTGTTGCCTCCCCATCCCCAGGCCTAAAAAAGACTTGATTTTTAATTTGCCCTTCAGACCAGAAGCTCTCAAATTTGGCTTGCCCTGGGCAAGTCATAGTTTACTTTAATTGCTAAATGTACGATTAAGATGTCAGATTACTTGTTCTACCACCTCCTTGGTATCAGAAACTTCAGTGAGTAAATGTTCTTTCCTTGATTTGACAACCACCTATAGTACCAGAAAATAGCTAGTTAACGAGACACACCTGCTATCTAGTGGACACTACTCCAAATGCACTTCCCTAATTTTAAGGCTAACCTGATGCCTTCCTAATTGGCATGGATTCTGATTTTTGTCACTTGCCAGTATTGGATTACTTAGCTAGTTTTCACTTCATAATTAAATGTAGATGGACATTTTCTAGATGGGCAAGGTTTATATATCATATATATATTTTTAGATCTGAATTTTTGATTAGAGCAAGTAAGGTGAAGGGGAGGGTACTTCCTTATATGAGCTATAGGTATGTGCTCCCCCAAAGGGTATGAATTTTTAACCATTTTGGTCATTAAAAAGGTATCAATTTTGCCCATTTTGGTCTCAAATAGGGTATGGTTTTTGCACATAAGTCTTTAATTCGGTATGGTTTTTAGAAGAACGTACTTTTTCATCGTTATCCATAGACCATCAACAAAAGCCCTTCATAGTGCCTTTAACACTGATCTGACAGGTCTTAAATAGGGTATCAAATTTTTGGACAAGTCATAAATAGGGTAAGGAAAATCATAGCCTCCGTAGCAGACATTTAACATGGGAGGGGGGGAGGCAAAGCATGGATAGAAGGAGAGGGACTGGTGCTTTTTGCCTCCTTAGCCCTTCCCCGTTTATGCCTGCAATGCAGGCAAGGAAAATTGCAGATTTTGATCTTAAATAGGGTAAGGGTTTTAGGAGGCAGGCTGTGGACTGCGCACCCCCACCCAATTTTTCTGGGAGTAATCCTCCCTTAATATGCGCGTTGCATTGGTTGCCCTTGATTAACCTCCATTCTCAAGGTAAACCCACTTTGAGTCACACAACTAGAAGATGTCGGAGAATTCTCTATGTAGAGCTGCTGCTGAACACCTTTCACTGTGTCCTGTGAAAAGTCTGAAGAGGCAGAACAGATCGCTCTGGCTGAGTACGATGAAAAAGAATTGTACTAGTCGTGTGTTGTCTTCAAGGGTGATAAATAACCGACCAGCCTTAACTTGCCATCTTTGTGTTTGTTTTAGTTACCATACTTGACGTTTTTTCTTTTTTTTGTTTACGCTTTCGACATTGCTGATGTCTGATATGAACGTGGTATGTCAGGGAAGCGGAGTCGAACTTATTGAGCCGTCACGAAAGTAAGAAGTATCACACGCATTGCACGCAAATACGGTGAACCTGCGTAGGGCCAGGTGGGTGGTGGAATTTCGCGCGCGAAGTCGACTGTACGCAAGAGAGCTCGCGCGCGTGCTAAGACGAAACCGCAAGAAAAATCGCGCGCGAAATCTCGCCAGTACGCAGTGACCACGCGTGCAGGCTATTTGTATCGTAAAAAAAGTCATTTGCTTAGTTCTTATCTCAAATCCGCTGCGTGTGTCATGAGTATTTTGTACCTTTTTTGCCAACATTTTTTTTAAAATTTGGTCAACGTTTTGAAACTTCATCATGGGTAGCCCGCTAAAGCAGCAGTACTTTCACCTTCATATTTTATTTCTTCATTGTAGATTTTTTTTTTTTGGTACTTGATGTTAATATGCCTATGGGCTTAATGGCTGCCTACAGGAAAGTTATAAATGTATAAGTAAATGCTATCTTGTTTTGGTTTCGCGTGAACGGGAGGCTTTCCTTGCATCTCATCCATTTCAGTTAGTAAATATTTCATATACCAAGACTTTGCACACCAAAAGGAAAATAACAGACGGCAGATGGAATTCGATCAAAATATCTTTTTTTTTTTATACTGATATCAAGTTCAGTTTCCGGCCCTTGATGAGGCTATATATTAAGCGAATTTTTTTTCCGGCTCAAATAAAAGAGTGGAATTAAAGGGGATTACAGTGTTTGATCCAGGTATTGCTGTCTGGGTGAGAAACTGGAAAGGGAAGCGAACTATACCTCCGCGAGCTAAGCCGGGAATTTTTTTTAAAAAAATTTTACATTAGCCTGCGTTATTCAGGCGAAAATTCCATTAAAGGATGAGGATCCAAAACCTGTGTGTTTAAAAGCTCTAAAAATATATACACTTGTTTTGTCTAGGTTTATCTCTGTCTCCTTTCAATTTACTGCAAACGATGCTGTGAGCGGAAATTTATGGCGAATAAATTTTTATTCTTTTCGACCACCCAAAACACTTCTTTTGTCTCTTAGCACGTTCTAGCGGCTCGCTTCGCTTTTTATAAGTTTTTTTAAAAAAGACGTTGATACGATAAGTGAGCAAAACTACAATTGAAGTAGCATTATTGTTTTGGCGCTTTTGACAGATGACCAGATTGAGTCACGTGACCATCTGCAGACAGCAGCTGTTTCTTACTTAACGATGGAAGATAAACATCGTTTTGTGCGCTCGCCGAAATTCTACGTTAAAAAGTTGGCATGAAAGGAAACCCGTGGCAAAAATCCTGATGTCAAGTCCTTCACGCCAGGTTGGGAATCGTCGGCTTCCACCTTTACCGAGCAGTTCGCGCCACAGTCCAAGTTATCAGCGTGTTTCGAGCGGACATGGCTCATCGCCGGTCTCGGCGAAGGCAGCGAAAGGGCATACTAGCAACCGACCTTCAAACAACCACGGAACGGGAAGTCACATTACCCACATCGATCTGACCGCAAACTTTGGCGATGGACCGTTCCGACCAGCTTTGGTCCAAGGAAAAGCGATTGCGAACGGGCAAGGTAGGTTGACCCGTAACGCAGTTTTAAGATGACCTTTATAGCTCCAATTTTCACTGTAAAGTGTTCTGTTTGACGTGATGTGATGCAGAGATCGTTTGGTTATGTATCATAAAACTCAGTAGAAATACAATACTGTATACTTTTGGACTACGTTGTGGCTTAAAAAAGGCGCTCTTATTACATTGTAATGAGGTTTTTTTTTCAGAGATAAATTGCATTTTCACGATTATACCTTTTAGTACGAAGCGTGGCGCACTTGCGCCTTTCGTGTGTGATTTTTGCAAAAAAAGATGCGAACAGACCATATTATTGCTTGTCCTGTTTCAGAGATGGATGAGGAGGCAGTGAGAAATTTTCTTCGAGCAAATCCCGTGTTTCTGGAGGATTATGTTATGAAACATGTCGATCAAGACCGTTTAGAGCGCTGGCTTATCAGGAAAACACGAAAATTAAAGAATAAAGGCGGCAAGAAACCTGCGAATTCCCTTGGTCATGAAAATAATAAACAAAGTGGTAAGTAAGAAACCAGCAGCGTGTTTCCGTTTGCCCTGTTGTTTAATCGAAGTGGTCAGTTAAATACAATTAATTCTTATTAGTTTCTTGTTGAGAACGATTTTCTTTTTCAAAATTTCAGATCCTCACCGACCGTCTCTGTCGAAGTGGAAGGTAAGCTTATGTTCCCTAATCCCAGGATAGTTCTGACGTTTTTGACATGAAAATATCCTTGTTTTACAAGACAACCTCGAAATCAAATGCCGGCATTTGTGTTTGTTTTACTCGAAAATTGACATTTTCTTTTATTTATTTACTTTTTTGCGAATGTTGTGTTTTGCCAAAGCAGTTTTCGAAACGACTAGATTTCAATTTAATTTCTTATTTCCCAAACAACGTTTTCCTTTCCAGTAACAAATTAAGGGGATAAAGGTTTCAATAATTATGAACGTTAATCCAAGAAACAACAGTCGTGTATACTGGTTGGACTAAGTTTTGAACATTTAATAAGCTTATACTACGGTTTGTCAAAGAAGCCATCGGTGCCTATTTCATAAATTATGGAATTTGTAAGTCGTGATCGACACATGGGGATTCTCGTAAAATTACGGAACCGGCTAATTTTCATTTTAGCGTTCAGGAAATTATTAATAATTTATGCCCCGAAAGTAAAAGGTTCGAATCTTTTGACGTCTGTTCCATTAATTTTTAAGAAGTTTTTTGGCAATCAGAGGGCTTTTGCCCGAGACCCTATAGGCCTTTCAATCCATATAAAGATTTAATATTCCATGTCAGTCCAATCAGACACAAGTAGATAATTTCCACATGTGTGCGTGGACTGAGAATAAATCCCCTGGGAAAGATTAAATTTAATACGCAAATTATACTAAATTATGCAACATTTTGTGGGTAATCCTTCAATTGACATCTTCTGTAAACTGAGCATTACCGCGCCTTTCAATAACATGTGGACTCTAAAATTCAAAGCTCAACCAACAAATGCGTTTTTCACTACCATCAATCAAATGTTCGGTGGTGCCTCCCAGCTTTCGACTATGTTGTCTGAACTGTGCTCAATGATTTGATTTGATTACCATGTGCTCCACAGTAGTTGGAAGCTGGGAGAAGCCGCCGAACATTTGATTGGCGGTAAGGAAAAACACATTTGTCGGTTGAGCTTTGAATTTTAGAGTGCGCATGTTATTGAAAGGCGTAGTAATTGTTCTCCACAAATTGTAGTCTGTAATTATTGATGGAAATGCATAAGAAAGTAAAATACAGTTGGAACATATTGCAAAATAGAATTTTCTTGGGAAATATAACTTCTATTACCATTTCATTTAATTGACCGAGTCAAACTGAATGTGAGATTTTCAACGGCAAATTTCCCACAAGAGTCATCTGCTTGCTTCAAATTATGTCAAAAATAGCATAATCAATTGGTCTTAATCATTATTGCTTGCACTTGTGTCAAGCCAAAAAGCCGTCCTGGACAGGAACAGGGTCTATTGATAGCTCTTTCTGATTGTGTGTTACAAGCAACCATTTGATTTGTTCTGGTGAATCTCTGACATGGCTTGTCCAAGAGAAATGCACAGTTTTAGTTACTAACAAATACTACAGTAAATATGATTGACACAAAATTTGCAAAGGAAGAAAATTTATTGATTAATAAAAAATGGACGGTTCTTGACTAGTAAGAGAAACTTTAAAGTGCTACTATGATCAAATTTTAACATACTGACAAAATTCATTGTTTTGCCGAGCATGCATGCTTTAATGTTTCTGTCTGAAAAAATGAAGGACATGACACTCATCTCAAGTCAAACTTCACCTGTTCCTTTCTTCCTGTGTTTTTGTAAATTATATAAATTTTTATCATTCATACATTTTTTGTTTTTGAGTAACCACTTTCTTTGTAATGGTTGTCCAGAGAACTCTTAAATTTTTCCTCTCTACTTTGTGATATGGCTCGGTTAATTGGGAGGAGACTTTGCAGCAGTATTGTGTGGCATCTTTTGGCAAATTGAGCCATTAAAATTAACAATGTCTCAAAGTGTTGGGGGATTAGCTGTGATGAACTATTGATACACTGTACTGTACATGTGACATCTTATCCAGGAGTTATGCTCCTAGGTTTGCATTCTGTTGACTCATTGAAATAACTTAACTGAAGTGCCTCACCAAGGATATTGTATTTCCTGAGAACTTTTACTAATTTATTGATTCTGTTACATTTCTGTTGACAGTTTTGTGTACACAGTGACAAGAAAAAAATGCTGGAGGAGTTGACAAATGACATTCATCAGTCTCCCAACAAGCAGAAGGTGTTAATGGAATTGGCTAACTGCATTGCATCAGGTGAAGATATATTGCTGATTTCTGTGATTGTGTGGTTAACCCTTGTATTCTTTGACACCAGGGTTCAGACTGCTGTATGTTTATTTCCTTTCACTTATCACAGAAGGTGACTAATGGTCGAAAAATCGTTTATTATTTCTAAGAGGAGTCATCAAGAATAACACATGTTTCCAAGTGTTTTAAATAAGATTTAAAGTGCAGGTAGCATCTATGCCAAACTCTCCTGGTCTACTGTACAGGTCACCATGTATCCCAAATGTGAAGGAAAGCTTATTTTGACTTATTTTTGGCATTTTCGGGGGAAATGTTTGTAATAGTTGACACATTTTTGTGGCTCAATCGGCAGAGGTCTACTTTTAATGACGTTCTCTTAGGGTCAAGAAGTTACATGTAGGGAGAATCCCAGATTTAAACTTTGTCATTTTGGCATCCCCTGAGGTGACCACTCTGGTCATCACCTGCAAGACAGTGGTAAGAGAGGTTCATAAGAACTTCGTCTTGAGGAGAGCCCTGGCCACCTTTTAATAACTGGAAACATTGATAGCTGGCCATTCACAAGAGAATTGCCACCAGGGCTCAGGCAGGTGCTGGATCTTGTTGAAAGCACTGCTTTTTTACTTGGGCTTCCGTAGGAAAGCCCGAGTCATAAAATGCAAGCATTTTGGTCGCCAAAAGGGGTTCATGGTCCCAGGTGTTCCATGCGTAGACCATGGAAACTGGGGAGGAGAAACGCAACATTGCTCGCTCTTTGTGACAGAAATCAGTGTTTTATGCAGAAAGTTTTTTGCAAGAATCACGCCTTATATGTTCATCTCACATACAAAGATGTCGATCGTTTTCAGAAAGGGTTGGTCCATGAATTATATTGCTTGAAAGCCAGCCAGGTAAGCAAAGTTCATGCTCGAAACGTTCTTGTGAGATAACAACTGAGCCGATTGCAGTATGAGTTCAATCTATGAAAACACTGGCAAAAAATAGGCAGGTAATGTGGCTACTGCTGTTATTATTTAGAACATTGCAGTAAAACAAATCATATTGCAATAAAACGAGCTAAATACGAAAACCTTTTTGGACTCGTAGCTCATTAAAAACATGCGACTTGTTTCGTTCACCGCACAAAATATGTCGATCTCCAAAGTTGTAAAGATAAGACTTTCGGTAACTTGAATTAAATATCTTACCTCCAAGTCAGTTGGCTTTCTAGTAGGGTGCAGGGAAAAAAATAACATGAATTTGGAGGCACATTGTGTGGGAGAATTGAACCTTTGATTGTGCGGGAAACTGCGCGGGATTATTGACGAACCAATGTTCTTGCCAAGTTCTAAGGAAAATCTGCATTGACAATAGTTTAGCCAGTTATTTCACTAGTAGTTCAAATATATTTAGCAGTCTTATCAATCGTCAATTCTTTTAGAAAACTGTGTCTGACTGCAAAAGAAAATCATGTGTGACATGAACTAGACGAGCATGAAACCAACATACATAGCAAAATAGAATGCCGCATCTTCCGTTATAAATGAGTCCTTTTTGAAAATACTCCCGCCTTGATTCAATAAAAATATGTAGCTTTAATATTTCTTCATAAACTGTGTTAAGAGTCGCAAATTCTTGGAGGTTGTCGGCAAAATACACAACTTGAAAGTTTATGCAAATTATGTGCAATGCAATTTGAGCCTAATCACAGGAGTGTTGTTTTCACGAAGGAGTTTATCATGATTTGTTTTGGCTTTCTCGAAAGGGATTATTTGCTCTCCAAAGAAGATATGACTCTTGAAAAAGGTTTAAGATGGTAAAATGGCAAAGATGTTCAGCTACACAATTTACTCGGATCGCCACGACCAGTAAACAAACTTTGTACAATTTCTGCTAGCATGTACAAGGTAATCACCATAAGTTGTAAAAAGACCTCGAAAATTCTTTGCAAACAACTTCTTCATCAATGTGTAGACAGCTGTGCTTCATTCTTGAACCAAAATGGTTTAAACTTACAACTTGTGATAGGATGAGGAGGATACTCAATGAAGCAACTTGAATAGTAAATGTCTAAACGGAACTCTTGTGCTAAAATATCCTTATTCTTTAGTTTGCTTTTATTGTGTCCAATACACGTTTTCGTAAAGTACGATTTGATATTGTGGTACGACACCCGAGTAAACACTCTTAGAGCGTCTAGTTTAGCTATACACGGAGATGTTGGACAGTGACTGGTGATGATAAATAAAGTGGCACTAACTGGTGTTAGAAATTAGGCAGTGAATCAGTTATGGGCTGTAGACTCTGCCATACATACATGTATGCTCAGCAGTTTAGTTAGCTGTAAAGTTAGACTTTGTTATTGAGCGGTTTTCAACTGAGTGTCATAAAACCAAAACCAATTGAAAGTAATCACTCTGGGAAGAGCCAATCACCAGTTCTGGATATAATTTTTCTTCTTTAACAGGACATGTGTCCTTTCAAATCTTCATTTTGGTTGGACATCTTATCAATTTGACTGGACATTAATTTGCATAATTGATCTGCATAAGTAATTAGCATAATAAAATTTATTAGCATACTGTAAAGATTTTCAATACAAATCGTTTAAAACTGCCTTTAAATTTCATCTATTTATCATTTATGATGATTATATGACTTAATCTACAAGATGACTGCACCAATCTTTACTGGTTATCTCCTGATTATTATATGTTCTTCAAGCAAACCTAGTTTTCTATTGAAGGCTATCACTAGGAGTGTGCAACTACTCCAATTATTCCTATCTCGGCCTTAAGACCCATCTATTTTTAGTTTGAATTTACCGCGAATTCAGACCCCTGCAGTGACCAATCATAATCAAGGACTTTATAATTTCACCGGAAGATTAGGTCGAAATGTCCACCTGAGGCCGCCATTTTTCTCCTTAGCGATTCGTGCTCATAATCATTGACTGGAACTGACCTTTTTCATGGGAAAAGAGGCCTGAAAATAGACAGGTTTGTAAAAATACTGTGTCATGGGTTTAGTATGGGAGTTGCAGGCTCCTAGTGATGGGCTCCTGACCAAAGTTGACTCTAGGGTATATACATGAAGGGCTAACAGCATATCGCAATGCATGTAATGCATAATAGGGTGATTTCTGAAGAGTACTTTATTTGGCAAGTACAGGAAAGATGAACACTTCTGCTTTATGATATTGTAGGAGCCCATAATGGGCTCCAGGATATGGCTCAAACTGTCATAGTCAAGGGCCCAAAATTAAAAAAACTTCTTGAGTAGCCATTTGGCGACTAAGTAGGAATTTCATTTAGAAAAGAACTCAATGCATAAAAGCCGTAAAGAAAAAAATTCCAAGACTTTTTTGGCCGCTAATTTTGTATACATAGCTGAAGTAATGTCTGACAGATTCATGCATTCCAAGAGACACAATCGGTAGGCATATATGATGTACTCAATGCTCAAGGGTTTGCGATGCATTATAGGGCTATTTCAAACATGATCAGGCATTTGCGACCCATTTGCAAATTTTCCGATGTGAGGGAATCCTTTACAGCAAAGCAAAAGGATAGATTGCCTTCTTTACTTATATTGATCAATGTAATAGAAGCAAAGATCTTTGACTATGTATTCCTGGAAGGACATAATGTCTGAGAAAATAACCATTATTGATTGTCAACACAGAGAAACGTAGCCGCCATTATAGTAGCCTGTGAACGCAGACGTATTTTCGACTGTCGACTAAACCAGAATTTTTGGTCACCAAAGATGAAATTTTAGCCGCATTGGCGACCATACCAGTTGCAATTTCGAGCCTTTCAACAATGTATCTAACTAAATTTTATGGATGGACAATACATGCAACTTGGTGTTAGTGAAATGTTCGGACATCATGTCTGATCATAATGTGAAATTGGCCGGACATATTTAAAATTTGGTCGGACAATGTCCGATGACGGACTGTTATTTCCAGCCCTGAATCACAGAAGAACACAGAAAATTTAGTGTTTAGCCAATCAAGACTCAATGTAATTACTTGCTCAATAGTACCTGATGCAAAGTGCAGGAAAATTAGTGAGAACGAGTTATATCTGGTTTTGGTTTCACTTCTGATTGGATGAAAAAGTGGCACAAGATTTTTAAGCCAATCAGGTACAGGTACAAGTAGCATAGTTAATGCAAAACCAATTGATTTTCAAATGACAAATGAAAACCGCTCAGTACGACAGTCAATTGATTTAGATTGGCCTGTATATGGGAGCAGGCATAGGGGCAGGTATGGTGCAGTGGTGAGAGTGCCCGCCTCCCAATGTGGCCTGGGTTCAATTCTTGCTCTGTGCCATATGTGGTTGAGTTTGTTGTTGGTTCTCGTGTTGCTCTGAGGGTTTTTCACCAGGTTCTGCGGTTTTCCTCACTCCACTATAACCAGCATCTCCAAATTCCAATTCTACCCAGATATAGAAAACCAGCTTGAAAACCAGCTTGAAAACCAGCTTAGGCTGATGTGGCCTCCCCTCTAAATAGTGTAATTTATTTTAGTTTAGTTTTTAAGCCAGCCCATAGAAAACATATAATAGGACTAATTAACCTACACAAAAATTACATTTTTGTACTGCATACATGTATATGTACAGCTCTATAGATCTTCATTTTGTGCTATAATTTTATCTTCTGTTCTTTTTTTTTGTCATCATCAGCATGCCATGCGGACTCCTTCACATTATACTTGGTTGATGCAACAGGAAAGGTAAACATTTAGAATTATTACTAATTTATTATAAATTGTATATTTCTAATATATTTTTTTTGTTCTTAAATATAAAATAGCTGTAGTCAGGAGGTATTTTTGTTGAAAAATCTTTATAACCTTTGTTCCACTGACTCTTTTTGTTGTTGTTGTTTTTGATAATGATGATAGTAAAAATGTTTCAGCTAATTCTAAATCCTCTAAATCCATCAATAAAAAGAATGCTTGATGGCAGCTGTTTACACGTGATCTGGATTAAGAGAACGTTGCACCACAGCCATCAAGCTTTCTTTTAACTTATAAAGTTGTCAGTGTCGACTTTTTGTATTCCATGTGAGCAAGATAGCAAGTATAATCTTTAACTAATTTATTCTTTGCTGCCATCAGGCCTTGTACATCTACAATCCTAATCATCCAGAAGGGTAAGTCGGTAACATGTAATCTATTTGCCGTGATTCCTATTAGTTCAAAATTAAATTTTTTTTCTTCCAGTTCAGCCATGCATTTCTCTAATATTATTGGTAGAGATACATGTATGTGAGTTGTAGTGAATGCAAAATAAGCAGTCATCCAAATGTTGACTTCAAAAGTTTTCTCAAGAGACCATCTAGGCAAATATAACCAGTTTAGAAGAACCTCACTGTCTTTAACCCAGTTATACTGCAACATGTAATATTTATATTAAATACAGACCTTCTCGTTACTTGCAATGTACATACATACATGTACATGTTTATCTTGAACTCAAATCATTTTCCTGTGGTTATGCCTTTGCAGCGATTTTAAATACACTCACAAGAAACCCCACCACTGCAAAATTTTTTTTTTGTTGCCAGTGAGAGTTTGAGATTTAATCTCTTAAGTCCAGAGCTCAACAGTGTATCATGTAAACTGTGTGACTTAGCATTGCATGTACATGCAATAAGTACCTCTAATGTGTTAAAACTTTGTTTCAGGAGGACATCATCAAATATTCAGATAAAAGAGGCAACTACAATTGCAGCTTATGTGGCTTATACTCACAAGCCTTTGAGAACCAATGAAGTATTGGGGGTAAGGAATGAAAAACTACATTTCGTATTAAAACTTGTGAAGATTGACAAGATTGGTAACTTTGACTAAAGGAACTGATTAAAGTAACGCTCGCCTGCGTTTATTTATTTACTTTTTTTACCAGAGCACAAGTGAGTGAAGCAAAACAAACATTTTC
>Ga0126338_10000786_pt1 | contig 18540 bp, 2 predicted proteins | sample OrbCmetagenome_2_FD_92529 | JGI IMG/M metagenome (GOLD analysis project Ga0126338, IMG submission 92529) | Coral microbial communities from Petempiche,Puerto Morelos, Mexico - Orbicella C C metagenome | ecosystem: Host-associated > Invertebrates > Cnidaria > Coral | place: Petempiche,Puerto... | reverse complement strand
TAGTTATTGTAATTTAAATAGTGTAAATAATTAGAGCAATATAATGTAAATAGAGTTAGTGTTGTAAGTAAGCATTGGTTTCCCTTGTGTTATTGCAAATAAATAAATAAATAAATAAATAAATTAAAAAACACAATTGGTTTTGAAAATTTTACAGAGTCATTCTTGAATCAACGTCATACTCAACTGTTGCGCTTACTCACACACTTACATACCCAATGCTAATGCATGAAATAAATAAATATCCTTTGTCCCCTGGGGTAGTAGGATTAATGTATTTTGTATTTTATATGTTTATTATAATTTTATCTTGTATTTTTAAATCATCATGATGTCTTGTATTTTAATATATTTTAAGTCCAGGGCCCCTCTGGATATCAGCCTCGTCACTGAATGGGCCACCCTGGCTAAATAAAGTTTACCTTTACCTATATTCAGGTGAGCTGTTAGTTATTTTCTTTGGGACTCTGTGATGGGAGGTAGTGGTGAGTTGTGTTCTCAGAACTTAATATTTGCTTTGGCTGGTTAATTACTAAACTGGACATTCATAAATTTGACTTATGCAGGTCATGTTTACAGAAAACAAATACTGTGAAGTAGCTTCATGAATAATGTGATCCAGCGGCCTCTTTCAAATATACAAAACTTAATTTTCTTTTACGCAATTAAAATCTGAATTAATCAAAATTAACATTTAGACATCAAACTGAAAGGTCTCAAAATTGCCAGTCTTTCTCCTTTCCTTGCACTCCATTTTTTTAAGGTTGTCAAGGTTACACCTCAGGCAACAACTGTTGTCACTCATTTTTGCAGCCCTTCACTTATTTAACTTTTTTTAATTATTATTTCAGTGGTGAGACTTTGACGAGCAGAGTAACCAGATTAAATTAGCAAGGACAGGAAAGCTGGAGAATAGGTTTGTATTGCATTTAACATCACTATGACCCTGACTCGTCCCCAATTGTCTTTTTATAATCTCGTACAGCGCGTGCAGAACAGGGCCAGGTGGGAGTGCAGGGTGAGATGTGCAGGGAGAAAGCAAGATAGGGAGACATTGTCTTCTCCCTTTTCCCCTTCCCATCGCCTCTTGCTCACCTTCGTGCCACGCGTATGAAGATGACTGGGGACAAGTCACCCATTATAGACATGTTGGACATCATTAATATATGATTTTTCCTCTTTACTCATTCGTCATCTTTGACCAGTCACTATTGGAATTTGAACATTTTTTCTGTTTTCCACTATACACCAGTACCCTTTAGGCTCTACTGGTGCAATGTAACACAAAATCGGCCAGTCATGACATGTCAAACAAGATGGGATGACATATAAGCCTATTCTGTAAGGCCTGGTTCACACTAGCGACATAAAGACATACCAGGTAACAACATGAAATCACTGTTGGTTATGTGAACATCAACATAGACATAAGGAAAGAATCGGTTTTTTCCTTATGCTATATTGTAGTTACTCTGGTGTTGTTATTTAAAATGTCATTATGTCAGAATGTTCATACAGCAAAACATAGTGATATAACATTCTTCTGCTGCTGTTATGTTTATGTTGTTCTGTCGCTAATGTGAACTAAGGCTAACAGTCAACATCATTTCAGCATTAATGGCCAGGACCAAAACATGTTTGCAACTTGGAACCAACTAATGCTGAAAAAAGTGCACCATATGATAATTTAAAATGCTTACTTGCTATTTCACTGGGTTACAAGAGAGAGGCTGGATGGGAAAATAATTCACTTTCCATCCCGCTGCATGGTGTTTGCTACATTTATTCCATTGAGCTTCACTGCCAAAATTCTACAAAATCTGATTATCAGATATCACTACTATTTCTAGCTTTTAAATCTTTACCTCATTGAAAGCATGCAATGGAATTGCTTGTAAACAAAAATCTCAGTGTAAAAAAAAAAACTAGCAACTTGAAGAGTTCATAAAAAACAAACACACTTTTGAAAAACTGTTTCTGATGGCGATGTATAATAAAAACATGTTAATCAGACAATAATTATTGATAATTCAGTAATATTATTATTCAACAGACTGTGCACAGTGTTCTTATGTTTCCATAAAAATGTGTTATATATTTTACTAAAAGCCTCATTAAGCCTGCACACAAGTCAGTGTAAGAAGGTTAATTAACTTAGCACACTCCCCTTATATGTCGCCAAAATGCCAGTGACTGTGAGCCGCCATAAACCCCAGGCAAGATACTGCTCTGGCGCATAACAAATGTAGACTAACCCTGGCTGTGAATACTGATTATTATCTGTGATGTTAAATATGAGCTTAACTTTGCCCTCACGAAACCGATTCCCCCAGCAACTTTGCAGTAGTTATTATTATTTTATGAACACATTTGGGTTTGTCCGAGATAAATTGGTGGCAGCACCTACAAGTACATTTAACAACTTATAAAGAGCCAAACTTTGCTGTCAGCATTCAGTTCGGACAGTCTGAAGAATTTAAAGAAAATCATGGAAACTTGTAAATCTGAATTAAAATTTCACTCTAATTCTATTTAGATCAGCTGATTTTGATTTGAACTCCATGGCCTAGAGTACTAAAAAACACAGCTGTCCTAATAAGATATAACAATGATTTTTCTCCTGGTATATTAATTGTAACTTAGTTTCTTTTTAAAAAAATATTTCTTTCAGAGGACAGAAACCAACGACTAGAAAAGTATTCTTTTTTATGAAACTGGCCAGTAAATATTCATTTCAAGTTTGATTCCGTAATTTTTCTACGTCTTTCAGAGCATAGCACTACAGTTGAATGCATGACCTGACTCAGTAGGAAGCGTGATCTATTAACTAGCACTTGTCATTCTCAAACTTCCGTTCTGATGCCAAAATGATGGTGTTACGCGAAATCTCCCTTGATGATGTCTGTAACAAAACAAGTCTAAAGAATACATGCAAATTATATATATTGTCCTCATGTTTAAAACTTAATATCCTATTTTTTACACGCTTCTGTTATTCAAGAGGAAAAAATTGTTCACGACAGCTTGCGGAGATTAAAATACAACGTGCAGCAATGTTGACTTGACGGGACAAGTAAGTTCGTATCCAAGACTGACCGTCTCTCATTCTTAGACAGGAAGGCTCTTTCCTGATAGCTTAAATCTACAAAAGACTCTCAATAATCCTTCTGCCAATATTCTACTGTTACAAATTGTCACGTAGGAGCCATTACATCTTGACGACCTCATATTTGCAAAAATAGTTGGCAACAAAAAGGGTTCGAAAACCACAGCTCTAACATTGCTATTGTTTGAGGGGTCAAGTACAGATCTCGAGAAATAAATTAAACCCACAAATTGTCTAATGGCAACTTTTTCACTCGAGTTATCTCTTGTCAATCGGCGTTTTCGCAAAGAGTTAAGCGTTCGGTGGACGTTCTTAACCAAACAATTTTACTCAATTTTAGCACATTTAGACGATAAATTCCCTTTAAATAAATTTGGAACTCATTAGCAATGAATTGCTTTTAAACAACTAGAACGGAGTGCAAAGTGTTACGCATCAATTCACGGCAAAACAGAGAACCAATTAAACGCGACCGATCTTTCGTGCGAAATTTCCCGTTCAGCGTGTGATAAATCATCACACTCAATATTTCACACATCAGTTTTCAATCGCGTTGACGGCGCGATGCAGATGAAAAGCACTGAATTTTTTGAATGATCGAGAAAAACATCTTTCCTCCTTCCCTCGAGGTATGCGACAGAGAAGAGGAACTGGCTGCACTAGCAATTACGGTGTAATTTCCTAAGCACGTGTGCCGCCAGAGTCGGTCGAAATATAGGCGAACAAATTTTATGCACAGTACAACTGGCGCCTTTCGAAGAATGGGTAATTGACCTGGGGGCACAAAGGGTGGCCTTGAAAGGGAAGCCGAAAGGACAAATACTAAAGCTTTGTCTACAACTGATCTAATATTTATGCGTAAGGCACATTTGCGTTCCGCAGTGAAGTACTTGAAACTTAGAAACTTCAATATATACGCCACACGAAGGAAAGAGAAATTTAGGCGCTCTGCCCAAAGCTGAAAGGATACAAATCGAGAAACTATTACCTCCAATTAGCACAGTATTTATGCCTGTCTGTCCCGATACTTTCGAATCAGCTTATCAATGAGAAGCATCTTTCATTTTCGTCATATTTTCGGTGTACCTGTAAGTCAACAAGAATTAGATAAAATCCTGTTTCGCTTTTGTTTGCGCTGCTATCGAATGTCCTCGGGCGCCATCTTTGCCAAACACCGTCAGTAGACCTATCACGGGACGTCGGCGGGATCACAAAGGAATACAAAAACAGAGGGGTGGAGTAATTTTCACGCAATATTTACTTCCCAAAACTGAGGAAGATAGATCCCTTTTCCAGCGAAATAAGATCATTTATGAAACTAAATCACGCTTTTTACTAAAGGGAAGGTTTTTCTTACGGAAATTTGTAGATTGCAGGCGATGATTGCTTAACAACATTGAACACTTCCACTACATCCCTACCCTCCCCATCCATCAGAATCACTTGCAATCAAGATTTCCGACCGAGGACAATGGCAAACCCCATGACACCTACTGACCGAAAAGAAGTTAGTTAAAGCTCTCAAGAAAAAAGTATTTCCCACTGGTTTTAAATCAAATTTATGGTTAAAAATTTGAAAACAATTTAGATCTTATATTGGTCGTCTTCTCACGCGTATCTACAAGATACATTGCTTCCATGTTTTTTTTTGTTTCTTTTTTTCTATAAAGTTGCCACCCGTCCCCACTCCGGTAATGTTTCAGTATGCCTCCCCACAGTACTCCCATGGAAAACGCTCGCCAACAACTCTTTTCGTCTCTGTCTTGGCTAGACAAGACGGCTATGCTTAGAAGTGAAGCCTTTTCTTCTTCATCACGTATGTGAAAGGAAACGATGGGCAACGCGCCTTGCTCGAAAAGAGAACAGCTCGATGTAAGCCCCGAAGTTCTTGTTTGTAGGTTGAAAAGAGCTGCATATAAAGGCTCAAAGAAGGATCTTCGTGAGCTCCTTAAACTGGGGGCACCTATCGATGGATGTCACAAGTATGGGAAGACTGCACTCCACGAAGCTGTGAGACACGGACAATTTAGATGCGTCGAAATTCTACTGAACTATCGAGCAAATGTAAATATAGCGACTTATGATGGCCTTACGCCATTACACGAAGCAGCTGAACAGGGCTTTGTAGATTGTTTGACAGCGCTTTTAAATCATGGCGCTGAAGTAAATGCCGCGACCAGAAGTCAGTGGACAGCCTTGCATTATGCAGCGAGAAATGGACACAGAGATTGTTTAGAAGTCCTTTTACAACATGGGGCTAATGTAAATGCAACCGCAAATGGTGGTTGGAGACCTTTGCACACGGCTGTTCGGCATGGACATACAATGTGTGTTGAACTTTTACTACTCTATAACGCTGAAGTGGACCCTCCTTTGGTACCTTCTTGGCGGGTAAGATGTCGCGCTTCGCACGTCTAGTGCGTTTCGCCGTTCATTGATTCGTCGTGATTTTATTGTAGTTGTTAGTTCTTGCAGAGTATCGAATCTGCATGCTGCCCCATGTTTATTAGCTCACTGATATTTTTTTTTGTGTGTTCGAGAAGCGCAGTTGGGGGGAGCTGTGAAAGCTATAAATTTTAAAAGGAGGACATGTTTTTGGCGATATGAACCAGTTTCAAAGAATCGTAACATCATTATAATAGGGAAGATTCTAAACTACTGCTTTGATCTCAGAGCGAGTTTCGCTGAGTTTCCCGTTCTGGTAGTGACGATCGAACGAGCATATGTGAATCGCAACTTAACCGTGATTGAACAGTTCTGAGCTGGCCGTAATGCAGTAACCCTATAATTTTAATTGCAGTTACAGAAGTTCTGTTTACGTTTTAAAAAGGTCGTATTCTCCGCAGGAGACAGAAAATTTTCGTGGCATTCGGCCTCCTCAGCAGGCGAAAAACATGGATCGAACGATTCTTTCTCTTTTTGAATCGTTCATCTCTCCCCACAGGCTCAAATCGCTTATTCAAAACAACATTTGACGTGTGGTAATTAATTTTTTGACCGAGTGGTATTGCGTTTCTTTTTGGCGTCGTGTTGAAATCTTTTATGCCGTTTCTAAATGGGGAACACTCTGTTATTTTGGAGAGCTGTTGAATTTTCATTTATCCGTATTTCGAGTCTGGAAGTCGTAAAGACAAACCTCTGTCTCCACGAAGTCTGTGCATATTGGAGTTTCATTGTATTTTGTGACAACCTGTACTAAATATAATCCTTCATATCTTCATACCGCGAAAAAACTTAAGTAGGCTTTGGATTATTTTTCTCTCTACGCATTTCGGCGGAGAATTTTTACCGAGCTGCGTTCAGATATCTGGAATCGTAGACCTCTGGGGCCAATGTTTATTTTTATAGAAACCATTTTGTCTGACAGAAATCATCACACGGTGGCTGTTATTTATACTCCCAATTTATACCTTTTCCTTCAGTATTCACAATTTATGTCATTCTTTGATTAATGGCCAGGGGCCAATTGTGTTCCGTTGAATCTTAGACTTCTTTCATTGGCATCTGGTTTTAATTTACTCGACCAAAGTAGATTTGAAAATACATTTACGCTGTGTTTCGTGTGCACTGTTTGAAGATCCAGATTTTTCGCGGATTTTTCCGAAATGTAGAAACTGTTATCAAGTGTTGTGATTGCAAAGAATGTCTTAAGGTGGGGTTATGCTATATTACTTGCAGTTATTCACGTTTCTAGAGCATGTAATGGTCATGACAAGGGCACTGAAGGACCAAGATTTGTCATTTTCTCCCGACAATATTTCCTATTTCGGGCACTTGGGTATAAATGACAGATATTTTTGTTACTCTTGGGTTAGTAAGGGCCGGAATTTGACTGAAGTACAAGCCGAGGCGCAAGTTTTCCCATGCATCACAAAAGGATGGCAAGATTGTTATCTAATAGCAGATAAATTGTACTGCCATGGTATATGAGTTCCTTATCACAAAGAACGTTCAAATTATGCCAACAATTTCGCCCCCCAGACTGGTCGACCTAACTTTTAAACCTCTACCATATTACTTTTTCACTGTCTGTAGGCTCAAATTTAGTAACAACGTGTTATGTCATTCGAAGATTGAAAGGTAATCAAGACGTCCTAGCAAAAATTCAGTTTACTGTTTCAGCCCTGAGGACATTTACATTTGCTATAACCATTCATCAGGAGGGTTTTACAAGTAATATTTCAGGGTGCTTAACAGCTTTTACCAAGGTTTTATCTTGTGCTGAAGCAATATTGCTCTTGGGATAAGCCAAACTCAAATGAGATTGGTTTGTTTTATAAGCATCCTCTTTCTACTTTAACAAGAATTTTTCACGGTATTTAACTCTGACCATGTGCCACAAGTACGGATGAATTTGCATTTTTCAGTCAGTTCAGGGTCGTTTTTTTTTTTTTTTTTCGCTAGAACCATCTGCCAGTCTGGCAGGTGAATTAAAAAAGAATTCATTTCTTTCTTAACAAAGTTCCTTGTATTTACATCCTCTCATCAAATCTCTTAGAAACTTGAGTCATTGCTGGAGGTGAAAGAGCCCCTAATGCTGATGATAGTTTCTTCTTGATTGAACTAACCTGCTTAAACTTCCCTGGGGTGAAATTAATTCTCTGACTCGTTTAACACAATGAGTTAATTGCCACAAACACCTTCTCATGCTAAGAAATTAACTTTGTTTAGAACTTGTCACTGCAGCCGTTGATCGCTATGGAGATGTTTTAAACATTTTTATCTTTTCAAGCTTGTTCACAGTAGTTCTGTTTTAATTTCACAGCTTTGACACTCAGATGTGATAACAATTCATAACATATGCAAATTCTTTCAAATACAATTGGGTCAATTGAGAATGAAAATAATTTGAGAATTTATAATAAAGATAATGTGGTAATAATTTTGTAAAAAAGTTGAAACTTTCAACATTTTGAATGATCTTTCAAGAATAACTGATTCAATCACCTGATTTGTTTTGCAAATAAACTTTATTGCCGACATTTTAGCAAGATCTTTGTGGTTTCCCTAGTGAAGTGTTAAGGTGATCTTGAAATAGGCAGCATTTAATTTGCAAAAGCATTGCTAATGAGTGGAAAACAGTAAGATATGTTTAGTCTGAACAGCTGTAGAGAGGAAAAAATGTTGTCAAGTGCTTGTCTGTTTCTTGCCAATTTCAGACTGTTTGGTTGTAACACAAACCAGCTGTTACCCTTAAGATATGCTTGCAACGGAGACAAGATATCTGTGTTTTGTACGTTTTAAATTATAAACTAGGCTGTCCAACGTGAACGGGGCAACACCATATAGCCGTTTGGAACTTAACAGGGTACTTCTGGCTTTGTATCAAATCATATTGATTGGTTTAACAAATTCCTTAGCTTAGACTCTTTTGATAATCTTAAAAACACATCTAGTTTTGTTAGCTGCTGCCACCTTGTATCAAGTTTTTCTTGGAATCCATTTGAATGTTGTCTCTCCTTTTCAGAGCTGTTATCCACATCACTGAGGTTCTCAGTTAACTATTCTTTAAAATTTTTCAGCGTACAAAATGTACTTTGAGAATAAATTGCAATCATTCCTTTCAGATGAACTTTTAGCAGTTTGTTATGTTTAGAGAAAACATCCTTTAGGTCATTTCTGTATGTAAAGGGTCACTATATTGTTAAGCACAGCGGTTTAATCCTTTTTGTGGTTGCACATATGACAAAAGGTTAATTTAATTTGGGCATTTGTATATGGCCCTTTCACTATTAATTATTTCTAGTGTATTTTGCGAATTACTTTTAACAACTGAATGCGGAGTTACAACTTCCTGTTAGCTGTAGATTAGGATCATATAACAAAAGTTGCATCACAATGGATGGGGGAGGGGGGTGGGGGACCACAATAGACCAGCATTCTTGGGAGGTATAGCTGTTCCAGATACTGCAGTCTGTCAGTAGTGTTAATAAACTGATGAAAAAAAACTGGTGAAAAATTGAACCTGTTCTATTTATTGTAATTGTTTTAGATTCTTCAAGTCCCTCTTCATCATGCGGCAGAATACGGGCATTTAGCATGCTTAGAGGCACTGCTTCGGCAAGGTGCTGACGTCAATTCCAAGACAGCTGAAGGATGGACAGCTATGCACTCAGCAGCACTGTATGGACGCACTTCTTGTGTAGAAGCACTAATCAGGTAAGTTATTGAAAATTTGAAACAGTGTTCAGGGGTTTCAGTAATGTTTTCAGCAGGAGGGTAACTGGTTTTCCCGAGCAGGCCAAACATTTTGAACTGAACTTCTTTATAAGAAAAACTTTCCTCTAGATGGTCAAACCAGGCAGGCAAAACCAACCTCTTAGCTGGTCAATTTTCCTGGTGCCTGGCCCTTAATGAAACCCCTGAGTGTTGCTCAAGCATTTCTACCAATCAAAAATCCATTCCTGGATCTGTTAAGCACTTAAAGCAAATTTATTGTAACTGATAGAGAGATGGAAAACAAGGAATAACCACAGACTACATATTATGCAGTGTTCATGTGCAAAATTTGCAGAACATTTTATAGCATAGTTTTATGACATTACTTGGCAAGCTTCCAAATCTTCTGTTTGAAATCATGTCCTCAGACACATTATTAATGGCTATCAGGAACCTGCTCTCATATCATCAAAGATTTTAGCATTTTCAAGAGGACTTCATTTTTCGAGTGGTTTTCAAAAGCTCAAGTTTGCTATAGGAAATCGCTGTGAAAATTGGATCAGCTTAAGCCATTGTCATCGTCATCATCATCATGCTGATAAAAACCTGATATATTTCCAACATTTTAATACCAGCCAAAATAATATTTATTTTAGTTCCCTTCACTTCCTTCTTGACTGAATAAGAGCCGTGAGAAAAGTACAAATCTCTTTTAGAAGTTTGTCTGTTTAGTGTGTCTTGTGACATGTGAAAGACCATTGATTATTATTTGTGGGAGATCACAAATTTGTCTGCAGCTATCAGCATTATTTACCAAATTTCTTTGAGGTTAAATTTAGCATTTTCTGCAGTAGAATGATCTATTTGTTCTTTGGCTAGTGATGTAAATATTACTTTCGCTACCAGTAAGCAAAAGATTTATCAGCACTCCTGTTAGTACCAGTTATTCCTGTTAGTATCAGTTATTCCTGTTTTTGTGTATAGTCAAAGCAATCTTGGGAATGTTTCATCACTTGTGAAACATTGTTGTTTTGTGTGACTCGACTAGCTGTTTGTACATATTATTCTGATCCTTTATTGTTTGGAATTTCTTATCAGGCTCGTCAAAAGTAACTGGCAAAAATGACCATCTACATATACTTTATGATCTCTGCCTGCTACTCTGCTCTCTATTTGTCTTTAGAAAAAGATAACAAGATCAGGCACAAGCTCAAACAATAATGCCCTCTACTTCAAAACTTAGTGATGACCTTGTCTTTTTGTCAAGACTTTTTTTCTCTAGTTCTATTTTTGCATGAATCATCAAGGTTCAAATGTATCACTTGTTTGAATGTCATGTCAGTGAGTAGTAGAGTTCTGATACCCTCTGTCCTTGAAAATAATGCAATTTCAAAACATGAATGACTTCACTATGTGTGTACTAAGTAAGTTAGTGCAACATTTCAGGCCATTTATAAGAAATTTACCACATGATTTAGTATGTAAAGATCTTGGTGTATTCAGTGTCTATTTCTGTCTCATGTAATTTGCTTGAGTATCCACACCCTTGATTGCCTGAGTCTCAACGAGCCCTGTTAATTAAATTTCAACTATCCACAATACATCCACTTGTTTCAGTGGTCTTACCTATTGGGCATGTCATATCATGGCCACATCCTCATAAACCATCATACCTTCATGTGATCAATGTTTCCACATGTAAGACTGAAATTTTTGTTCAAATCATACACAAACTTTAACATCAATTTGACATTTCCAACTTTATCCATTTGTGATGCTTTGTCATTATTCTAAATCTCACTTATTGAGCAATTGAGTTCTCTGTTTGTTATGCTACAATCTGTAAAGTTACACATCTAGGGAACAATCAATTTTTCTTTTTTGGTGGGGGAAGAGTTCTCTAAACAAGATTCTTTTTCTTAACTACAGCTGTAGTAATTTGCGCTTTATTTCCTTAGTGACTAAAAACGGGTCATTTGAAACTGCCTTCTTCACATAAATGTAATCTTCTTATTTTGCATTTTCTCCTACTTCTTATGTTCTTGGCAGTTTGTCAAAATGGTATAATATTATGTGTCCCATGTTAGCTCTTTTATGGAAAGCAATTGGTTTGCTGCTTTAGAAATTTCATGATTTTCAGTGAGGTTTTTATGTTTTTTCTCAAAAAACATTTAGTTCATTTTGAACTCAGATTTCCATTAAAACACTACGCCAACGTACTTTTTCACGTGTGGCACTTGTTTAAACACAGTGCAGGCTACTGTTGAAGCCTTTATCATTGTGCAATAACATTAATTTTGATTTTTTTGTGAATACTTTTTAATTCAACTCTAATGAAACATTTTACTCAAAGTTTAGATTTCCAAATTTGGTTCTAATGGAAAAAGTTTACTATCACTTTTCACCTTTTAGAATGAAACATTATCAGTGAGAAATTTGGATTTAAAAAGGTGCTAGCCACTGTGAAAAGATATGCTGGTAAAGAAACATTTTACCTACAGTAGCTTGCATGATTCAATGTCTGTTTCAGTATTTAGCAAATTATATCCTTGAGTTCAGGCATGCAAGGTATGTAATCCTCTTTATATTAATATTGCTTTGGTATTCTTTAGCTTTTTTGCTCAGTCACAAAAGTACCAAACTCAAAACAGAAAGGCAAATGTATTTAGCAGAATATTCAGATAAACAGCACAAGAGAAAAGTACTTCTCAATAGCTCTATGAATGGACAGTCACTGGGCCATGATCCCCAGAGGTTTAAAAAAGTGATATGCAATCAATGTACTTGAGGTTTTCTTTTGGAAGTTGAGCAGTTAAGATTTTGTTATTTTACTCTGAGATTCTCATCATATTTACATTTATGTTCGTATAGCCATTATCTTTGCTTATGAACCATTTAGGAACTGTTTACTTTGCCCAGACAATTTTGTAGCTTAAAATATCAACACGACATGGTTGCATGTCACGTAATAATCCTCAAGTCTCAAGTGGGTGAATTTTCCTTCAGAATAGGATTGTTTCTACAAAGCACTCCGCTTACAAAAAAAATAGAAAGGCATCTTTGTAAACATTGCGCTCCTGGTGTTTTGTCGACACTTGAGATTTAATTGAAAAATTTCCCACCGGGCTTTAATGTTAAGCCATTATTAAACCAGACTGAAGGCTATATTTACATAAAGGAGGAAATCGTTTTTGTTTTAATCTGGGAGCAGTGTCAGCTTGGGGTGACAGGGTCTCAATGCATTTCTGGGACAAAGGCATGAAACATGGCACTTTAACAGCAACATGGTCTTCAGCTTGTGACAAAGTCAGCTGATATAAATCAGACAAAAAGAAAATGTGCCTCTTTCACACCTTTTTGAGCAGTGGCGACAGATCATTGCCTCACTTGATATTGCTTTGTGTTGTCAGTTATAATTCAAACATGCAAGGGAAGAAATGTATTGATTTTAAAGAAAACATTTACACAGCACATATTAAGACTTCGGTTTTCTCCTTTAATGTCAGAGCTTCTAAAATTACTTCATAGCGACTCATCTCACACTGTTCAAACTTAGCAGATCTCGTGAAAGAACTCATTCCAAGCTGGGAAAAATGAGAATTGGGCAAAGAACTTGAACACAAAACAAGAATTGACATCTATAGTCAAGCAAACCATTCCCATCTTATAGACTGAACATACGTCATGTAAAATGAGATGATCTGAACATCACTCTTGTGAATTTTCTTGTCATTTGGTGATGAAAATTCCCTCAACATTTACTGTTATATGATAATAAAAAAGCAACTGAAAAAGACATGGGAGCCCTGTTAAATGAAGAGTAATTACTCTTTACTTGAAAAGCATTTCCATAAACATGTACAAGTAGCCCTTCTTTGCACTTAAGGCAAACTTCAATGTTCATTGTCACCATTTTCTTACAACCATTTTGTTTGTGTACCTATTTTCCCACTGGATTCTTTAATAAACGATAAAAATTTAATATTTTAAGAGGCATTAATTAGTTTATCCTAAGTTAAGTGGTTGCCGAGATCTAGGATCTCCCTCAGTGTGATTCATGATAAATTGTTATTTAAGTAATCTGCATATGAGCTAGACTACTGAGTGAAAGAAACTAAAATTAAAACTGGTGCTATTAGCCTTTGGGAGATCTCTGTGGGTTGTGTCTGTGTCTATGTATGTTATTTTTTCTCTTTTTTCATTTAGGACGTTCTTTTCAAAATGAGAAATTTAACTGATTTGTTTGTAAAGTCTTTTGGCTAAATGCAAATGGGTATAAACATCTATTATGTCTCTCTGTTACTACGCACACTCTGATTGGCCTCTTTAGCAGGTCATATGCTGCCCTACAGCCTGCTGAAATTGGAAGCTGTTTTTGTCGCCAAACTGTCAGATGATTTATCATCAGGTCTTCTTAACTTTCATGATAATTGTTAGATACGTTTTCTTAATAGAAAAAGGTGTCTCTGAAGTCATTGCCACATGACCTTTTTTATTCTTGCATGTCTAAGATGAGCTTTTATAAAAAGCATTTTCTTACACCAGTGCATAATGTGATTTAGACAATTTATGTTGGTTTGAAAATTTACAAACCATGTGGATTGTTATTTTCCATTCTCCGGTATGTGTTATCATAATCTAATTATTAAAAGGAATATATGGTTAAAGTTTGTGTACAATCCAAGTGGCCCATCAAGTCGGCACTTGTCTCCAGTTTCAGTAGCATGAAGTGACTAGGAGTATTTCTACTGCTCCCTGGATGGGATACTAGTCCATCACAGGGTTACCCCCAGCGTTAAATTTGCCAGTATCCAGAAGAGAGGCACTTAAGGGTTAAGTGTCTTGCTTAAGAACACAACACAATGTCCATGGCCAAAAAGATGAAACTGTTCAAATTTCGAGCCCAAGAAAAATATATGTAACAACTACAGTGAGGCCATTACAACAGCAGTATAACTGTTGAGCAGTGCTAATAAAAAGAACTTCAAAATGTTTGGGGTTTTTTGCAACAATGTACAGACTTGACATGCCACCCCTTTGGCATCAGGCCTAAATGATAAGATCAGTCTGAAAACTTAAGTAGAACGCAATTCACAAGTCTGTGGAGTCAAGTGCAGAATTTTGCTTAACTAAAGTAAAATTAAAGTACAGTAAAATGTTGCTTAGAACCCATGAGCTTAGTATGGTGGAACACCTCTGCCATTTTATATTAACTACTACATTTTTGCAGATATGGGGCAGATGTGGATGCCAAAACTGTTTGTGTTACGCAAGGGACATCTTATAATGATACGCCACTACATTTGGCTGCAAGACACAGTCATACAATGTGTATCAAGAGACTTATTCAGGCTAATGCCAATTTATGGACTAAAAATTGCCTTGGACTTACAGCTGAAAGATTTGTGACTGATTCAAGACTTCGGGACTGGATGGAAAGCATCCGAAGTAGACCGAGATCACTACAATTACAGTGCTCTGCGGCAATCAGAAACTATCTTCAACCGGACAAAACAAAAAATGCTATGAAGCTGCCACTTCCGATGCATCTTCTGAGACAAGTTCTTTTTGAGCAAGATATCAAGATTGTATAGCATCAAATTATAATTATATTACTACTACTACTATGGACAAGAATGCCAACAACAGGCGAAGCCCTGGTTTCTCCGAACTGGACAAATGTAAATGGTGTAAAGCAGCAATAAGCTTGAAACAACTTGGTGCAAGAGAGATTTTTTAAATGTGTTGTCTAAAACAGTGTTGCAACATGGTAAATATTAATAGCAGTAACTTGTTGCGCAGCCTTAATCTGTGAGTCTCCTGTCACTATCACTTATTTTCCACAAACTATCCATTTGGTATTTTTCAGCAGCTCAATCAAGATCTTAATGCTTACTTCATGTAACAGGCCACAGGTCAATAGCCCATTCAGCTTCGCCTCATGGGCTATTGACCAGTAGCCCTCGCAGGCTACGGGTCTAATTGTTAATTAATGTGACCACTGTAACTGAGGCCACTGAGAAAATGAAAAGTAATTACTTCAATGCAGAGTAGGATAGAGAATTTAAACTTTTTTTCCAGGCTGGGAAAAAAATTAGCAATTGGCTTGAACAAGTGAAGTTGTTGAACCATGCTACAAGATGGCATTGTTTTGAACACCTCAGTGGCCCTGTTTGAAGTTTGTGCAATTTAATGAGATCAACATCATCTTTTATTGCCATCAGCTGTTTGAATACAAGTTGTTCTGTGCTAAACAAAAACAGGCATGGTGTCCACCAACCATGTCTACATGCTTTTGATATATCTTTTGCTGCATAGTTTTGTACGTTTGTTGCCGTAAGCACGTGTATCTCTCTGTTATGAAACTGATTGACTACTCAGTTCTGCTGGCTGTTTCTTGTTATCACAAGTTGCTGTTTGATTGCATTTTAATCCCATGGAAGACACGTAATATCTCGCTTTATAAGCGTCAGTTTACACAATTCTCTATTTTTAAGTTTTTCTATTTTTTATAGCTATTTAAATTTATGTTCCTACGACATCATTCACTTCGAATGACACAATGAAGTTGACTTGTTTAAAAGTCAATTGTATTTGTTTCATGTCACCCATGGTGTTGAACAGGTTACAGCCATCAGATGTACAAAAGAGATTGGCAGTTATGCATGTTTCAGGAAACCATTACACTTAATTAGACCCCTTAATTGGGAAGTCTGTTTGGTTAATGTTGGTATGTTAACAAACTTGAAGGTACAGGTACAGCTGTAATAATGGAGAATTCCCTGTATGAGATGCACCTGCAGGGAATCATGTTAGTTGTATTCATCATCTTGCACTGGATATTTGATTTGATGAATACAGCTACCATGATTCCCTGCGGGTGCATCTTATAGCAGGATTGGTTTCCAATCGTTTTCAAGACCAAACCCAGATTTGTTGGACATTCACCACTGTCATTAACTGTGTAAGCAGTTTTAGTTTGGTTTTGGTGTGAAATCTGATTGGTTGAGCCTATGTCTATCTAGCCAGAGAGGGAACAGAGTATTTTTCAACTTATTCTCTGAATTTACCATCTCTGATGGAGAATAACCTGTTTGTACCCAGTACGTTCTCACCTAGAAACTAGGACAGAGAAGATCACAAGTGAAATCCCTGTAATGCATTCATGCCAATAGTTATCCTTTATTTTTATCTCTTTGCACCCGGAGAGAACTCGATTTTTGACCAGGGCTGCAGGCTCAAACAAGTAAGGACTGGGACAGAGATGTACTGTGTGCGTTGTCCCCATTCCCTCTCTCCCTTGTTTGCATGACTTAGCAAACAAGTTCTAATAATTATTGGCATTTATAACGTCTACATACATTTGATATACTTCACATATTAAATAAATATTTGTCTCCATTTGAAAGAGACAGGAGAAACATTGAATTGGTACAAATAAAGTAAGACATCTAAAGTCATCTGTGATTTATTTTTGAGTGATTTCCATGGCAGTGCGTTCCACCAGTGCGTTGGTCAGCCCATTTTATTCCATTATTTTCTAAAATAATCGACACTCGAAGGGAAATTTTCTTTGGAAATTTTGCAGTCGGTTAATAGTTATTTTAAGGTGGCTCCCAAGAGTATTTACGACAAAGTTAACAAAAAAGGGTATTTTATAGGAATTGTATGTAGTTACAACTGAGCTAAATTAAAAAAAAAAATCACCGAAGGAAACGCGAGAAAATTTACTGTCAGATTTGCTTTTTGTGCTCATGTTGACGTCATAAAAATCGAAAAACACTGACGTTTTCCTTTGAGCGCGCGCAGATTACTTGAACTTTTGTCCTATGCGCACGTGCAATCCTCGAACTATAGGGAGCCACCTTAAACTCGCTAATAATTCATCAAGTTCATGACCGTGACAATGTTTGGATCGGATCTTGATTAGCATAGGTACTTAGTTTAAGTTTCGATTGAGAAGATAAATCAAACACTTCAGACAGTGTTTGACCGCTTTTCCAAAAACCTCGCAGTTGATCAAAAATACTCCGCTACGCGTCGTATTTTCAACCCTCTTCTCGGTGTTTTGAAAAGTGGTCAAACACGGTCTTCCGTGTTTGATGTATTACTCAAAGGACTTATCGAGCAGGGAGGGGGTGGGAAGGGTTGAGAATTGACCACCGACAAGGCAAGAGAATAGCAATGGAGACAAGCTTGGGAGGTTTTCTCCAGAAAGTGTTGCTGGGAAAGGAAAAATACTTCGAGATGCCGAGGTTTGAGATAATCAGTAGTAAATGACCGAATAAGCATACTTTATCCTATAGGCTCCTTGTGGAGCAAAGGGCGTTGAATAAGCATATTCAAGGGGAAATGAGTTGAAGTTCAGCTGTACTGGACAAATTGGGACAAGTGTTTTTTAGATATGTTTGGCGTGCAAAGCTTGTGTTTTAAACGGGTTACGTATGGTCAAAGGGTGAGGATGGAGACGAGCGCCCATCCTCTAGAAAATGCTTCTATCATGACTAGCGTTCATGACCTATCATAACCGAGTTCCTGCGAGAAGCGTACTCGTCCCGGGGCTCCCACTCTGGAGGTGTGAGGGCGGGTGGCTGGCGCCATAAAATCAGCTTGCTCCGGGCAGATTGGGCTCGCAGCCGTAAAAAGGCAGTCTGTCTGGGAGAAGGAAAACGCTGATTCCAAACCCGGGTAACTGGACACTCGTTAGCCCTGGAGAGCAACCACCTAAGGGATCGCTCTATATTTATCTCCTTATGGGATGGGTGGTGGGGGGGGGGGGGGGAGTTTGGGGGGTTCAGGTATGGCGGACGCCCCCCCCCCCCCCCCCCCCCCCCCGCCAAAAAAAAAAAAAAATCCTCCGATCCCCCAGGCGATAAATCACGACCGGTCCCTAATGTACAATACGGCAGAAGTAATTATAAACCTGGAGTCTGATCATTTATGAATCGCTAGTGAGTTCCCAGTCGATAGTTAATGTAAAGCGAATAACACTTTGATTTCACTAGTTTTGTTAACTCGTGTCAAGAGACGAAATCTACATTCGTAAGAGTGGAGATTATTCGCCCTGAAATTAACGCAAACGACTACAGTACTGTTGCCGACTTCTGTTTTATTTGAAAGAACACCAGAATTTATTTTGGAACTGGCATTTCAAGGTTACTGTATTTTCTCGATTAATAACCCTTTAATTTAAACCCCCTTAGCTTTTGTTTCAAATTTGGCCTGGCTAGCCAGACATATTTTATTTGTTTATTCCTTATATTCTATGGTAATTT